>Ga0206117_100167_pt1 | contig 102299 bp, 89 predicted proteins | sample 3A5Ametagenome_FD_177997 | JGI IMG/M metagenome (GOLD analysis project Ga0206117, IMG submission 177997) | Enriched microbial communities from leaf-cutter ant dump, University of Wisconsin, Madison, United States - 3A5A | ecosystem: Environmental > Terrestrial > Nest > Insects nest > Nest dump...
TCGGCATCTTCGCCGTCGACGTTACCTTCCTTGCTCCCCGCCTGCCGGCCATCGGCGAAACCCTGGCCGGCTCGGGCTTCGTCATGGGTCCCGGCGGCAAGGGCTCCAACCAGGCGGTGGCGGCGGCGCGGGCCGGCGGCAAGGTCAGTTTCATCACCAAGATCGGCCAGGACGCCTTCGGCGACATCGGGCTCAAGACCTGGGCGGAGGCCGGAGCCACCGCCCGTGTGCAGCGCATCGACACGCACCCGACCGGCTCGGCCTTCATCTTCGTCAACGACGCCAATGGCCAGAATGCCATCATCGTCTATGCCGGCGCTTCGGGCACCCTCTCGCCAGCGGACCTCGACCTCGAACGGGAAACGATCGCGGCGGCGAAGGTGTTCGTGACGCAGCTCGAACAGCCGATCGACGCCGCCCTGCGCGGCCTCCAGATCGCCCGTGCCGCCGGCACGATCACCGTTTTCAATCCGGCGCCGGCCACGGCATTCCCGGACGAGGTCTATCGGCTTTCCGACTATATCGCCCCCAACGAAACGGAAGCGGCCATGCTGACCGGCATCGCGCCGGGAACGGTGGACGACGCCCGCAAGGCCGGCGACGCGCTTCTCGCCAAGGGCGCCAAGAACGCGCTGATCACGCTCGGGAGCAACGGGGTGCTGCTGCACAGCGCCACGCAGTCGGTACATCTGCCGGCGCGGGCCGCCGGCGAGGTGATCGACACCACCGGGGCCGGCGACGCATTCCTCGGCGGCTTCTCGGCGGCGCTTTCCAAGGGGCTCGATCCGGTCGAGGCAGCTCGCTACGGCTCGGCGACGGCCGGCATCTCAGTGACGCGGCGCGGCGCGGCTGCCTCCATGCCGACGGCGGCCGAGATCGAAGCCTTCCTCAAGAGCTGACCATCACGCTGCGCCGCCCCGATCGGTAGATGCCCTCGGAAACAGCGGCTTCAGCGCGCGGTAAAGATCGCGATAGAGCGGCAGGCGGGCGGCAAGCGCCGCCTGCCGTTCGGCGTTGGGCAGGACGACGTCACGCAACTCCGGCTTGACGCAGACCTCGGCAACGGACTCCCCGGTCACCGCCAGCCGGGCGAGGCGAGCGACGCCGAATGCCGGGCCGCGTTCGCCCCCGGCATAACGGCGGATGGGCCGACCAAGCGCGCTCGCCACCACCTCCATGACGAAGCGGCCGCGGCTGCCGCCACCAACAGCGGCTAGCGTCGCCGGCACGGGACCGGCCGTTTCCAGCGCCGCCACCGCGTCGACCAGCGTGAAGGCCATGCCCTCGACGGCCGCCTGCAGAAGATCGAGACCATCCGCGCCGCCGTCCATGCCGAAGAACACGCCGCGCGCCGCCGGATCGTCGTGCGGCGTCCGTTCGCCCTGAAGGTAGGGCAGGAAGGTCACCGGCGACACGACACGCCCACGTTCGGCCAAGGTCTCGAGCGCGGCGCCGAGGTCGGGCACTCCCGTGACGCCGGCCGTCCAGGCCATCACTGAGGCTCCGTTGAGCATGGCCGCCATCTGAAACCATCGACCGGGCAGCGCGTGGGCGAAGGCATGCACCAGAGCGGCCGGATTGGGGCGATAATCGGCGGTCGTCAGAAACAACTGGCTCGATGTGCCGAGCGAAATGAAGGCATCGCCGTCATCGACCGCACCGATGCCGATGCCGGCGGCGGCCGCGTCACCTGCCCCGGCGACGACCGGGATGCCTTCGGGAAGGCCGGTGGCAGCGGCGGCAGCGGCGGTGACGCGCCCGGAAATCTCCGTTCCTTCGAGGAGGCGCGGCAACTGATCGAGACGAAGCCCGACTGCCTCGACGACGGTCGCCGCCCATTGCCGCCTCGCCTCGTCGAGCAGAAGACTGCCGGCGGCGTCGCACATGTCGGTAGCGAACTCGCCCGTCAGCTGCAGGCGGACCCAGTCCTTGGGCAACAGTATGTGGCTGGCCGCTGCGAGCGTGTCGGGCTCGTGGCGGCGCAGCCATTCGATCTTCGGGGCGAGGAAGCCGGCCATGGCCGGCACGCCGACGAGCATCCCGAGATCGGACATCGCCGCGTTGAGTGCGGTGGCCTCGGCTGCCGCCCGCCCGTCGTTCCAGAGTATGGCAGGGCGGAGAGGCCTGTCATCGCCGCCCAGCAGCACCGCACCGTGCATCTGGCCGGAGAGACCCACGGCCACCACCCGCTTCAGCAGCCCGGGCGTTGAGGCGGACATTTCGGCGAGCGCCTGCCGCACGGCCTGCCACCAGATATCCGGATGCTGTTCGGACCAGCCCGGTGTCGGTCGACTGGTTGCGAGCGCCACTTCGGCACCGGCCAGGGGATGCTCGCCGGCATCGACGATAAGCGCCTTCACCGCCGAAGTCCCGATGTCGACCCCCAGAAAACAAGCGTTATCGGCCACGGCCCCCTCCCCGTTCCTTCCAGCGTCCGGTCTAGCTCGCCGGGCAGAGCGTCGCCAGTCCCATGCCCTTGATCGTTGGTCGAGGTCGGTTTTTTTGCAGGTCCGACGGCTCGCGGCCGTACCCGGAACATGTTATGGAAAGCTGATTGTATCGTTTCATATTGGGAGGTTTACGTGGCCGAACGGGATATCGAGGCGCTCCTCGATGCGATGACGCTGGAAGAGCAGGTGTCGCTGCTTGCCGGCGCCGACTTCTGGACGACCGTGGCAATACCGCGGCTTGGCATTCCCGCCATCAAGGTATCCGACGGGCCAAACGGCGCCCGTGGCGGCGGCTCGCTCGTAGGCGGCGTCAAGGCGGCGAGCTTCCCCGTGGGCATAGCCATTGGAGCCAGTTGGAATCCCTCGCTTGTCGAGGAAATCGGCGGCGCCCTGGCGGAGGAGGCAAGATCGAAGGGCGCCTCGGTGCTGCTTGCCCCCACGGTCAACATCCAGCGCTCCGCCGTCAACGGCCGCAACTTCGAGTGCTACTCCGAAGATCCCTGCGTCACCGCTACACTTGCAACCGCCTATATAGAAGGCCTGCAGAATGGCGGTGTCGGCGCCACGATCAAGCATTTCGTCGGCAACGAGTCAGAGATACAGCGCACCACAATGAGCTCGGACGTCGACGACCGGGCATTGCGTGAAATCTACCTGCCGCCCTTCGAAGCCGCCGTGAAGACCGCGGGCGTCTCCGCCGTCATGAGTTCCTACAACCGGCTGAACGGGACGTTCACCTCCGAACACAAGGCGCTTCTGCGCGACCTTCTGAAGGACGAGTGGGGCTTTTCGGGCATCGTCATGTCGGACTGGTTCGGCTCCCATTCGACCGCGCCGACCGTCGAAGCGGGGCTCGACCTCGAAATGCCCGGGCCAACACGCGACCGTGGCGACAAGCTGGTCGCCGCGGTGCGGGCTGGAGAGGTCGCGGCCGAGAGGGTGCGTGAAGCGGCCTGGCGCGTTCTGACGCTGATCGAGCGGGTCGGGGGCTTCGATACGCCCGACATTCCCGCCGAGCGGGCCAACGACAAGCCGGAGCATAGGGCGCTGATCCGCCGGGCCGGCGCGGAAGCGATCGTGCTCCTCAAGAACGACGGCATCCTGCCGCTCGATCTGGCGGGCCGGACGATCGCAGCAATCGGCCCCAACGCCGAGGCGGCACAGATCATGGGCGGCGGCAGCGCCCAGCTCAATCCTCACTACGCGGTTTCGCCAGCCGACGGCCTCCGCGTCCTCACGTCGGAAAACCAGCTCCGAACGGCCCCGGGCGTTACCGCCAACCGGCTGATGCCATTGATCTCGGGACCGTTCGAAGTGGACGTCTACGGTCGCCCCGATCTCACCGGCCCCGTTGTCGAACATCAGAGCCATCCACTCGGCGAGGTGATGTGGTTCAACGAGGTGGCGCCCGGCGTGGCCGACGCCGACTTCTCGCTGCGGGCGACCACCCGCTTCACGCCATCGGAGACGGCCGAGCATGTGTTCGGGCTGGTCAGCATCGGGCCGAGCCGCCTGATCGTCGATGGCCGGACGGTGGTCGACATTCGAAAGGATTGGGCACCGGGCGACAATTACTTCGAGTGCGGCAATCGCGAGGTGCGCGGGACGATCGCGCTCGAAGCGGGGCGAACCGTCGACGTGGTCGTCGAGTATCGCTTCGTGCAGGCCATCACTCTCAACCTCAAGGCCATTCGCGTCGGCGTCGCCGTGCCGCTCGGCGACAAGGCCTTTGCCGACGCCGTCGAGCTCGCCCGCGCCTCGGACATCGCCATCGTCTACGCCGGCCGGTCCGGCGAGTGGGATACCGAGGGCAACGACCTGCCGGGCATCGCCCTGCCCGGCCGCCAGGACGAACTGATCGCCGCCATCGCGGCCGTCAACCCGCGTACGGTCGTCGTGCTGCAAACCGGCGGCCCCGTGGCCATGCCCTGGCTCGACAAGGTCGGCGCGCTTGTCGAGGCCTGGTATCCGGGGCAGGAAGCGGGCAATGCGATTGCAGACGTGCTGACCGGCGCCGCCGAGCCGGGTGGCCGCCTCGCCCAGACCTTTCCGCGCTCAATCGACGACACCCCCGTCGAGACCGGTGATCCGTCGACCTATCCCGGTCGGGATGGCCACGTCGTCTATCGGGAGGGCGTGTTCGTCGGCTACCGTCACTACGATAAGGCCGGCATCGAGCCGTTGTTCCCCTTCGGGCATGGCCTCAGCTACACCAGCTTCGACTGGCAGGCGCCGAGCGTGGATAAGCCGGTCTTCGACGGCGAGGGGACCATCACCATTCGCGTCCGGGTGACCAACAGCGGAGCGCGGTCCGGCTCCGAGGTGGTGCAGCTCTACGTGGCGCCTCCGACATCGCGCGTCGACCGGCCGGTCAAGGAGCTGAGGGCATTTGCCAAGCTTCATCTCGTACCGGGCGAAACCGGGGAAGCAACGATGCTGCTTTCCCCGCGCGCCTTCTCCTACTTCGATGTCGAGCGCAATGCCTTTGTCGCCGAGAAGGGCCGCTACAGGCTGATTGCGGCCGCCTCCGCCGCCGCGGCGAAAGGCAGCGTCGACATCGAGCTGACACGAGAGATCGTGGAGGTCGTGAGCGCTCGCCTCCGGCACTGAGATCGTCACCGAGGCAAAAGAAAACCCGGACGTGGCCTAGCCATGTCCGGGGTGGCAAGTCTGCAACCTGGCGGCTGCAGTGACCGAGAGGCGTGCTTTCGGAAAGTGAGCTGGGTTTCCGTCGGCTCGATGTTGACGTTATGCCCCGGCCATCATGGCCATGCCAGCGGCAATCGCCGCACCGGCGCCAAGTCTTGACAAGTCGTGAACGAGATCCGCCTACCCTTGTCATTTATGACGATGCCAATTAGGAAGCCGAAAGCTTACTGCGGCCAATTTGCCTAAATTTCGGCCTCCTGGGGGTCATAGGCTAAATATTCCCTTTATAGTTTCCATCAAATGAGACGGAGCCAAGTTCACACACCGTTTCTCATGCTCATTTTCTGAAGCTTCACGTTTCCCGGATACGTTGTCTTTCAGAAAATCCGCATGGAAACCGTCATGAAGCTCCTTCTGGTCGACGACAACCCAAGTAATCTTTTCATGCTCGGCAAGCTGGCGCAGAGCTCCGGCATCGCCGACGTGCAGTCGTTTCGCGACCCCTTGCAGGCGCTCGACGAGGCCCGTCGAACCCGCTTCGACCTGATCATCGTCGACTACATGATGCCGGGGATCGATGGGCTCACCCTCATCCGCGAGGTGCGCAGCCTCCCTGATTACGTCGACGTGCCCATCGTCATGGTCACCACCGTGGATCAGCGGGAGATCTGCTACGCGGCCCTCGAGGCCGGTGCGACCGATTTTCTCACCAAGCCGGTCGACATGGCCGAAGCCAAGGCGCGACTTCGCAACCTCGCCATGCTGCGGGAGATGCAGAACAAGCTCAGGGACCGCGCCGACTGGCTGCAGACCGAAGTGCAGAAGGCCACCCACGATCGGTTGGGTCTCGAAGAGGAGATCATCTTGCGGCTCGCCCGCGCCGTCGAGCGCCGCGATCCTTCGATCGGCAGTCACCTGGTACGCGTTGCCCGCACGGCCCGCGAACTCGCCGAGGAACTCGGCCAGGGCGAGACCTACTGCCAGGACCTCTACATCGCCTCGCTGATGCACGACATCGGCAAACTCGGCCTTTCCGACGATCTTCTTCACAAGACCGGTCCCTACACGACCGACGAACGCCGCCGGATGCAGGCGCATACGCTGATCGGCGGCGAGATTCTCGAAGGGTCCCGGTCGCGAGTCATCCGCCTGGCCGCCGAGATTGCGGAGACGCACCATGAGTTCTGGAACGGGACCGGCTATCCGCGCGCCCTCAAGGAAGCGGCAATTCCGCTCGCCGGACGCATCGTCGCCGTCGCCGACGTGTTCGACGCGCTGACCTCCGAGCGCCCCTACAAGGCCGCGTGGACGGCGGAAGAGGCTGCCCGCTACATCGCCGACAATGCCGGCCAGCAGTTCGATCCGGAGGTCGCGAGGGCGTTCTCGCTGCGCTACTTCCGCATCCTGAAGATCCGGGAACAGGCTGGAACGCCCTTCGGCTTCGCCGCCTGACCATTCTCGCCGCTTTCTTGCCGGACCGACCATCGTGACGACGACCACTCCCCTTTCGAACGGACTTGGCACCGGAATGCGTGTCGGAAAATCCACCGCACAAGACCGCCCGCTGAGGGGAGCCCTGCTCTATGTCGTCGTCGGCTTCCTGTTCCTGGTTTCCGCCGTCGCCGTCTTCACCATCCTGATCCGCCAACAGGCGGACGTGAGCGACCTCGAAGAGACGCGCACCCTCGCCACCGCCTACCGACTGGACAGGGCAGCCGAAAAGCTGTTGCGCTCGGTGGAAACGGCCAGGCGAGATCCTTCGGAGGCCAGCGCGCAGACGGTCACCGCGCGCTTTGTGCTGTTCGGCGCCGCCGCGCGCGACTTCGTGGCGACGGCGCCCGAAGGGACCGACATCGGCGCGGTGACGAAAGCCGTCGCCGACACCAGGACACTCATCGACCGTCTGGCCAGCACGCCGAAGATCGACGAAGGAACCCTCGACGCGCTCGGCAACAGCCTGAGCGATCTCCCGGCCATCACCTCCCGGGTGGCGACCTTCGCGGAGACGGCGGAAATCGTCGCCCGATCCGAAGAGCGGTTGCTGCGCGAAAAGCTTTATCGGGTACTCGTCGTCCTGGTCGGCGCGCTGACGCTTTCCATGTGCATCTTCATCTTCAGCCTGATCAGGCAGATCCGCGAGATCTGGAGTTCGAGACTGCGCCTCGAGGCCATGGCGGCCGAGCTCAAGCAGGCCGTCGCCGCCGCCGAGGCGGCCAATCAGGCAAAGTCGGCCTTTCTCGCCACCATGAGCCACGAGATTCGCACGCCGATCAACGGTGTGCTCGGCATGGCGCATCTCCTCAAGGACACGCAGCTCGATGCCGAACAGCGCGGCTTTGCCACCAACATCGAGACCTGTGGCCGCAGCCTGATCGCTCTCGTCAACGACATCCTCGATTTTTCCAAGCTGGAAGCCGGCTCCTTCGACGTCGACCGCGTCGTCTTCGATCCGGTAGGCACCGCCGAGGCGGCGATGTCCATGGTGGAGGCGTCCGTTCGCGAGAAGGGCCTTGTTGCCGTACTGGCGCCGGAGATCGCCATGAGCGCCCGCTATTCGGGCGATCCGACGCGCGTTCGTCAGGTGCTGATCAACTTTCTGTCCAACGCGGTGAAGTTCACCGAGAGCGGCATGATCGCCGTGCGCATCCGCGAGGTAAGCGGCGGCGAGCGACCGATGCTCCGCTTCGAGGTGGAAGATACCGGCACCGGCATTTCGGATGAAGGACAGAAGCGTCTGTTCAAGGAGTTCTCGCAGGTCGATGCGTCGATCACCCGCCGGTTCGGCGGCACCGGCCTCGGGCTCGCCATCAGCCGGCGCATCGTCGAGGGACTGGGCGGCACGATCGGCGTCAAGAGCCGCGAGGGGCGTGGCTCAGCCTTCTTCTTCGAGCTACCGCTTGAACGAGCCGATGCGGCCGACGTCGATCCGGCTCCGCTCCACGGCGCCAGCGTTTGGGTGAAGGGACGGACCTCCACCGAGACCGCCGCGATCGTCGCGACCTTCGCCTATTTCGGCGCCGGAGCGGCGGAGCGGGAGCAAGGTGCCGACATTGCGATCGTCGTCACGGCCCTGCCGCCGGACCATCAGCGCGCGCGCCTCGACATCGCCTTCTCGCAGACGGCCCCCCGTGTCGCCGGCAAACCCGGCCGTCCCGCCAATACCTTGACGCCGGCCATCGTCGCCGCTTCGATCGCCGGAAGCCTCACGACGGAAGACAAGCGCCGTAGCCCGGGCGAAGAGGCCGCCGTGCCGAAGGGACTGAGGGTGCTGGTGGTCGAGGACAATCGCATCAACCAGCAAGTGGCGCTCCGCCTGCTCGCCCGTCTCGGCATCGAGGCCGCACTGGCCGAAAATGGCGCCGAAGCCCTGGCCATGGTCAATGCCCGCGAGTTCGACATCGTGTTCATGGACATGCAGATGCCGGTGATGGACGGCCTGGAGGCGACGCGCGCCATCCGCCGGTCAAGCGGGCATGGCCGCAACGTGCCGATCGTCGCCATGACCGCCAACGCTTTCGCGGCCGACCGCGAGGCTTGCCGCAAGGCCGGCATGAACGGCTTCCTGCCCAAGCCGGTCGAGCGCGACGATCTGCTGGCGGTGCTCGCCACATTGTCGGAGGGCAAGGTACCGGTGACACGGCGGACCGCCACGCGGGAATCGGCGCGTGGCGAGACGGTCAATCGCCGGCGGATCGACGCCCTCCTGCGCGAGCTCGGTCCGGAGGATACCGCCTTCCTGCTCGATTCCTTCGCCACCGACGTCGCGAGTCTCCTCTCCGATCTGTCGGCGGCACTCGAACGCGGCGACGCTGAACTCGCCAAGCGCAGCCTGCACACGCTGAAGGGCGCGTCGGCAAACGTCGGCTTCGACGACCTGTCGCGGCAAGCGGCGGCGTTGATGACCGAGCTGCCGGACCCGGACGTCGGCGCCCTTGGCAAGCTCATGATGACCATCGCCGGCGCCGGCAGCGTCGTTGCCGGCCTCAAGGCGGAGTTCGTCAGGACATCCGAGACCAATGAGGCGGAAGCCGTTCAGTAGGCCTCGGTGAGGGCCCGTCCCTTGGCCACGGCGTCGAGCGCCTTGAGATCGGAAAGAAGCGGCGCGATCCAGGGCAGCGGCAGCATGTTCGGCCCGTCCGAAGGCGCCCGGTCCGGATCGTCGTGCGCTTCGATGAACACGGCCGAGCAACCGACCGCCACGGCCGCCCGGGCCAGTGCCGGAGCGAACACGCGCTTGCCACCCGACGACGAGCCGCGGCCGCCCGGCTCCTGCACCGAGTGGGTGGCGTCGAAGACCACCGGATACCCGGTTTCGGACATGGTCGGCAGCCCCCGGAAATCGGTGATCAGGGCGCCGTAGCCGAAGGATGTGCCGCGATCGGTGAGGAGAATGCGCTCGTTGCCCGTCGAGGCCACCTTGTCGGCGACGTTCTGCATGTCCCACGGCGCCAGGAACTGCCCCTTCTTGACATTGACGGCCTTGCCTGTCTCGCCGGCGGCGATCAGAAGGTCGGTCTGCCGGCAGAGGAATGCCGGAATCTGCAAGACATCGACCACTTCACCCGCCCGGCGCGTCTGCTCGATGTCGTGGACGTCGGTGAGCACCGGGCAGCCCAGGCGATCGCGGATTTCGGCGAGAATGGACAGGCCAGCCTCGATGCCCACGCCACGCGTCCCCTTGAGCGAGGTCCGGTTGGCCTTGTCATAGGAGGCCTTGAACACGAAGGGCACGCCGGCCGCCTTGGCCGTGTCCGCCAGGAAGGTGGCGATCTTCAGTGCGTGCTCACGGCTCTCGATCTGGCAGGGACCGGCAATCAGCACGAAGGGGGCGGTATTGTCGAAGGTAATGGAGCCGACGGTGACGGCTTTTTGCGGCGTGGCGACGGCCATGGGCGGGAAACCTTTCCGGAGGAGTGACGCCCGGCCTTGAAACGGCCGGGCGAGGCGCTTCTCGTCAGCGCTGGATGTTGCGGCCGGCCAGCGACTTCTCCCACGCCAGAGCGTGGCCGACGATGGTGTCGAGGTCGTCGAGCTTGGGCTGCCAGCCGGTGATGGAGCGCAGCCGGCTCGAATCGGCGACCAGCGATGGCGGATCGCCGGCGCGACGCGGCGCCATGCGAACGGGGAAGCTCACGCCGGACACGCGCTTTACCGCATCGATCACCTCGAGCACGGAGAAACCATGACCATAGCCGGCGTTGGCGACGAAGGTGTCGCCGCCGTTCATCAGGTGCTTCAGCGCCAGCACATGCGCCTCGATGAGGTCGCTGACGTGGATATAGTCCCTGAGGCAGGTGCCGTCGGGAGTGGGGTAGTCGGTGCCGAACACGTCCATCCCGTCGCGCTGCCCGAGGGCGGCCTGAGCGGCGATCTTGATGAGATGGGTGGCGCGCTTGCTCGACTGGCCCGTGCGGCCCTTCGGATCGGCGCCGGCGACATTGAAATAGCGCAGCGCCGCGTAGCGGAAGCCGTAGGCGAAGGCGCTGTCGCGCAACATGATCTCGGTCATCCACTTGGACGCGCCGTAGGGCGATACCGGTCCGAGCGGCACCGTTTCGTCGATCAGATCGACGCCGGGCTCGCCGTAGACGGCGGCCGTCGAGGAGAACAGGAAGGCCTTGACCTTGCCACGCACCGCCGCCGCAATCAGCGAGCGCGATTTCACTGTGTTGTTCTCGTAGTAGGACAGCGGATCGGTCACCGAATCCGGCACCACGATCGACCCGGCGAAGTGGGCGACGGCGGTGATGCCGTGATCGGCGATCAGCTTGTCGACCAGATCGCCATCTCCGATGTCGCCGACGACCAGCGTCGCCGAACCGGGAATGACGGCATCGTAGCCGGTCGAAAGGTTGTCGAGCACGACAACGCTCTCGCCACGGTCGACGAGGGCATGCACCATGTGGCTGCCAATATAGCCGGCGCCACCGGTCACCAGAATGGACATGGAAAACTCCTCGGATCCTATCGGCGTCTCTGATCGGGGCGCCAGAAGCGAGACCCCTCTATCGCCCGTTTGGCTTTGTTTTTCCAGTGGGGGGATGCCGAAGGTCCGCAATTGTTCGCCAAGCGGGAGGCGAACGAAATTCATGTGCACATTTTCACCCAGCAGGGGAAATTAACGGCTCGTTAACTACTTTTTTCGCAGTTTCCTGCATATTTTTCAATGTCCGCGGTGAAGATGCGATTCGATAGCCGGGGCCGGAGAGGGAAGAGGATCGTTCATGGCTCGACTGTCGGGGCCGTTCATTCCAGCCATCGAAGACGCGGCGGCACGGCGCCTTCGTCTCGTCGACGCGTCGGATACCGGCGTTGAGCGGCGGGCGATTACCGTTCTTCATATTGGCGACACGCCGGAGGACACCTTCCTGATCGGCCGTCTCGTCGGCGCACTGCCCAGCTTCGCCGCCGCCTTCGTTGCGGCCGGCACACGCGAGGCGGCGCTTTCGGCGTTGTCGCGCCAGCCTTGCGACGTCGTGCTCTGCGAGTTCTGGATGGCCGGGCGCACCACCATGGCGCTGATCGACGAGATCAAGAGGGTTGCCGACGTGCCGGTGATCCTGACCTCGGCGCTCGACAACGACGACATCGAGCTGATCGGCCGCCGGGCCGGTGCCGACGGCCTGCTCACCAAGAGCGATCTTGCGGTGGCAACGCTCGACAGGGTTTTCTCGACCCTGCTTCCACGGCGTCAGGCCTCGCGTGGCGATGCGGCCGCGATGCTGAGAGCGCTGATGTCAAACCTTTATGCGGCCGGGCTTGCGCTACGCCCCGAACGGAACGTCGATCGTTCGGCGAACCAGGAGGCCAAGCGCGCCGCCCTCGCCCGTTCGATCGCCGACCTTGAAGCCGCCAGCCGGTTCGGCGCCGGCGTTCAGCGCTTCGACGCCATACCGTTCTTCGTCGATGCGGTGAAGAAGCAGGACCTCAGAGCGGAAGCCGGCGGCATCGTCACTTTCCTTGCCCCCTCGCTGCCGCTGCCGATCGAAACCAGCCCGACGCTCTATGCCGATCTCGTCGAAGGCTTCCTCGCGGAAGCCGGCGACGCGGCGGCGGCAGGCGGCGTGGCAACCGTGTCGCTCAAGGCGGCGTCCGGCCGTCTCATCGCCACGGTTCGCCGGTCGGGTAGGCAACCCATCGCCGCCGACGCCGAAGCTCGCGCAGCAGCGGCCGAGCGGCGTCTGCTGATCGAAGGGTTGGCGCGGGCTTGCGGCGGCGTGGTGTCGTTCTCGACCAGAAATGGGCACGTCCTCGAGGTACCGCTCCGGCTTTCCGGCGGCTGAGCCGTTAAGTACAAATACCAGATGGTTCTACCCGGCGGCATTGTATTGGCCGCCGGATACGGCGGTTGCTGCGTGACGTCGCGGCATCCGCCCTCTGCCACCAGTAACTTTTTTGGGCGAATGCTCCTGAAACGGCCAGTCGCCGGCTTGCATCCTGATTTCTCCTTCATCAAAGTGCCCGCGGATTGGGCATCTCCCGTTCTTGGAGAAGTGAAGCAAATCGCCAGCCTGACCTGGGGTGCCACCGCGCCTCTCGTCAAAGCACGCCTTGGTTGTGATTTCTGTTTTCTACGAGAGCGACATTTTCCTTTGCAACGGCGGCGCAGGCCGTCGGGCAGAAGCAGCCCGATCGCAGCGTCATCATGACCAGCTCCCCAGGGGGCTGGAGCGAAACAAGGAAAGTCGCCCGTGGTTTCTATCGACGAAAAGCTAGCTCCAATCCTGTCGGAAGTGCTGAGCCGCAATCCTGCTGAAGCCGAGTTCCATCAGGCTGTGCGCGAAGTGCTGGAAAGCCTTGGCCACGTGGTGGCCAAACACCCTGACTATTTGGCCGACGCCCTGATCGAACGAATCTGCGAGCCCGAGCGCCAGATCATTTTCCGTGTTCCCTGGACCGACGACCATGGTCAGGTTCACATCAACCGCGGCTTCCGCGTCCAGTTCAACTCCGCCCTCGGCCCCTACAAGGGCGGCCTGCGGTTCCACCCCTCGGTCAACCTCGGCATCATCAAGTTCCTGGGCTTTGAGCAGATCTTCAAGAATGCCCTGACCGGCCTGCCGATCGGCGGCGGCAAGGGCGGTTCCGACTTCGACCCCAAGGGTCGGTCGGATGGCGAGATCATGCGCTTTTGCCAGTCCTTCATGATCGAGCTCAACCGGCACCTCGGCGAACACACGGACGTTCCGGCCGGTGATATCGGCGTCGGCGGCCGTGAGATCGGCTGGATGTTCGGTCAGTACAAGCGCCTGACCAACCGCTTCGAGGCCGGCGTCTTCACCGGAAAGGGGCTCAGCTACGGCGGCTCCCTGGTCCGGCGCGAAGCGACCGGCTACGGCACCGTCTATTTCACCAGCGCCATGCTGGCGACCAAGGGCGCCGACCTCGAGGGCCGGAGGATCGTTGTTTCCGGCTCGGGCAACGTGGCCATCTACGCCATGGAGAAGGCCATCCGGCGCGGCGGCAAGGTGGTAGCCTGCTCCGACAGCTCCGGCTATATCGTCGACGACGAGGGTATCGATCTCGATCTGGTCAAGGAAATCAAGGAAGTGCGCCGGGCCCGCATCTCGGACTACGTCGAACTGAAGCACAAGGGGACCCACTTCGTTCCGACCGGCAAGGGCAGCATCTGGGATGTGCCCTGCGAGGTCGCTCTGCCCTGTGCAACCCAGAACGAGCTCTCCGGCCGCGATGCCGCGACGCTGATCGGCAACGGCGTCATCGCCGTCGCGGAAGGCGCCAACATGCCGTCGACCCCGGAGGCGGTGCATGCCTTCCAGGCAGCCGGCGTCCTGTTCGGGCCGGGCAAGGCGGCCAATGCCGGTGGCGTCGCCACCTCGGCCTTGGAAATGCAGCAGAATGCCAGCCGTGACAGCTGGACTTTCGAAGCCACGCGCGAGCGGCTGGCGGGGATCATGAGCGGGATCCACGATCGCTGCGCCGAAACAGCCAGCGAATATGGCGTTGCCGGCAACTATGTGCTGGGCGCCAATATCGCCGGCTTCATCCGTGTTGCCGAGGCCATGCGCGCCCAAGGCATCATCTGACATGCAATCTGCGTGAGGGCGGAACCCGCCCTCACGACACCATGGCCAGATCCTCCATCCCAACTTCCAGCACGCTCAGGCTGCGGGACTTGCCGTCGCGATCCGTCCACTCGATGCTCTGACCGGCGGTCAAGCCGATCAGCGCGGCCCCGACCGGGGTCAACACGGAAATGCGCCCCTGCTCGATGTCCGCCTCACCCGGGTAGACCAGGCGAACGGTCCTTGGCTCGGCCCCGTCCAGGCTGAAGCGCACGGCCGCGCCCATGCGCACGGTTCCCTGCGCCAGTCGGTCGTCCGCGACGACGCGCGCGCGGTCGAGCTCGGCGGCCAGTTGGTCGGCAGCGGCGGGGTCGCGATCGGCAAGGGCGTCGGCGAGATTGACAAGGCGCTCGTGATCCGAACGGGCGAGCGTGATGGCCGGCAAGCGTCGCCGGCGTGTGGCGGTGGTCATATTCGTTCCTCCAAAAGGAAAAAGGCCGCTTTCAGGCGGACCTGATTTGAGAAAGCTGAGGGGTAGGTGTCGCGCGGCGATGGCGGCTGAAAAACCGGCGTCAGGGCCTCACGGCCTGCGCGCGACAATGCGGGACCGTGAGATCAGTATCCCGCGACGGGATAGATCCTGCAAAGCAGTCGAAGATGGTTGGTCCGCGGTTCCATGTCGGGAAAGATCGGCATTCGGTCGGCCAAAGTCAAGCCAGCCTTGTGGTCAACCACCAATTGCCGGATGCCGGCGGCCTTGGCTTTCGGTCAGCTGTCGCTTCATTTGGCGACCCAATCAGAATGGCGTGCGCGAGCGTATGGCCGCCGTCAGCGTACCCTCGTCCAGATAATCGAGCTCTCCGCCCACCGGTACGCCGTGGGCGAGGCGCGTCACCTTGACGCCGAGACCGTCGAGGCGGTCCGTCACGTAATGGGCGGTCGTCTGGCCGTCGACGGTGGCGTTGACGGCGAGAATCACTTCCTTGACCGCCGGATCGGACGCCCGGTCGACAAGGCCAGCGATATCGAGATCGTCAGGTCCAATGCCGGACAGCGGCGACAGCACGCCCCCGAGCACGTGATAGCGGGCGTTGACCGCACCGGCGCGTTCCAGAGCCCAGAGATCGGCAACGTCCTCCACCACGACGATCACCGACCCGTCGCGCGTCGGATCGGTACAGACCGTGCAGGGATCGGCGGTATCCACATTGCCGCACACCGAGCAGACCCGCACGCGGTCATGGACCGTCCGCATGGCGTCGGTCAGCGGGGCGAGCAACTGGTCGCGTTTCTTGACAAGCTGCAGCGCCGCGCGCCGGGCCGACCGCGGCCCGAGACCGGGCAGACGGGCGAGAAGCTGGATCAGCCGCTCGATTTCCGGACCTGTCACGCGTCGGGCCAAGGCGATCTCCGCTCAAAGCACGGCAACCGAAACGGCAACATCGTCCCGAAAGCCCCGTGCGTCACCAATCCTGTCAGAAGGGCAGCTTGAAGCCCGGGGGCAGCGGCAGCTTGCCGGTAACCGCCTGCATGCGCTCGGCAACGATGGCGTCGACATGCGCCTTTGCATCGGCGAAGGCGGCGACGATCAGGTCTTCGACGATCTCGGCCTCCTCCGGCTTCATGAGCGAAGGGTCGATGCGAAGTCCCTTCATCTCGCCCTTGCCGGTGACGGTGACCGACACGAGACCGCCGCCGGAGGTACCGGTCGCCTCGGTCCTGGCGATTTCCTCCTGCGCTTCGGCCATGCGGGCCTGAAGCGCCTGAGCTTCCTTCATCATCTTGCCGATGTCGCCGAACATGTCTCTTCTCCCGGTGGATCAGTCTTGTCGCCAGATGGCTGCTCCGGCCGCCCTTGTCAACGGCACGGGATCAACCGTCGAAATCGCCGAAGCCGGGATCGGGCATTTCGTCGATGAAGCCTTCGGTCCAGTCGCCGGTGTCCTCGAAGGTCGCGCCGCCGCCTTGAGCCGGCCCTGCCGGCAATGGCTCCGGTTCGTCGCCGAACTTGACGTCGACGATCTCGGCCCCGGGGAATAGACGGAAAATGGCGGCGACCACGGGGTCGGCCAGCGCGTCGTCGACGGCTTCGCGCCGACGCGCTTCGCGCGTTTCGGCAAGCGTCGGACGTCCTTCCTCGCGGGAGATGGCAACGATCCAGCGGCGGCCGGTCCAGCCGGTCAGCTTGCGGCCGATCTCGCCGGCGAGGCCGGGATTGGCGCCATCGACGGGCGAGAATTCAATGCGTCCGTCCTCGAACCGAACGAGCCGGACGTGACGCTCCAGCGCGAACTTGAGGCCGATGTCACGGTTGCTTTCGGCAAGCGCCACCACCGCCTCGAAACTGTCGAGACGCGGGCCGGCCTCCGCCTCCGGCTCGGCACGGCGGGCCACCGCGCCGGCAAAGCCACCGGCAGCACGGGCGCGCGCACCGTCACCTCCGCCGGGAAGACCACCGCTCGGCGGGTTCATTCCCGGAAAACTGCCGTCCCGAATCATTTTCAACGCCTCGTCGGGCGTCGGCAGGTCAGCCGCATAGGCGAGACGAACCAGCACCATCTCGGCGGCCGGCAGCGGTCTTGGCGCCGTCTGCACTTCCTGGATGCCCTTGAGCAGCAACTGCCAGGCGCGGGACAGGATGCGCACCGACAGCTTCTCGGCAAAATCGCGACCACGCGTCCGCTCGGCCTCGGTCAGCGACAGGTCGGTCGCCCCCTCGGGCAGGTGCTTGAGGCGCGTCACCAGATGCACGAAGGCGGCGAGATCGGACAATACGGCGGCCGGATCGGCGCCGGTGTCGTACTGGTCGGCAAGGATCGCCAGCGCGCCGGCGACGTCGCCCTTCATCACCGCCTCGAAGAGGTCGACGACGCGCACCCGGTCGGCCAGCCCCAACATGCTTCGCACCGCGTCGGCCGATACGTGGCCGCCGCCATGGGCGATCGCCTGATCGAGAATGGTAAGGCTGTCGCGCACCGAGCCCTCGGCGGCGCGGGCGATCAGCGCCACCGCCTCCGGATCGGCGGTGACCTTCTCGGACGCAATGATCCGCTCGATATGGGCGGCGAGCTCGCCAGTCGGCACGCGGCGCAGGTCGAACCGCTGGCAGCGCGACAGCACCGTGATCGGAACCTTGCGGATCTCGGTGGTGGCGAAGACGAACTTCACGTGCTCGGGCGGCTCTTCCAACGTCTTCAGGAGCGCGTTGAAGGCCTGCGTCGACAGCATGTGCACTTCGTCGATGATGTAGACCTTGTAACGGGCCGACACCGGCTTGTAGCGAGCCGCCTCGATGATGTCGCGGACATCGTCGACGCCGGTATGCGAGGCGGCGTCCATCTCGATGACGTCGACGTGCCGGCCTTCCATGATGGCGCGGCAATGGGTGCCCTCGCGATCCATGTGAACGGTGGGCCGGTCGATCTCGCCGGGAATTTCATAATTGAGGGCGCGGGCCAGAATGCGGGCGGTGGTGGTCTTGCCGACACCACGAACGCCGGTCAGCATCCACCCTTGCGCGATGCGGCCGGTATCGAAGGCGTTTTCGAGCGTGCGCACCATGGCGCCGTGGCCGATCAGGTCGGCAAAGCTCTGCGGACGATACTTGCGGGCAAGAACCCTGTAGGGCGAGGCGGCCGTCTGATCGGCAGGCATCAGAGTGTCCGGCATGCTCGCAACCTGGGAAATGGAGGGTGGGAGGCCGACGAGTGACCCGAGCCGAGGCTCGTTGGGGCTGCTTCCTTCCGGACCTGACCCGGTTGGCGAGTGGTTCGTCCACCGCCAACCTCCCGAGCCACATATCGCGGTGTTGCCGGCAAAATGCAAGAGGCGCTTTCACGGATGCCTCTGCACGGGCGATCGATCCCCGACCTTCGCGCGACCAAATGCCGCTCCGAAGCGGTCGAGAGCTTTGCGATGCGGCCTCGAAAAAGATGCGATGTCGCGAAACCATTGCCTTCGAGTCGCAATGATGAAAATTTCGAGCAGAAAACCAACACGCGGGGACGTCCGATGATTCGACCTTTCGCCCAGAGCCTTCCCGGCCGGCTCCTCATCGGCGCCCTCTTCATTCTCCAGCCGCTGCTGGCCGGAACGCCGGCACGGGCCGAGGAACCGGAATGGCGAACGGCGACGACGCTGGGCGGCGAGCCGCGCTATGCACCGGGGTTTGCCCATTTCGACTACGTCAACCCGGAGGCGCCCAAGGGCGGCGAAGCCCGCTTCGGCGTTGAGGGCAACTTCGACAGTACCAACCTCTTCCTCGGCACCAAGGGAACCCCGGCCGCCTCGGTGGCTTCCGCCTACGAGTCGCTGTTCACGGCGTCGCTGGACGAGCTGGACATCTCCGCCAGCTACCCGCAACTGGCCGAGGCGATGCGGTATCCCGCCGACTTCGCCTGGGCGGAGTATCGGCTCGACCCGAGGGCGCGCTGGCAGGACGGCGAGCCGGTGACGGTCGACGACGTCATCTGGTCCTTCGACACGCTGAAGGAAATCTACCCGCTCTTCGGTAGCTACTACAGCCACGTCACGAAGGCCGAGGCGGCCGGCGAACGGGTCGTCCGTTTTTCGTTCGATGCGCCCGGCAACCGTGAACTGCCCCACATTCTCGGGCAGCTCTATGTGCTTCCGAAGCATTGGTGGCAGGGCAAGGACGCCTCGGGGAAGCAGCGCAACATTCGCGAGACGACACTGGAGCCGCCGCTTGGCTCCGGCCCCTACAAGGTGGCAACCGTCGACCCCGGCCGGCGCATCATGCTTGTTCGCGATCCCGACTACTGGGGGGCGAAACTGCCGGTCTCGATCGGTTCCAACAACTTCGACCGCCTGATCTACGACTATTACTCCGACCCCACCGTGCTGATGGAGGCCTTCAAGGCCGACAAGTACGATTTCCGCGCCGAACGTTCGGCCAAGATGTGGGCGACGGGCTACGATTTCCCGGCGAAGACGGAAGGCAAGGTCGTGACCATGACCTTCCCGCGCAACGCGTCCGGCGTCATGCAGGCATTGGTGCCCAACCTTCGCCTGGCGAAGTATCAGGACGCACGCGTCCGTCGGGCGCTCAATCTCGCCTTCGACTACGAGACGCTGAAGCGAACGGTCTTCTTCGATCTCTACGACCGCATCGACAGTTTCTATTTCGGGACTGAACTGGCCGCCAAGAACCTGCCGAGCCCGGACGAGCTGGCGCTCCTGGAGCCACTGCGCGACAAGTTGCCGCCCGCGGTGTTCACCACCCCGTACGCCAACCCGGTTGGCGGCACGCCTGAAGCGGTGCGCGACAATCTTCGGCAGGCGGTTGCGCTGTTCGCCGAGGCCGGCTGGACCATCCGGGATGGCAAAATGCGCAATGCCAAGGGCGAGCCCTTCCGTATCGAATACCTCACCTTCAGCTCGCTGGACGAACGTTACGTCGCCCCGTTCGCCAAATCGCTCGGTCGCATCGGCATAGACCTCGACTATCGCCTCGTCGACGACGCCCAGTATCTGAACCGCACCCGGAGTTTCGACTTCGACATGACGGTCGACGTTTGGGGGCAATCGCTATCTCCGGGCAACGAACAGCGCGAGATGTGGGGGACGAAGGCAGCCGATCTGCCCGGCTCGCGCAACACGGCCGGCATCAAGGACGCCGCCGTCGACGCCCTGATCGAAAAGGTGATCTACGCCGGAGACCGGGAAGCGCTCGTCACCGCAACGCGCGCGCTCGACCGGGCGCTTCTGGCGGGCAACTATGTCATCCCGCTCTTCTATTCGAAGAACAGCTTCTACGCCTACTGGAAGCGCTTCGGCCATCCGGAGACGCTGCCGAAATACTCCGTCGGCTTCCCCGACGTCTGGTGGTACGACCCAGCCGTCGCTTCCGCGTCTGGCCTTTCCCGCTGACGGCGTCGAGACGAGGTTTCCGGTTCATGGCAGGCTACATTTTCAGACGCCTTCTCCTGATGATTCCGACGCTGATCGGCATCATGGCCATCAACTTCGCCGTGGTGCAGTTTGCCCCCGGCGGGCCGGTGGAGAAGGTGATCGCCAAGCTGCAGGGCACCGACATCGGTGCCACCGATCGCTTCACGGGCGCCGGCGCCGACCTCGGAGGCCAGTCGCCCGACCAGATGTCCGGCGAGGCGGTCACATCGAAGTATCGCGGTGCGCAGGGGCTCGACCCCGAGTTCATCAAGAAGCTCGAAAAGGAGTTCGGCTTCGACAAACCGCCGCTCGAGCGCTTCGGCCTGATGCTCTGGAACTACGCCCGCTTCGATTTCGGGGAGAGCTACTTCCGCTCCATTTCGGTGGTCGACCTCATCAAGGAAAAGCTGCCGGTTTCGATTTCGCTCGGCCTCTGGATGACGCTTCTCTCCTACGGCATCTCCATTCCGCTCGGCATCGCCAAGGCCGTGCGCGACGGCTCGCGCTTCGATGTCTGGACGTCCTTCGTCATTGCCGTGGGATATGCCGTTCCGAGCTTCCTGTTCGGCATCCTGCTGATCGTGCTGTTTGCCGGCGGGTCGTTCTGGTCGATCTTTCCGCTGCGCGGCCTGACATCCGAGGGGTGGGCTGCGATGAGCTGGCCCGCGCGCATCCTCGACTATTTCTGGCACATGGCGCTGCCGCTCCTCGCCATGGCGACGCATGCCTTCGCCACCACGACGCTGCTGGTTAAGAACTCCTTCCTCGACGAAATCCGCAAACAGTATGTGCTGACGGCCCGCATGAAGGGGCTTTCGGAGCGAAAGGTGCTCTACGGTCACGTGTTCCGCAACGCCATGCTGATCGTCATCGCCGGCTTTCCGGGCGCCTTCATCGCCTCCTTCTTCGCCGGTTCGCTGCTGATCGAGACGATCTTCTCCCTTGACGGCCTCGGGCTTCTCTCCTTCGAATCGGTGATCAACCGCGATTATGCCGTCGTATTCGCCACGCTTTATGTCTTCTCGCTGATGGGCCTCGTCATCAACATCCTCTCCGACCTGACCTACATGTGGATCGATCCGCGCATCGATTTCGAGAGCCGGGAGGTATGACGCCGATGAACGTCCTCCCCGCGCCAAGGCGCCCCTGGCTTTCGCCCGTCAACCGCCGCCGGTGGCAGAACTTCAAGGCCAATCGTCGTGGCTGGTGGTCGTTCTGGATCTTCCTCGTATTGTTCGTGGCGACGCTGCTGTCCAACGTCATCGCCAACGACAAGCCCATCGTCGTCTCCTACAAGGGCGAGATCCTGTTCCCGGTGCTGGTCGACTATCCGGAAGAGAAGTTCGGTGGCTTCCTCGCCGTCACCAACTATCGCGACCCCTACAATCGCGACGAGATCGAGAGCCATGGCTGGATGATCTGGCCGCCGATCCACTATTCCTTCGACACGCCCAACACCGAGGCCCCGACGCCGGCGCCCTCGCCGCCGGCCTTCCTTCTGTCGCGCGCCGAGCGCTGTGCCGCCTACGCCGAGGGCGTGAACGACAGGGAGTGCGTCTTCGGCAACATGAACTGGCTCGGAACGGACGATCAGGGACGCGATGTCGTGGCGCGCGCGCTCTACGGTTTCCGCATCTCCGTCCTGTTCGGCCTGACGCTGGCCGTCGTGTCTTCGATCGTCGGCATCGCCATAGGTGCCGTGCAGGGGTATTACGGCGGTCTCACCGACCTCCTGATGCAACGCTTCATCGAAATCTGGAACGCGGTGCCGACGCTCTATCTCCTGATCATCGTTTCCTCGGTGATCGCGCCGTCCTTCCTGGTGCTGCTCCTCATCCTGCTCGCCTTCTCATGGACGCATCTCGTCGGCGTCGTGCGCGCCGAGTTCCTGAGAGCCCGCAATTTCGAGTTCGTGCGGGCGGCGCGGGCCCTCGGCGTCGGCAACCTCACCATCATGTGGCGGCACCTTCTGCCCAACGCAATGGTGGCGACGCTGACCTTCCTGCCGTTCATCCTCAATGGGTCGATCACCACGCTGACCTCGCTCGACTATCTCGGCTTCGGCCTGCCGGCCGGCTATCCCTCGCTCGGCGAGCTTCTCCGGCAGGGCAAGACCAACGTCTTCGCGCCCTGGCTCGGCATCACCGGCTTCTGCGTGGTCGCCGTCATGCTGAGCCTCTTGATCTTCATCGGCGAGGCGGTGCGCGACGCCTTCGATCCACGCAAGACCTTCCAGTGAGGCCCGCCATGACTGACACCACAGGCGGCGCCCTCCTTTCCGTCCGCAACCTCTCCGTCGCCTTCCGCCATGAAAACGGCGAAACGCTCGCCGCCTCCGGCGTGTCCTTCAACCTCGAGAAAGGCCGCACGCTCGCCGTCGTAGGCGAGAGCGGCTCGGGCAAGTCGGTGACGGCGCTGTCGGTCGTCCGCCTGCTGCCTTACCCGGCGGCTCGGCATCCATCCGGCGAGATCCTCTACAAGGGGCGCGACCTCCTGAAGGCGGATGAAGCGGAACTCAGGAAGATCCGTGGCGCCGACATCACCATGGTGTTCCAGGAGCCGATGACCTCGCTCAATCCGCTGCATTCGATCGAGCGGCAGATCGGCGAGATCCTGAAACTGCACGGCGCCAGCGGCGACGCCAATGTGCGCCGCCGGGTGATCGAACTGTTGAACGAGGTTGGCATTCCCGACCCGGAGAGCCGGCTTTCGGCCTATCCGCACCAGCTTTCCGGCGGCCAGCGCCAGCGCGTGATGATCGCCATGGCGCTCGCCAACGCACCCGACCTCTTGATCGCCGACGAGCCGACCACCGCTCTCGACGTGACCGTGCAGGCGCAGATCCTGACGCTCCTGAAGACGCTTCAGGAGCGGCATGGAATGGCCATCCTGTTCATCACCCACGATCTGGGCATCGTCGAGCGCTTCGCCGACGACGTGGTGGTGATGACGAAGGGCGAAGTGGTCGAAGCCGGCCCAACCGCCGAGGTTTTTGCCGCACCGAAACACGCCTACACCCGCCACCTGATGGCGGCGGCGCCCAAGGGCGAACCGCCCTCGGCCGCCCCGGAAGCGCCTGTCGTCGTCGAAGCCGAGCGCCTGCGCGTCTGGTTCCCGATCAAGGCCGGCTTCCTTCGGCGGACCGTCGGCCATGTGAAAGCGGTCGATGGCGTCGACGTCAAGCTCAGGGCCGGCCAGACGCTGGGCGTGGTCGGCGAGAGCGGTTCGGGAAAGACGACGCTCGGCCTCGCCCTTCTTCGCCTGATTTCCTCGGAAGGACCGATCGCCGTGCTCGGCCGCCGCATCGACGGCCTGGAGTCCCGCGCCATGCGGCCGCTGCGGCGCGACGTGCAAGCCGTCTTTCAGGACCCCTATGGCTCACTCTCTCCGCGCATGACGGTGGCCGACATCGTCGGCGAGGGGCTGGCGGTTCATGAACCGGGCCTTACGGCGAACCTTCGCGACGACCGCGTCGTCGAAGCGCTTGTCGAGGTCGGCCTCGACCCGGAAACGCGCCACCGCTACCCGCACGAATTCTCCGGCGGTCAGCGACAGCGCATCGCCATCGCCCGTGCCATGGTGCTGAAACCCAAGTTCGTCATGCTCGACGAGCCGACCTCGGCCCTCGACATGAGCGTGCAGGCCCAGGTGGTGGACCTTCTGCGCGACCTGCAGGCACGGCATGGCCTAGCCTACATGTTCATTTCCCACGATCTCAAGGTGGTGAGGGCGCTGGCCAACGAACTAATCGTCATGAAGGCGGGCAAGGTGGTGGAGGCCGGATCGGCGGCCGAGGTGTTCGCGGCCCCGAAAGAGCCTTACACACGGGCGCTGATGGCGGCGGCGTTCCGTTTGGAGGCTGTGGGCGGCGTCAGCGCGGAAACTTAAGCGGGATCGCGGGCCGACCGGAACAGCGTGCCCTTGTAGCCGTCGGCGGCGATGTCGCGGCACAATGGCTGCCATTCGCAGAGGGCGCAGGCAGCTTCAAACGCGCCGTCCCGATAGGCCGATCGCAAGCGCGCCCGGAGTTCCTCATCGAACGCGAGGCGGTCGCCGGAGTTGAGCGGCCTGCCGAGAAGACTGGAGACGAGGGAAAGAGCGCGCCGGTCGCGCTCGGGAACCGTTGCCTCATGGCAATGCGGGTGCTCTTCGGCGCGGCAAAGGGGTTCGCAAATGTCGTCCGGCCCCTCGACGATCTCGGCCGTTGCGCCCTCAACGAGCCGGGCGGCGGTTGCCGTCATTCCGGCGACGAACTCCGGCGAATAGCCAAGCCCCTTGTAGGTGAGGAGGCAGAGGAGGTGGTGCCCCCTCAGCCTCACAGCGTCCTCTTCAGCCACGGCGGAAGATCAGCCGGCCGCCTTGCGATCGCGCTCGCGACGGCGCTCGGCCGACGGCTGATAGGCGATGCGGGCGTGGAAGGCGCAGTAGGGGATGCCGACCTCGGACTTCCGGCCACAGAAGAAGAAGTCCGGCTTGCCCGGGTCGCCGACCGGCCACTTGCAGGTGCTCTCGGTCAGCGACAGGATGGTGACCTTCTCGAACACCGGCGGCTCGATCTCGGCGACAGGCGCCAGGGCCAATGCCTCTTCAGCCTGCGAGTCCGCCTTGAGGGCCGTGGCGCCGATGGTGATCGGTCGCACTGGCGCCGTCGGCCGGCTCGCCGGCTGAACCTGGGCAACGGGGCGGCTGGCAGCGGACTTGACGCGCGGCGGCGCGGCAACCGTCGGCCGTGCCGGCTGTACCTGAGGCTTCGACCGGCCCGACAATCCAAGCCGGTGCACTTTGCCGATCACCGCGTTTCGGGTCACGGCGCCGAGTTCAGCCGCGATCTGGCTGGCGCTCAACCCTTCAGACCAGAGCGTCTTGAGGCGCTCGACGCGTTCGTCGGTCCAGGACATCTTGTCATCCTCTCTTCGCCGCATCATCCGGGGAATCCCTAGGGACACGCCCGGTCCACCAATAGGTCCGGCAACGCAAAACACATGCGATTGTATCGCTGGAGCGTCCCGCCACGATATCTCGTGGCGACGACTTCTAGGCTACAATGGGCGTTCTCGTCGGCGCAATGACCACTGAGTCACGCCTTGTGGCGCTTTACGACTTTTCAACAAATATCGTGGCGCCGCTGCATCTGTTCAACCGCCATCGCTCAATCTGATTCGTTTGGAACGGAAGTGCTTGTCCCGCTGCCGCAATTTCGGGCGCTCCAGGCTCAAAAACCTTGACAGATCCGGCTTTTCCCGTGGTATAGAGCCGCCTTGCGAGAGGCCGCGCCGCCGAGAAGCCGGGGGCGCGGCTTGCTTTTTTCATTCCGCCGGCCTCGCGACAACCGGCACCGGCTCCCGCAGGAAAACCCTATCACTGAAAAGGAAACTGTCATGACCGCCCCCGGTTCCACCTCTCCGCTCTATGCGACGTTCTCGCGCGCGGACGTGGCCTTCGAACGAGGCGAGGGGGCCTGGCTCATCGACAGCCGAGGTGAGCGCTGGCTCGACTTCGGATCCGGGATCGCCGTCAACGCCCTTGGGCATGCTCATCCGCATCTTGTCGCGACCCTCAAGGCGCAGGCGGAGAAGGTCTGGCATGTTTCCAATGCCTTCCGCATTCCCGATCAGGAGCGGCTGGCCGAGCGTCTCGTCGCCAACACCTTCGCCGACCGTTGCTTCTTCACCAACTCGGGTGCCGAGGCGCTGGAATGCGCCTTCAAGACGGTGCGCCGCTACCACTGGGCGAACGGCCATCCCGAGCGCTTCCGCATCATCACCATGGAAGGCGCCTTCCATGGCCGGACGCTGGCAACCATCGCGGCCGGCGGCCAAGAGAAGTATCTCGAGGGCTTCGGACCGAAGGTCGACGGCTTCGATCAGGTCCCCTTCAACGACATCGCAGCGGTCAAGGCGGCGGTGACGGCGGAGACCGCCGGCATCCTAGTGGAGCCGATCCAGGGCGAAGGCGGCGTGCGCGTCATTCCGCCCGAAAGCCTCAGGGCGCTCCGGCAGATCTGTGACGACAACGGCCTGCTCTTGATCTTCGACGAGGTTCAGTGCGGCTACGGACGTAGCGGCCGTTTCTTCGCCCACGAGTGGGCCGGTGTGACACCGGACGTGATGGCCGTGGCCAAGGGTATCGGTGGCGGCTTTCCGCTCGGTGCCTGCCTTGCCACGGAAGCGGCCGCAGCGGCGATGAAGGCGGGCGTGCATGGCACGACCTATGGCGGCAATCCGCTGGCCATGGCCGTCGGCAATGCCGTTCTGGACGTCGTGCTGGCCGATGGTTTTCTCGAGCGGGTACGCGCCGCCAGCCTGCGGTTCAAGCAGGCGCTGGCCGGCATCGTCGATCGCCATCCCGACCTCTTCGAAGAGGTGCGCGGAGAAGGCCTGCTCATCGGCCTCAAGTGCAAGCGCCCGGTGGCCGAGATGAACGCCGCCTTCCGCGACCAGCACTTGCTGACCATCGCTGCCGGCGACGGCGTCGTGCGTCTGCTGCCGCCGCTGATCGTCAGCGACGACGAGATCGTCGAAGCAGTGAAGCGCATCGACGACGCCGCGAACGCCCTCACCACCGCATCTTCCGCTGCCCCTGGGGCGGCCGCCGCCAAGTCGGCCTGAACGAGACCACAGACATGACCGAGCCCAAGCACTTTCTCGATCTCACCGAGCTCTCCGGCGAAGACCTGCGCGCCATCCTCAATCGCGCCCGCGACCTGAAGTCGAAGATAAACGGTTGCCGTCCGGGCGTCGGCCCGCTGGCCGGCAAAGTTCTGGCGATGATTTTCGAGCGCCCTTCGACGCGGACCCGCGTTTCCTTCGACGTCGGCATGCGTCAGCTGGGCGGCGAGACCGTCATGCTGACCGGCGCCGAGATGCAAATCGGCCGCGGCGAGACGATCGCCGATACCGCCCGCGTGATGTCGCGGTACGTCGACGCCATGATGATCCGCATCCTTGACGTCAACGCCCTGCACGAGCTGGCCGAATACGCCACCGTGCCAGTGATCAACGGCCTGACCAAGGTCAGCCATCCGACGCAGGTGATGGCCGACATCATGACCTACGAGGAGCATCGCGGTTCGGTGGCGGGCAAGACCTTCGCCTGGACCGGCGACGGCAACAACGTGCTGAACTCTCTCGTTCATGCCGCCGCCCGCTTCGGCTACACGATGCGCATCGCGACGCCCAAGGAACTCGCTCCCGCGCAGGGGCCGATCGACTGGGCGCGCGCCAACGGCGGCCGCATCGAGGTGACCAACGATCCCTTCGAGGCGGTGGATGGTGCCGACGCCATCTTCACCGACACCTGGGTGTCGATGGGTGACGAGGAGGGCGAGCGCCGCCGCCACAACCTCCTCACGCCCTATCAGGTCAACGACCGCCTGATGGCGGCGGCCGACAAGGACGCCGTGTTCATGCACTGCCTGCCGGCCCATCGCGGCGACGAGGTGACCTCGTCGGTGATGGACGGACCGCGGTCGATCGTCTTCGACGAGGCCGAGAACCGCCTGCACGCCCACAAGGGCATCCTGGCCTGGTGCTTTGGAGCCATGGAGGACTGATGAGCGCCGTCGATCGCCCCCTCATGACCGCCGGTGTCGATGATGCCGTGCTGCCGTTCGCCGTCGAGGCCCTCGACCTGCGCGGCCGCGTCGTGCGACTTGGGCCGGCGATCGACGCCTTGCTCGGTCGTCACGACTATCCGCCGGCCGTCTCGCGCCTTCTGGCCGAGGCGGTGGCACTTACCGCCCTGATCGGCACTTCGATGAAGTTCCAGGGCCGCTTCATTCTGCAAACGCAGTCGGACGGCCCGGTCAGCATGCTGGTCGTCGATTTCGAGGCGCCGGACGCCCTTCGCGCCTGCGCCCGCTTCGATACCGGCGCCGTGGCAGAGGCCGTCGCCGCCGGCCGTGACCGCCCTGAGGATCTCCTCGGCCGCGGTCATCTGGCGATGACCGTCGATCAAGGCGCCCACATGAGCCGCTATCAGGGCATCGTCGAGCTGGACGGCCGATCGCTGGAAGAAGCAGCCCATGGCTATTTTCTGCAGTCCGAGCAGATTCCGACCCGCGTTCGTCTGGCCGTGGCGGAGGTTCTGACGCGCGACCCCGGTCGTGAACCGAGGCGCGCCTGGCGGGCGGGCGGATTGTTTCTGCAGTTTCTGCCTGAGTCGTCCGAACGCACCGGACACCGCGACCTGCATCCGGGCGATGCGCCGGAAGGAACGCCTGCGACCGTCGAGGAGGACGATGCCTGGGTCGAAGCCCAGAGCCTCGCCGGCACGGTGGAAGACGTCGAGCTGACCGACCCTGCCGTCAGTGCCGAGACCCTGCTCTATCGGCTATTTCACGAGCGCGGCGCCCGCGTGTTCGAGCCGCAACCGCTCGTCGAGCGGTGCCGCTGCTCGCGCGACAGCGTCAAGGCGATGATTGCCTCGTTTTCACCCGCCGAACGCGTGGACATGGTGGAAAACGGCCGGATCGGCGTGACCTGCGAGTTCTGCTCGACGCATTACGACTTCGATCCGAAGGAGTTCGAAACGGGCGAGCAGTGAGCCGGAGTGCGCTTGTCGCGCTTCAGCGCTGCGAATGTCCGTAGAGCGGCAGGCCGAACGGCTGGCGGCGATAGTCGCTGAAAAGCTCCAGGCTTTCGAAATGATCGAAGGCGATCTCGGACGCCGGCGGCAGGGCGGCGAGCGAAAACCAGCGCTGCTCGTCGCTCTCGTCATCGGCCGTGCCGACCTTCTCGCCAGCAACGCACATGTGCACGAAGCTGATGTTCTGACGGTCTTCGCCCGGACGGTCCGGCCGATCGATGATCCGCAGCAGAGTTATGTCCCGGACCTGATAACCGGTCTCTTCCAGGATTTCCCGGGCGGCGGCTTGCGGCAGCGTCTCATCGCGCTCGACAAAACCTCCGACAAGCGCCCACTTGCCCCCTTCGAGCAAATGCCGGCTCCGCTTGACCAGCAGCACCTCGTTGCCGCGCAAGACGATGTTGTCCGTTACGGCATGCCGCAATGCCGCGCCGTGGCCGCTTTCAAACCTGCAGGTGATCACGGAGTTCACTCCCAGGGCCCCATCGCGCCAAGGCTGGCATCCCTTCCGCCAGATCAGGCAGCCTTCGGGCCGCCGATGCTGAGCGTGTCGGAGCCATCGCCGCCGCGATGGCGCTCGACCTCGGCCTTGAGACGGGCGGCCTCCCGGCGGCTCTGCCGAGCGGCACGCCGGACGTGGCCCTGGCCGAACCAGGACCCGACGCCACCGATCAGCACGCCAAGCGCCAGCGTGGCGAAGAACACCGCGTAGAGGGGCACCGTGAGCGAGAAGAAGGGTGCCGACGGGTTGAACGGGTCGAGCACCAGCGTCACCGGCTGATTGTTGACGACGGCGAGCGCCACCACCACGATGGCCAGCGGGCCAAGGACGACGATCCGGAGAAAGGTCTTCACGGGGGCGTCACTCCTGCGCCGACCGAGGTCAGCTTACCTTGCCGTCGTTGAGGCGTTCGCGCATTTCCTTGCCGGTCTTGAAGAAGGGCACGAACTTCTCGGACACCGGCACCTTCTCGCCCGTGCGCGGGTTGCGTCCGGTGCGGGCCGGCCGGCTCTTCACCGAAAAGGCGCCGAAGCCCCGGAGCTCGACGCGGTCGCCACTTTTCATGGCGTCGACGACGGTGCCGAGGATGGTGTTGACGATGTTCTCGATGTCGCGCTGGTAAAGGTGCGGATTCTGCGCCGCGATACGCGCAACCAGTTCAGACTTGATCATGGGCGAAAAGCTCCCTGCCGGCTGAGCGAATGAAAAAAGTCATTGAAGGTCCGAGCTTTGAGGGTGCCAAACCGACACGAGCCCGTCAAGCCGACCTTCGCCGTTCCATGCGGAAAGGTCAATGCCGACCATGCGACCGACCGCCGCCATCGCGCGGTCGGCCAGACCCAGGCCCGCATATGGCCGCTCCGGAGACCAGTCGACGACCTTGAGATCCTTGTCGATCCCCTTGGTGCCTTCAAGCCAGGCGACGGCCGCGTCCTCGCCACCGATCTCGTCGACGAGCTTGAGGTCGAGCGCCTGCCGCCCGGAGTAGATGGACCCATCGGCGGCCTTCAGGACGTCGGCTCTCTGAAGACCGCGCCGCTCGGCGACGATGTCGACGAACCAGGCGTAGGTGTCGTCGACGAGCCGCTGGATCATGGCGGCGGCACCCGGCTGTTCGGGATAGGTGAATGGCGAGGGCTCGGCCTTCAGCGGCGCCGATTTGATGGTCTTCACCTCGACGCCGATGTTCTGCATCAGCGCGCCGACGTTACCGTACTGGAACAGCACGCCGATGGAGCCGGTGATGGACGTGCGCTCGGCGAAGATGCGATCGGCGGCGATTGCCGTCATGTAGCCGGCCGAGGTGGCGAGCGTGCCCATGGTGGCGACCACGGGTTTCTTTTCGGCGATGTCCCGCAGGCCGTCGTAGAGTTCCTCGCCTCCGACGGTGGTGCCGCCGGGGCTGTCGATGAAGACGACCACTGCCTTGACCGCATCGGAGGATGCGATCTCCTTCAGCATCTTGCGCTGGCCGGGATCGGCGAGGATCATGCCGGAGACGGTCACGCGAGCGATGTGGGGGCTCCCCTTGCCGGACATTCCCCCGCCGGCGAACACCCCGAGGGCCACCGCGAGGCCTATGGCAAGCACCAGGGTGATGCCGCGCCACAGGTACAGCCGCCGTCTCAGCCGCCGCCGCTCCACGATCGCATCCGCATCAAGGGTCATCAGGCGCCTCTCCGCTTGCCGGTTCAGATTACCCTGAGGTAGCAGCCCGCCGATCAACGGGCAAGGCAAACCGACGACCGGCTCCGGCGCGCAGGGCAGCGCTACCGGAAGTGGACATCAAGTCTAGTCAAACATTGCAATATCGGCAAAAAGAAAAAGGGCGTCGTGTTCGGCGACGCCCTCGTTTCTGACCTTGCGATGCCAAGCATCGTTTGAGGTCGGCAAGCCTCGAAGGTTGAGGCCCGTCTTGACGTCCGGACTCTCATCGAGTGGACAGTTACTAATATTGTCCCGATGCTTGCGTTCGTCAAGGATACCTTGGGAGCACTGGTAATAATTCGTAGAAAGAAAAAAGGCCCGCGCGGGGCGGGCCTTTCTCTTTGTCCGAAAGCCGAAGGCTTTCGCCGGCTTATTCGCCTTCCTGGCGGGCCTTGAGGGCGGCACCGAGGATGTCGCCGAGCGAGGCGCCCGAGTCGGAAGAGCCGAACTGAGCGACGGCTTCCTTCTCTTCGGCGATTTCCAGAGCCTTGATCGACAGGCCGACCTTGCGGGTCTTCTTGTCGAACTGGGTGACGCGGGCATCGAACTTCTCGCCGACGGCGAAACGCTCGGCGCGCTGGTCGTTGCGATCGCGGGCGAGGTCGCCACGGCGGATGAAGGCGGTGATGTCGGTATCGACGATCCGCACTTCCAGACCGGCTTCCTTGACCTCGACCACCTCACAGGTGACCACGGAATTGCGGCGGATCTCGCCGGCCGATTCCATCGGGTCGCCGCCGAGCTGCTTCATGCCGAGGCTGATGCGCTCCTTCTCGACGTCGACGTCGAGGACGACCGCCTTGACGACGTCACCCTTGCCGAACTCTTCGATGACCTGCTCGCCCGGACGGTTCCAGTCGAGGTCGGAGAGGTGGACCATGCCGTCCACGTCGCCGTCGAGGCCGATGAACAGGCCGAACTCGGTCTTGTTCTTGACTTCGCCTTCGACCACCGAACCGACGGGATACTTCTCGAGGAAGGCTTCCCAGGGGTTCTGCAGGGTCTGCTTGAGGCCGAGGGAGATGCGGCGCTTGACCGAATCCACCTCGAGAACCATGACTTCCACTTCCTGGCTGGTCGAAACGATCTTGCCGGGATGGACGTTCTTCTTGGTCCAGCTCATCTCGGAGACGTGGATCAGGCCTTCGATGCCCGGCTCCAGCTCCACGAACGCACCGTAGTCGGTGATGTTGGTCACGCGACCGGAGAACTTGGCGCCGACCGGGTACTTGGCCTCGATGGCATCCCACGGATCGTTCTCGAGCTGCTTCATGCCGAGGCTGATGCGATGCGTCTCCTGGTTGACGCGAACGATCTGCACCTTGACCTGCTGGCCGATCGACAGCACCTCGGACGGGTGGTTGATGCGGCGCCAGGCGATGTCGGTGACATGCAGCAGGCCGTCGATGCCGCCGAGGTCGACGAACGCACCGTAATCGGTGATGTTCTTGACGACGCCGTCGACGATCTGGCCTTCCTCGAGGCTCGACACCAGCTCGGAGCGCTGCTCGGCGCGGGTCTCTTCGAGAACGACACGACGCGACACGACGATGTTGCCGCGACGCTTGTCCATCTTCAGGATCTGGAAGGGCTGCGGCGTGTGCATCAGCGGGGCGACATCGCGCACCGGGCGGATATCGACCTGCGAACGCGGCAGGAAGGCCATGGCGCCATCGAGGTCGACGGTGAAGCCACCCTTGACCTGGTTGGAGATCTGACCGACCACCTTCTCGTTCTTCTCGAAGGCAACCTCGAGACGGACCCAGCTCTCTTCGCGGCGAGCTTTGTCGCGCGACAGAACCGCTTCACCGAGCGCGTTCTCGACGCGCTCAAGGTAGACTTCCACCGTGTCGCCGACCTTCAGCTCGCCATCGCGAGCCTTGGCGCCAAATTCCTTGAGCGGCACGCGCCCCTCGACCTTCAGGCCGACGTCGATGACGGCGAGGTCCTTCTCGATGGCGACGATGGTGCCCTTGACGACGGTGCCTTCAGCCACGTCCGAAGCGGTGAGGCTCTCGGCGAGCAGGGCGGCGAAGTCCTCGCGGGTGGGATTGAGTTGAGACATTGAAACTCCTGGGGTGCCGGGCTCGCCCGGCGGCGTCGGCAGGTAAGAGTTGCCCCGTCCCTCCGATCCGGTGAACCACCTGACCCGGCCAAAGGCTGGGTGCCGACGCGACTTCGACCGGATGGACGAGGATAAACGGCTTCACGGGCGGTGCCTGGGGCACCTCCCGAAAGTCGGGCTTCTATAGCGGAGGTTGCCGACGGCATCAAGGCATAAAAAGGCGGAATTTAGCGCCTTTTGCCCTCTTCGGAGGACGTCTTCCGCGCTTGCTGCCAATTTTCGACGACGGACAGCGCCTTTGCCAGCACCTCTCCAGGCCCCAGCGCCGAGGTATCGATGACGACGGCATCGTCGGCCGGCCTGAGAGGCGCCTCGGCACGGCCGCTGTCGCGCTCGTCGCGGGCCTTCACCTCGGCGAGGATCGCCTCGTAGCCGACCGCCCTGCCCTTGGCGAGCAGCTCGTCGGTACGGCGCCGCGCGCGCACCTCGGGGCTGGCGGTGACATAGAGCTTCACGTCGGCGTCGGGGCAGATCACCGTACCGATGTCGCGGCCATCGAGCACGGCGCCGCGCGGGCCGTGAGCAAAATCGCGCTGGAAGGCGACGAGGGCGGCACGGACGCCGGGATGGATGGCGACGCGCGACGCGAGCTCGCCGGCCTCGCGTCCCCTGAGGTCGGTCCGCCGCAGGTCTTCCGGCGCCAATCTCTCGGCGACGGCGGTGGCCGCCTGGGCATCGTCGAGATCGAGCCCGGCGATCTGCATCAGCTTGCCGATGGCCCGATAGAGGAGGCCGGTATCGAGATAGGGCAGGTCGAGCCGGATCGCGAGGCTTTGGGCCAGGGTGCCCTTGCCGGCCGCCGCAGGCCCGTCGATGGCGATCAGCAACGGCTTTTTCGGCAAGAGGCCGGACATCTCAGGCATCCGCCGCCTCCTCAGCCTCGAAACAAGCACCGAGGCCGAGCATCAACGCTTCGAACGTCGGGAAGGACGTGGCGATCATCGCGGCGTCATCAACGCTCACCGGGTTGCCGGCCACCATGCCGAGCACCAGGAAACTCATGGCGATACGATGATCGAGATGGGTGACCACCCGGCCTCCGCCGTTGATCCGGCCACCACGCACGGCAAGCCAGTCGGTACCTTCCGAACAGGTGACGCCATTGGCCTTCAGGCCGGCGGCTACAGCGGCGAGGCGATCGGACTCCTTCACCCGCATTTCGCCGATGCCGGGCATGCGGGTCTCGCCGCTGGCGGCCGCTGCCGCGATGGCGAGAATGGGATACTCGTCGATCATCGATGGCGCCCGTTCGGCCGGCACGGTGATGCCCTTGAGTTCGGCGTGCCGGACCCGGAGATCGGCGAGGCGCTCGCCGCCGGTCGTCCGCTCGGCCGTCACCTCGATGTTGGCGCCCATTTCAAGAAGCGTATCGATGAGGCCGATGCGGGCCGGATTCATCAGCACGCCCTCGACCGTAACGTCGGATCCTTCCACGAGGGTCGCCGCCACGATCGGGAAGGCTGCCGACGATGGGTCGGACGGTACGTCAATCGTCTGCGGTTTCAGCTCGGGCCGGCCGACAAGGGCGATTCGTCGGCCGCCATCCGGCTCGCCGACAATCTCGATGTCGGCGCCAAACCCCTTCAGCATGCGCTCGGTATGGTCGCGGGTGAACACGGGTTCGATGACCGTGGTGACGCCCGGCGTGCCGAGGCCGGCCAGCAGCACCGCCGATTTCACCTGCGCCGAGGGCACCGGCAACCGATAGGTGATCGGCAGCGGCAGACGGGGCCCGCGCATAGTGAGCGGCAGGCGGCCGCCGGAGCGGGCGATGACCTCGACGCCCATCTCGGACAGCGGCTCCAGCACCCGGCCCATCGGCCGCTTGATGAGGGAGGCGTCGCCCGTAAAGGTAACGGCGATCGGCTGGGCGGCGGCAAGCCCCATGGTGAGACGCACACCCGTGCCGGCGTTGCCGAAATCGACGATGCCGGACGGCTCCAGCAAGCCGCCGACGCCGAGGCCGCGCACCCTCCAGGTGCCATCATCATCCCGGATGACCGTAGCACCGAAAGCGCGCATGGCCGCCGCGGTGTTCATCACGTCCTCAGCCTCGAGAAGGCCGGTAATCACCGTCTCGCCAACGGCGAGAGCGCCGAGCATCAGCGCGCGGTGCGAGATCGATTTGTCGCCTGGAACGCGGACGCGACCCTTGAGCGGGCCGGATTTCCGAGCGATCAGCGGGCGGGCGGTCGCGTGGGAAGCCATGGGCGGACACCTGATACCAGCGCGCGATATGCTCGCGCACGCGCTCATCGAAACTGACGGACCTCTCATTGCCTGAGGCAGGAGCAATCCGCAAACGGAATGTCGGGTATCATTTTCCCAACGAAGCCCGACATGACATCTTCGCCGCGACGGTTTGTCGCGGATGCCGGGCCGGCTCTAGCATAGCCGGAGGGGCGCGTCACTTGCCTGCCACGGCCACCAACTCGGGGCCGACTGCCCGGACCGCCCGCCATCGCCACCAATTCACCTTTGACAGAGCCCCTGGTTTGCCTATATGTGCCTGCCCGATTTCCCTGACAAACGCGAGGCCGACCGTGGCGAAACCTGAACTTGGGCTGAAGCGTCTTTGCCCCAGCTGTGGCGCGAAGTATTACGATCTGAACCGTTCTCCCATTCTCTGCCCGAAATGCGGCACCCAGTTCGACGCCGGACTGGCGGCGCGGGCACGGCCCGCGACCGCCATCGACGACGAAGAGGACAATGAGGAGGAGGTCACCGAGGTGGGCGCGCTCACACCGGAATTCGTCAGCCTCGAGGATGCCGAGGATGCCGACGGCGACGACGTGCCCGATATCGAGGATCCCGATATCGAGGACGAGACGCCGGAAGACGACGTGTTCCTCGAAGAAGAGGACGAGGACGGCGGCGACATGTCCGACCTGATCGGCGACGTCGGCGACGAGGAAGAGCACTGAGCTCCCGCCTCTTTTGACAGACAGACAAGGCCGGCTGGCGCTCCCAGTCGGCCTTTCTTTTTGGCGGCGAACACGCCGAGAAGAGGCAACCTATTAGAAAAGCTCGGAAATCCGCCTCTTTTCCAAAAAGATGACGGAAAAATCGCCGGAGCTTGAAAAACCTCTTGATCGGCGACGGAATGCTGAGTATATCCCGCCTCGTCGAGCCGGAACCCACACCGGCGGCGCCCGAAAGCGAAAGCCGGACGGCGTCTTCCGAAACCGGAAACGACGCCTGATGGGGCTATAGCTCAGCTGGGAGAGCGCCTGCATGGCATGCAGGAGGTCAGCGGTTCGATCCCGCTTAGCTCCACCAATCTCTTCCTTTATCTTGTTTGATGATGGTGCTTGCCCGAGCGAACGATGGCATCGATCGTTCGCCTGCCTTGCGGGCAGTAGAAATAGGCAACACGGCCCTTCCACCCGTGAGGATGGCCGGGGCCGCGTGCCCGTGCGAACTCGATCAGTTGCGCCCGCGCCGGACGCCTGCCGCGAGATCGGCGACCAGATCGGCAACCGCCTTCACCGTTGCGGCCGTCGCCTTGCCGTCATCCAGCGAATCGCGCACCGCGTTCACCAGAGCCGATCCGACCACCACGCCATCGGCATGGGCGGCGATGGCCGCTGCCTGCTCACCGGTCTTGACGCCGAAGCCGACCATCACCGGCAACGACGTATGCGCCTTGATGCGGGCAACGGCCGCAGCCACGTCGCCGGCCGCAGCCGACTTGACGCCGGTAACGCCGAGCACCGACACGTAGTAGACGAAGCCCGAGGAGTTCCGGAGCAGCACCGGCAGACGCTTGTCGTCCGAGGTGGGCGTTGCCAGGCGAATGAAGCTGATGCCGGCCCGGATCGCCGGCAGGCACAGCTCTTCGTCCTCTTCCGGCGGCAGGTCGACGACGATCAGGCCGTCGACGCCGGCCGCCTTGGCATCGGCTACGAAACGCTCGACGCCGTAGATGTAGATGGGGTTGTAGTACCCCATCAGCACGATGGGCGTCTCGTTGTCGCCGGCACGGAAGGCGCGGACCTGCTCCAGCGTCTTCACCATGGTCTGACCGGCCGTCAGCGCCCGGATGTCGGCGGCCTGGATCGGCGGCCCCTCGGCCATCGGATCGGAGAAGGGCATGCCGAATTCGATGATATCGGCGCCGGCGCCCGGCAATGCCTTCAGGATGGACAGCGAGGTTTCGGCATCCGGATCACCGGCCGTGACGAAGGTGACCAGGGCCGCCCGCCCCTCGGCTTTCAGCTTTGCAAGGCGGGTGTCGATACGGGTGACGGGAAGGGAACTCACAGGTCGACTCCCAGGATCTTGCCGACGGTAAAGACGTCCTTGTCGCCGCGACCGGACAGGTTGACGACGATGATCTCGTCCTTGGCCATTTCAGGCGCCCGCTTGATCGCCTCGGCGACGGCATGGGCGCTCTCAAGGGCCGGGATGATGCCCTCGACCTTGGTGAGCGTCTGGAAGGCGTCGAGCGCTTCCTGATCCGTGGCGGGTACGTAGCTGACGCGCCCGCTGTCGCTCAGCCAAGAATGCTCGGGGCCGATGCCGGGATAGTCGAGGCCGGCGGAAATGGAATGCCCCTCGAGGATCTGACCGTCATCGTCCTGCAGCAGATAGGTTCTGTTGCCGTGCAGCACACCCGGCTTGCCGCCGTTCAGCGAGGCGGCGTGGCCGTTGTAGACGTGCATGCCGTGACCGCCGGCCTCGACGCCGATGATGCGGACCTCCGGATCGTCGAGGAAGGGGTGGAAGATGCCGATGGCGTTGGAGCCACCGCCGACGGCCGCGATGACGAGGTCGGGCAGCCTGCCCTCGACGGCGACGATCTGTTCACGCGTCTCGTTGCCGATCACCGACTGGAAGTCGCGCACCATGGTCGGATAGGGATGCGGGCCGGCCGCCGTGCCGATCATGTAGTAGGTCGTCTCGACGTTGGTCACCCAGTCGCGCAACGCCTCGTTCATGGCGTCCTTCAGCGTTCCGTTGCCGGACGTGACCGGATGGACGCTGGCGCCAAGGAGTTCCATGCGGAAGACATTGGGCTTCTGCCGCTCGACATCGGTAGCGCCCATGTAGACTTCGCACGGATAGCCGAAGCGGGCGCAGACGGTGGCCGAGGCGACGCCATGCTGGCCGGCGCCGGTTTCGGCGATGATCCGGGTCTTGCCCATGCGGCGGGCGAGCAGGATCTGGCCGAGGCAGTTGTTGATCTTGTGGCTGCCGGTGTGGTTGAGCTCTTCGCGCTTCAGATAGATCTTGGCGCCGCCGAGATGGGCGGAAAGCCGCTCGGCGAAATAAAGCGGGCTCGGCCGGCCGGTGTATGTGGCGTGCAGCGCCTTGAGCTCGCCCTGAAAGGCCGGATCGACCTTGGCTGCCTCGTAGGCCTTGTCGAGTTCGAGGATCAGCGGCATCAGCGTCTCGGCGACGTAGCGACCGCCGAAGATGCCGAAATGGCCGCGCTCGTCCGGGCCGGTCCGGTAGGAATTCAGCGGCGTCGCCTCGCTCATCGTTGCCCCTCATCATTCGCTGCGCGTGCCGCCGCCACAAAGGCGCGGATGCGAGCCTCGTTTTTCTGGCCCGGTGCGCTCTCGACGCCCGACGAAACGTCGACGCCGGAGGGGTGCACCCTCCGCACCGCATCATCAACGTTGGTAGGATCAAGCCCGCCGGAAAGCAAGAAGGGCGTCGGCACCCCCGCCAGCAGCGACCAGTCGAACGTAACGCCCAGCCCGCCAGGCCGAGTCGCGTCCTTCGGCGGCTTGGCGTCGTAGAGCAGAAGGTCGGCGGTTCCGGCATAAGCGTGAGCGGCCGCCGCGTCCTCGGCGGTACCGATCCCTAGAGCCTTGATCACCGTTCGCCCGAGGCGTTGCCGCACGTCGGCGACACGCGCCGGCGTTTCGTGTCCGTGCAGCTGGATGGCGTCCGGGGCAATCGTCGCAACGAGATGGTCGAGAAGATCGTCGCTGGCGTCGACCGTCAGCACCACCGTTTTCGCGCGCCCGCCCACCTGACGGGCAAGCGTCGCCGCAACGTCGGCGGAGACGTGACGAGGACTTTTCGGGAAATGCACGAAGCCGACGAGATCCGCACCGGCTGAAAGCGCCCATTCCAGGCTTTCCGGCGTGGAGAGGCCGCAAATCTTGACGAGGAAGGGAGACATCATGACAACAGCCTGACAGACAGCGGCGGCTCGCAGCCGCCGCATGTCCGATCAAAGAAAACGCCGACCGTCAGGCGCCGGTAAAGGCGCGTGGAGCGGCAGAGACCAGCGACGGCGTCGAGCCAGTCACCTCGTAGACGGCCAGACCGCGATCGTTGGTGCCGAAGGCGTTGAAGCGGAACAGGCCGTTGACCGCCGACAGGAAGCCCTCGGGGTTGGTTATGACCGAGAGCTGGAAGCGCTGGGCGCCCGCGGTCTTGGCAAGGCCGGCGGCCAACACCACGGCGTCGTAGGCGAGCGAGGCGGTCAGCGGCGGCTCGCCGCCGTAGGTCGACCGGTAGCGGCTGGCGAAGGCCGAGAAGCCGGAGATCTCCGGCGAGGGGAACCAGCCGCCCGTGAGCGCCGGGTCGTTGTAGACGGAGGGGTCGTTCCAGACACCGGTCCCCAGCAGCTTGATGCGGGCGAGATCGACACCGGCCGTCCGCAGCGAGCGGGCAATGGTCGGCGCCACGCCCGCGCCTTCGGGCAGAAGAATGCAGTCGATCTGGGAGGCCACGGCGGCGATCGCCGCCACGGACTGGGCCTCGCCGCCAGCGGCAAAGCGCTCGACGGCCACGACACGCATGCCATAGCGGCCAGCCTCCTGGCGCAAGGTGGCCTCGGCCAGATTGCCGAAGGCGCTCTGCGACATGATGGCCGCGATCGACTTGCGACCGGACTTGGCCGCCTCAGCGACAACGCGACGCACCTGGCCGTCGACCAGGAAACCGAGGATGTAAACGCCGGCCGCAGCCACGGACGGATCGGAAGAGAAGGCAATCACCGGCACGGAGGCCGCGCGCGCCACCGGACCGACACCGCCCACTTCGGCGGCAAAGATCGGTCCGATAATCAACTCGGCACCCTCGGAGATCGCCTGGCGCGCCGCTTCGGCGGCTCCATCGGCGGTGCCGCGCGTATCCTTCACCAGAACGGTCAGGTCGTTGCCGGAAAAATCGTTGAGACCGAGCGAAGCGGCATTCTGCATGGCGGCAGCCAGCGCCGCTCCGTTACCGGGCGCCGTTTTCGGCAGCAGCAGCGCCACGCGCACCGTGCCGGTGCCCAGCACCTCGCCCGATATGGCCGGCCCGGTCGGGGCTGGCAGGAGAGTATCGCCACCGCTCGGCCGACTGGTCGGCGAACAGGCCGCGAGCGCCGCGCCACCCAACAGGATCAGCGCGAGACGCCGGCTCAGCCCGGCAGCCTCCAAACGCGGGTCGCTCGTCTCCGGGGACACGGCCGTGCCGGCCACGCCGTTCGCAACCCTGCCATCGTCACGGGTCATCATCTTACCTTCCGCCGCAAAAGCATCCGCACCATTTCAATGACAAACGGTCGTAGATGCAACTCCTTACATGCCATTTACCGGTGGAGAGGCGAGGAATCGGCCCGAACGGCTCGATTTTCACGCCGAAGTGTGGTTTTGGGAGCTAGGAAACACGGCGCTCAGTCGCCGTCCAAGGGAATTATATGATCAGGCACATCGTCTACTTCTCCGTCCGTTCCGCCGACGACCGCCAGCGGGTTCTCGACGGCCTTCGCCTGCTCGAGGCCAATCCGCATGCCCTGCTTCTCGAGGTCGAGGAGAATCTGAAGCTCGACAGCCTCGGCAACGAGGTCGACTTCGTCGTTTACGGCGAGTTTGCCGACGCCGCCGACCTCGATGCCTTCAAGGCCCATCCGAGCTACGAGGCTTCGATCGCCGCGGTACGGCCGCTTCGCGAACTGCGCATGGCGGCCGACGTCACAGCAAGAGGGGAACGGCAGTCGTCATGAGCGAGGCAGCCGGCAAGACCACCACGACGGGCTATGCCATCGACGGCACCGCCTTCGCCGGCAAGCCGATCGAACCCGGCCTGTATCCGGTGGCGACGCCGATCGGCAATCTTTCGGACATCTCGTTGCGAGCGCTCGACGTGCTGGCCGGTGCCGATCTCATCGTTTGCGAGGATAGCCGCGTCACCGCCGTCCTCCTCGATCGCTACGGCATCCGCAAGCCGCTTGCCATCTATCACGAGCACAACGCCGCCCGCGAGCGACCGCGCCTTCTGGCCATGCTCCGGGGCGGCATGCGCCTCGCGCTGGTATCCGACGCCGGCACGCCGCTGATTTCCGACCCCGGCTACAAGCTGGTCGAAGAGGCGATCGCCGAGGGTATCCGCGTCATTCCCATCCCCGGCGCATCGGCCATCCTGTCGGCGCTGGTGGCCGCGGGCTTGCCGACCGACACCTTCCTTTTCCTCGGCTTTTTGCCGCACAAGGCCGGGACGCGCCGCAATCGCCTGGGCGAGTTTCGCGCCGTTCCGACTACGCTCGTGGTCTATGAATCGCCGCACCGCGCGGCCGAGACGCTGGCCGACATGGCCGAGGTGCTGGGCGGCGATCGACCGGCGGCACTCTGCCGCGAACTCACCAAGCGCTTCGAGGAGGTGCGGCACGGCACGCTGTCCGAACTGGCGGCCGGCGCCCAGGCCGATCCGCCGCGTGGTGAAATCGTGCTGGTGATCGGCGCGCCGCTCGGCGACGAAGCGGGCGAAGCCGATGTCGAAGCCCTTCTGTCGGCTGCCCTGGAGACCAAGGGGACCGGGCAGGCGGCCGCCGAAGTGGCCAAGACCACCGGCCGCCCCCGCAAGGAGGTCTACGCGCTCGCCTTGAAGCTCAAGGCGGTGATCGATGCCGGCAGCGACGGCGACGATGATGCCCCTCCGACAGGGACCTGAACCGGCAGGAGACATGCGATGCCGCCGCTCGACCTTCTGATCGCCTTTCTGGTGTCGACGGCTCTGTTTGCATTCGTCCCGGGCCCGGCGATGCTCTATGCCGCCGCTCGCACGCTTGCCGGCGGTCGGCGGGCAGGCCTGATGGCCGCCCTCGGTGTGCATGTCGGCGGCTATGCCCACGTTCTTGCCGCGACGATGGGGCTTTCGGTGCTGTTTCACGCCGTTCCCGTCGTCTACACGATCGTGAAGCTTGGTGGCGGCGTCTACCTCATCGTCATGGGATGGCGCCTTGCCACCGCAGAGCACAAGGGAACGACCGTGGGCGACGCGAGCCAGCGCGACTCGCAGCGCGCTTTTGCCCAGAGCATCGTCGTCGAGCTGCTCAACCCCAAAACCGCGATTTTCTTCCTCGCCTTTCTTCCGCAGTTCGTCAGCGCCCAAGCCGCCGCGCCGATGTGGCTTCAGTTTTTTGTCCTCGGCGTGATCACCAACGCCATGTTCTCCCTTGCCGACCTCGTCGCGGTCTTCGGGGCGAGCAGCATTCTGTCCAATCTTCGGTCCTCACCGGCGTGGGGGAAATGGCTGAAGCGGGCGGCCGGATCGCTGCTCATCGGTCTCGGCGCCCGCCTCGCGCTGGAGAAAAGCTAGCAATGCCCGCCGACCGCAGGGCGGGATACGCCCGAGGCCTCGTGGCCGAAGGCATCGCCGCCTGGCTGTTGCGCCTCAAGGGCTACCGCGTGCTGGCAACCCGCTATCGCACGCCGCTGGGCGAGATCGACATCGTGGCCCGACGCGGCAAGGTGCTGGCTTTCGTCGAGGTCAAGGCGCGCCCAACCGTCGAGGCCGGTCTCGAAGCCATCGCCGCCGAGGGCTACCGCCGCATCGAGACAGCGGCGGATCTCTATCTGTCCCGGCATCCGCAATTCTTGGATTTCACGCTGCGCTTCGACCTCGTGGTCGTTACTCCGCGCCGCTGGCCGCACCACGTCGAGAACGCGTTTTCGTGAAGCGCTTTCCCGTTGCGCGGCGGCCGGAAGCCGCCCATAAACGGCGGCACCCCTTTCCGAAGACGAGTTGCCGCCATGAGCCTTTCCGTCGCCGTCCAGATGGACCATATCGCCTCGATCCGCCTCGCCGGCGACTCCACCTTCGCGCTGATGCTGGAGGCGCAGAAGCGAGGCCACAGCCTCTTCCACTACACCCCCGACAAGCTGACGCTGCGCTCGGGCCGGGTGACGGCGGCGATCGAGCCGGTCGCGGTGCGCGACGAGCCGGGCAATCACTTCACGCTCGGTTCGCCCGAGAAGACCGACCTTTCGACGCTCGACGTGGTGCTGCTCCGTCAGGACCCGCCGTTCGACATGGCCTATCTTTCCACCACCTACATGCTGGAGCGTATCCATCCGGCAACGCTGGTGGTCAACGACCCGGCCGAGGTGCGCGACGCACCGGAGAAGCTGCTGGTGATGAACTACCCCGAGCTGATGCCGGAGACGATCATCACCCGCGACCCGGACGAGATCCGGGCCTTCCGGGCCGAGTTCGGCGACATCGTGCTGAAGCCGCTCTATGGCGCCGGCGGCCAGGGCGTCTACCACGTGAAGCCCGACGACGACAATTTCAGCGCGTTCCTCGAGCTGTTCATGACACAGTCGCGCGACCCGTTCATCGCCCAGCGCTACCTGCCGGCCGTCAGGGCCGGCGACAAGCGCATCATCCTCGTCGACGGCAAGTTCGCCGGTCTCGTCAACCGCGTGCCGGCGGAGGGCGATCTCCGCTCCAACATGGTGCGGGGCGGGGCTGCGGCCACCACCGAGGTAAGCAAGCGGGATCTCGAAATCTGCGAGGCGATCGGTCCGGAACTCAGAGATCGCGGCCTGATCTTCGTCGGCATCGACGTCATCGGCGACAAGCTGACCGAGATCAACGTGACGTCGCCGACCGGCATCCGTGCCATCAAGCGCCTCGGCGGCCCCGATGTCGCGGCCTTGGTGTGGGACGCCATCGAATCACACTTCTGAGCCTGAAGGGATCAGAACTTCTCGTCGGGATAGACACCCCAGAGCGAGGCTTGGGCGATCCAGCCGGAAAAGCCCTTTCCATCGAGCCGACACCAGGTGCCGTCGCACTTTTCGACCGGTGCCTGAACCTTCGGCTCGACGCGTGCGGTGACGCGGGTCGTGTCGTCCGGGCCGGCGTGCAGATCGATCATCGTCTTGTCGGCGGCCCAGGGCGCGACGATGGCCGTTCGCGTGCCGGACAGGAGCGAATGGAACACCCAGCCCTCGCCACCCTCGAAATCGCGGATGCGACGCCAGTTCTCGAATTCCTGGGTAATTTCCACCGGCATGCCGGCACGAACATAGCGCCAGATCACCGCCTGATCGCGCGACGGTCCCTGACGAACGTTGACGGAGTCCGATTTGAGGCTGACGAAACGCGGCACGGGCAGACCAGAACTGCCGACGGTCTGCGCCAGCGAGGGGCCTGCGAGCATCAGCCCCGCGACCAGAATTGCCGCCGCCCGTCCCCACGCCGCCGCCATCGCCGTCCGCCTTCCATGCCTGAAAACACCGCCACTCGCCAGAACGGCGCCGCTCTTTATGGTTACCGGTCGGAGTTAACGTCGCGTCAACGCAGCCGTCGCATGGAATGACGCGGATCGGACCTCAGCCGGATTGACGCCCGGCGGTGGCTGGCCGAAACTTGCAAAGACAGGCTGCCGCCCGGCGGTGGCTTCAAGGAAGGACGGAACGAAACTATGGCCGGCAAGAAGCCCCTGGTAGTGGTGACGCGCAAACTGCCCGACGTCGTCGAGGCGCGCATGCGCGAACTGTTCGACGTCCGCCTCAACTCGACCGACCGGCCGATGACCCAGGCCGAACTGGTCGAGGCCAGTCGCATCGCCGATGTGCTGGTGCCGACCGTCACCGACCGCGTCGACGGCGGCGTGATCACCCAGGCCGGCCCCGGCCTGAAACTGATCGCCAATTTCGGCAACGGCGTCGACAATATCGACGTGATCAAGGCGACCGAACGCGGCATCGCCGTCACCAACACGCCCGGAGTCCTTACCGAGGACACCGCCGACATGACCATGGCCCTGATCCTTGCCGTGCCGCGTCACATGGCCGAGGGCATGCGAGCCCTCCAGGCCGGGGAATGGCAGGGATGGTCGCCGACCGGCATGCTGGGCAGCCGCCTGCGCGGCAAGAAGCTCGGCATCGTCGGCATGGGCCGCATCGGCCAGGCGGTCGCGCGCCGCGCGAGCGCCTTCGGCCTGTCGGTCTTCTACCACAACCGCCATCGCCTGCCGTCGGAGATCGAGGACAAGCTCTCGGCCACCTGGTGCGAGAGCCTCGACCAGATGCTGAACAGGATGGATATCGTCACCGTTCATTGCCCGCATACGCCGGCGACATACCACCTGCTGTCGGCGCGCCGGCTGAAGCTGATGCGCCCGGAGGCCTACCTCATCAACACCGCCCGCGGCGAGATCGTCGACGAAGCGGCGCTGACGCGCATGCTGGTTGCCGGCGAGCTGGCCGGCGCGGGCCTGGACGTCTACGAGCAGAAGCCGTCCATCAACCCCAAGCTCGTCAAGTGCGGCCGAGCGCTGCTGTTGCCGCACATGGGGTCGGCCACCATCGAGAGCCGCATCGAGATGGGCGAGAAGGTGATCGTCAACATCCGCGCCTTCATGGACGAGCATCACCTGCCGGATCGCGTGTTGCCGGCCATGCTTTAGTTTTCGGCCTCAATCGCCGGCGGCGCTCCGCGCCTTGGCTTCCGCTTCGCTTTCCGTCTTCCGAGGCTTTGCCACGGAAGACACGCTTCGCGCGGCGCCGCTTGGCGCCGGAAGCCACTGACGCGGCTTCGATCTGTTCTTGCCTCAATCGCCGGCGGTGCTCCGCGCCTTGGCTTACGCTTCGCTTTCCGTCTTTCGAGGCTTCGCCACGGAAGACACGCTTCGCGCGGCGCCGCTTGGCGCCGGAAGCCACTGACGCGGCTTCGATCTGTTCTTGCCTCAGTCGCCGGCGGCGCTCCGCGCCTTGGCTTCCGCTTCGCTTTCCGTCTTCCGAGGCTTTGCCACGGAAGACACGCTTCGCGCGGCGCCGCTTGGCGCCGGAAGCCACTGACGCGGCTTCGATCTGTTCTTGCCTCAATCGCCGGCGGTGCTCCGCGCCTTGGCTTACGCTTCGCTTTCCGTCTTTCGAGGCTTCGCCACGGAAGACACGCTTCGCGCGGCGCCGCTTGGCGCCGGAAGCCACTGACGCGGCTTCGATCTGTTCTTGCCTCAGTCGCCGGCGGCGCTCCGCGCCTTGGCTTACGCTTCGCTTTCCGTCTTCCGAGGCTTCGCCACGAAAGACACGCTTCGCGCGGCGCCGCTTGGCGCCGGAAGCCGCGTCGCGGCTTCGATCTGTTCTTGCCTCAGTCGCCGGCGGCGCTCCGCGCCTTGGCTTCCGCTTCGCTTTCCGTCTTTCGAGGCTTCGCCACGAAAGACACGCTTCGCGCGGCGCCCTTGGCGCCGGAAGCCGCGTCGCGGCTTCAGCTTGATTTCGACGTCGGAGAGTTGACTCAGGCCGGCAGCTTCAGCCCGGTATCGCGAGCAAGCTGGGCAAGGCTGACCGCCGGACGTGGGCCGATGTGGCCGACGCATTCGCCACCGGCGAGGCAGCCGAGCCGCGTCGCCTCGGCCAGCGAGAGGCCGCGCGAGCGAGCGTAGAGGAATCCGGCGGCGAACTGGTCGCCGGCTCCGGTCATGTCGACCAACTCGTCGACTTCCGAAGCCGGGGCCGATACCAGTTCGGCTCCCTCAAAGGCGAGCGCGCCGTCGCCGCCCAGCGTCACGGCCGCCGCCTTGCAATCTCGCCTGAGGCAGCTCACCGCCGTGTCGAGATCGTGCGTTTCGTAGAGCGCCTTGGCCTCTTCCTTGTTGGCGAAGACGAGGTCGACCGTGCCAGAGCGCATCAGATCGAGGAATTCGGGGCGGAAGCGGTCGACACAGAAGCTGTCGGACAGGGTGATCGAGGCAAGGCGACCGTGGGCGTGTGCGATGGCAGCCGCCTTGCGGAAGGCCTCCTTGGCCGCCGGCGGATCCCACAGGAAGCCCTCGAGATAGGTATAGCGGGCGGCGGCCACAACCTTCTCCTCGATGTCGTCGACCGTGAGGTGATGACAGGCCCCGAGATAGGTGTTCATGGTCCGCTCGCTGTCCGGCGTGATCAGGATCATGCAGCGGGCGGTGGGGGCGCCGTCGAACAGCGGCCGCGTCTCGAAGTGCACCCCCTGGGAGCGGATGTCGTGCGTGAAGACCTCGCCGAAGGCATCGGTCGCCACCTTGCCGATGTAGGCGGCGTGACCACCGAACGAGGCGACGCCAGCCGCGGTGTTGGCGGCAGAGCCTCCGGACGCCTCCACGGCCGGCCCCATCATGTCGTAGATGCGCTCGGCCTCCTCGGCGTCGATCAGTCGCATCATGCCCTTGGTAACGCCAAGCTTGACGAGCGTATCCTCTTCGGTCGGCGAGAGAATATCGACGATGGCGTTGCCGATGGTCAGCACATCGAAATCGAGGCTCATGGGAAAAACGTCTCCTTGGTCCGGCATTGACGCGGACGGCTCTTCCATTTGGCCTAGACCATTCCCAAGTGACCGGCAAGCCGCGCCAACACGGCATCGAATGGAGAATTCCAAGAATGTTGAACGCCGTGCTGACAGCGCTCCGCGACATCCCGACCCCACCGTTCCGGACGGTGTTGTGGAAGTCGATCGGCCTGACGCTGGCGCTGCTCGCCGTCGTCTGGATCGGCACCTTCGCGGCGGCGGATTATCTCGTCGCCATGCTGCCGGCCGAATGGCAGACGGCTGCCGACTGGCTGGCCGGCCTGCTCCTGTTCGTCGGCCTCGGCTTTCTGGTGGCGCCGGTGGCGGCGCTGTTCGCCGGCCTCTATGCCGACGAGGTCGCGGAAGTCGTGGAGCGGACGCGCTACCCGACCGACCGGCCCGGCGTGCCGCAGCCGGTGATGACGGGGCTCCTCGCCGCGCTGCGGTTCACCGGCTTCGTCGTGCTGGTCAACATCGCCATGCTGCCGCTTCTGTTCCTGCCCGGCATCAACGTGCCCATCTTCCTGGCCGTGAACGCCTATCTTCTGGGGCGGGAATATTTCGAGCAGGTGGCGATGCGCTTTCGCCCCATCGAGGAGGCGCGGGCGCTCCGGCGCGCCCACTCCGGCAAAGTCATGCTGGCCGGACTTACCATCGCCGCCGTGCTCGCCGTACCCGTGGTCAACATCCTGACGCCGCTCTATGCGACGGCGCTGATGGTCCATGTGGTGAAGCTCACCGAGCGCCAGAAGCGGATCTGACGACCGCTCAAGCCGGCGGCGTTCCGTTGTCGGCCAGCACCTCGCCGGCAAGATAGAGCGAACCGCAGATCAGAATGCGCGGCGCGGGACCCGACCAGGTATCGCGAAGATGGGAAAGCGCGGCGGTGACACCGGTCGTCGCCATGGCCGTGACACCGGCGCCGCGCGCTTCGGCGGCAAGCGCCTGCGGTTCGCGCGCCGCGTCCGATCCGCGAATGGGCACCGTGTAGACGCGCCGGGCGAGACCCGCGAAGGCCTCGAAGAAGCCGACCGGATCCTTGGTGGCGAGCATGCCGGCGATGAGGACCAGCGGCCGGGCGACGCGCTCCTCGAGATCGGCCATGGCCGAGGCGATCACCTCGCCGGCGCCGGGATTGTGGCCGCCGTCGAGCCATATCTCCGCTCCCTGCGGCGCGGCATCGACGATGGCGCCGACCGTCAGGCGCTGCAGACGCGCCGGCCATTCGACGCGCTCCATGCCCCGCTCCAGGGCATCGTGCCCGACGTGAAAGCCGGCCGCTCGCACTGCGGCAATGGCCGTGCCGGCATTGACGATCTGGTGGCTGCCGGGAAGGCGCGGCCTCGGCAAATCCAATAGACCGTCGATATCCTGAAACACCAGGCGGCCATGCTCCTCGAAGGCCGTCCAGTCCTGCCCGCCGATCATCAGCGGCCCGGCGCCAACCTCCGCTGCCACCCGTTCGACCACCGCCACCACGCCATCGGGGTTCGGCGACAGCACGACCGGTGCGCCGGCCTTGATGATTCCGGCCTTTTCGAAGGCGATCTTCTCGACGGTATTGCCGAGATAGGCCTGATGGTCGAGCGAGATCGACGTGATGACCGACACCGCCGGATGATCGACCACGTTGGTGGAGTCGAACCTGCCGCCCAGGCCGACCTCAAGCAGCAGCGCATCGGCCGGCCGTTCGGCAAACAGCAGGAAGCCGGCGGCGGTCAGAAGCTCGAAAAGGGTGATGGCTTCGTCGCCGTTGGCCTTTTCTGTGCGGGAAAGCGCATCGGCAAGAGCATCGTCGTCGACGAAGCTCGATAGGCCGGGTCCGTCCGCAAGGCGAAACCGCTCATTGTAGCGGACGAGGTGCGGCGAGGTGTCGGCATGAACCCGAAGGCCCTCGGCCTCGAGGATGGCTCTAAGAAAAGCCACCGTCGACCCCTTGCCGTTGGTACCGGCGACATGGAAGACCGGCGGCAGGCGCTGCTCGGGATGACCGAGCGCGGCGAGCAGCCGGCGGATGCGGCCGAGCGAGAGGTCGAAGCCCTTCGGCCAGCGCGCGCCAAGGCGGTCGATGATGTCGAGCGGCGTTTCCATGGCATAGATCCGAAAATGGGGAGGCCCCAAAAGGAACACGCCGCCTGACGGCGGCGCGGAAGATTGAAAGACCGAGACCGCGAACCGTCAGGCAGGAATGAGCGCCGTGCCCTTGGCGTGGGTCAGCAGGCGCACAAGGCGACCGATGGTGGCGCGCAGCTCGTGCCGGTGCACCACCAGATCGATCATGCCATGCTCGTGAAGATACTCGGAGCGCTGGAAGCCCTCCGGCAGCTTTTCGCGAATGGTCTGCTCGATGACGCGAGGACCGGCGAAGCCGATCAACGCGCCCGGCTCGGCGATGTGAACGTCGCCCAGCATGGCGTAGGAGGCAGTCACGCCGCCAAGCGTCGGATTGGTGAGCACGACGATGTAGGGCAGCCCCGCCTCGCGCAGCATCTCGACCGCCACGGTGGTGCGCGGCATCTGCATCAGGGACAGGATTCCCTCCTGCATGCGGGCACCGCCGGACGCCGTGAACATGACGAAGGCAGCCGAACGGGCCACCGCTTCCTCGATGCCGCGAATGATCGCCTCACCGGCGGCCGTACCCAGCGAACCGCCCATGAAGTCGAAGTCCTGCACCGCGGCGACAACGGCGTTGCCCTCGACACGACCGGCACCCACCAGCACCGCATCGTCGTTGCCGGTCTTGGCGCGCGAGTCGCGCAGGCGGTCGACGTAGCGCTTCTCGTCGCGGAACTTGAGCGGATCCTGCGTTACCGCCGGCGTCGAAATCGCCTCATAGTCCCCACCGTCGAAGAGCTGCACGAAGCGCTCCTTCGGCGGCATGCGCATGTGATAGCCGGAGTTGGGGATCACCCACTGGTTGGCTTCGAGGTCGCGATGAAAAACCATCTCGCCTGTCTCGGGGCACTTCACCCAGAGATTCTCGGGCACATCGCGCTTGGCGGACCAGAGGGAGCGGATTTTCGGGCGGACGACGTTGTTGATCCAGTTCACGGGGAGTTTCGACCTTTGCTCGCGGAACGCCGGCCGGCCATGCCGTTCCCGGCGCGGAACCGGCCGCAGCCAAGCCTCGGGGCGCCGCCGTTCCTTCGTCGAGGCTCTCATAGCACAGCCTTCCCCGGGACCAAAGCCGTTTCGCCTCGCGGGGAAACCGCCACTTCCGTCACTGTGGAGATGCCGCTTTTCAGCGGCTGTCGATCGGATTAGCTTCGAACCGTTCCAGGAGACGCCCATGCCGTTGCCCATCATAGAGCGCCGCCGTATCGAGGCGGAGATCGTCGGTCACCTTTATCGCGAACTCGTGGAACGCATGGGCGAGGAAGTCGCACGGGACATCATCGACGGAGCCATTCGAAAGGCCGCGATCGCCCATGGTGAAACCTGTCGCGCCGACCTCGGGCGCATGCCTGATTTCAAGGACTTCGAGGCCATTCTGCCGGCCTGGACAGCTGATGACGCCCTGACGATCGACGTGAAGGAGGCGAGCCCGGACCGTCTTTCCTACGACGTCACGCGCTGCCGCTATGCCGAGACATACAAGGAGATGGGGCTTGCCGAGATCGGCGCGCTGCTCTCCTGCAATCGCGACGCCGCCTTTTGCGAGGGCTACAACCCGGCCATGAAGCTCGAACGCACCGAGACCATCATGGCCGGTGGCCGGCGGTGCGATTTCCGCTATCGCCTCGACAGGACCGAAGGCTGAGCGACGCCCCCGGTCGGAGCGACTTCCTTCAAGGCGTTTACCTCAAAAACGGCCACTCGCTGAAATTGCCACCATCTTCCGTTGCCGGTCTTGCATCCACCGGCCAAATCGGATGATGAATAAGCAGTCAGATACGAAAGTTACAAACACCCGGCCACAAAGGTCTTCCCAGGCCTTTGTCGGCGTTGCTTTTGGCCTTTGGTCGTCCGGCGCATGCTGCGCAGCGCGGAAAGAGTGTGATGAAAGTCGGGGTTCGCGATATTGCCAGGGAGGCGGGCGTTGCGGTCAGCACCGTGTCGCATGTCCTCAATGGGACCGCCTCGATAAGTCGGGAGGTGCGGGACCGCGTTCTGGCCGTGGCGCGCGATCTCGGCTATCTCGACCAGCGGCGGGCCAAGGCGACCATCGCCACCATGGAGCGCGTGGTCGTCGCCTTCGATCGAAACTTCGAAACATCGGGCGACGCCGCCTTCCGCAATCGGGCCCTCTACCAGGGGCTGAAGCGGGAATGCGAGCGACGGTCGCTCAAGATCACGACCTCCATTTCCGATGGGACCGGTTTTGACGCGGACCAGGTGGAGGAGATCGCCCGCACCGAAAAGGCCAGCGGCGTCATCCTGATGAGCAGCGGCGACAAGCTCGATCTCGGCGACCTCGTCAAGACGGGTCTGTCGATGGTGGTCATGAACGGCGAGGAGCAACTGCGGCGGGCCGACGCGGTGATACCGGCCAACGGGTTCGCCGCCTGTGTCGCGGTCCGGCACCTGATCGATGCAGGACACCGCCACGTATTGATGCTGGGCACGACGGGCCGCGATCATCTGACGACGCGGCGCACCGGGTTTGCAGAAGCGATCGAAGCCCACGAGTTGAACGCGCACGAGACCATCACCGCCACCGAGGACAGCGTGGAGGCCGGCGAGGCAGCCGTGGCGGCGCGGCTTGGCGAAACCGGCGATCTCGGCGGCGCAACCGCCATCTTCTGCCTTTCGGATCCGCTGGCCGAAGGGGCCTTGAAGGCACTTTCGGCCGCTGGTCTCGATGTGCCGGCCGACGTGTCGGTGATCGGTTGCGACGGCATACGGGAGGCTCGGCCGACCGGTCTTGCCACCGTCAGCGTCGGCTATGAGCAGCTTGCCGTGTCGGCCCTGGCCATCATGGAATCGCGGCTCATGATCCCCAAGCCGGCTCGCTCCTGCATCCTGGTGGAATTCGGTACCGAACTCATCGCAGGCACCACCGTTGGGCCGCCACCCGGCGAGCGCGCACCACGAAAAGCCGGCGGCATGATACCGGCGCGTGGCAGACGAAATCGTCGCGGCAGCATCGGCGGGGGAGGGCCGCATGCACGTCTTGTTCTTAATCGATTCCACTGATCTCAGACGCTGGCAGGCCGAGGCGATCACCGGCGTACTGGCCGCCACCGGCGGCAGTGGTGCCATTGCCACGGTGGCCGGCCCGCCACCCGCCAGTCTGCTCGATTTCTGTCTCGCCTTCGAGGCACTCGCCTTTCGCCGCCCTCTCAATGAACCGCTCGCGCGGCTGTCGCCCTCTGCGCTCGACCTGCCTAGCGGCGACGAGGATGCCGACCTCGTCATCGATCTCGCCGCCGCGACCGAGATCTCGCGCGACCGGTTGCTGATCAGCGTGAACGGCACCGGAGTGGCCGCCGGCGCGGCGGACGCCATCATGGCCGGCGAGGAGCCGTTTCTCGATCTCATCGCGGTAACCGGCGACAAGCAGCGCCTGGTCGGACGCTGGCGCATCGCCGTGGAAGACCGGCGGCAACTCGGAGCCGGCATGTCCATCACCACCGGCCGAGCGATCGAGATGCTGACGCTGGCGGCCGGGCATCTGGCCGGCGGTGCCACCCTCAACGATCTCACGCTGCCGCGTGTCGAAACCGCTCCGCCCCCTCGCCGAAGCGGCAGCCCGGGCCGCTTCGCCGCCACCACCTTCGCACGTTCCCTTGCCAATCGCCTGGAGCGCCTCGTGCGCAATCCGCCCAACTGGGCGGTAGCGTGGCGGACCGACGAGACCGGTGACGATGCGCTGCCGACCATTGCCGGGCGTCCCTGGCGACGGCTTGCCGATGACGGCGAGCGCTTCTACGCCGATCCCTTCCTGGTGCGACAGGGTGACCGTACGGTCCTGCTGGTGGAGGAGTTTCCGTTCGCGACGCAAAAGGGCATCATATCGGCGGTCGACGTCGGGATCGACGGCCCCGTCGGTACGCCGCGACCGGTGATCGAGGGCCACTGCCACCTGTCCTATCCCTTCGTCTTCGAAGAGGACGGCGCGCTCTACATGATCCCGGAAACGTCCGGACAGCGTCAGGTTCAGCTTTGGCGAGCGGTCGAGTTTCCCGACCGCTGGGAACAGGTGGCCGTCCTGATCGACAACATCGATCTTGGCGACGCCACGCTGCTCCAGGCCAACGGCCGCCGACACCTGTTCGGCACCGTGCGCCCGCATTGGGGCTCCAGCTGGGATGGGCTTGCCATTTTCACGGCCGAGACACTCACCGGTCCGTGGGTTCCGTTGTTCGCCGGCCCGGCCAAGGTGGACGTCGCCTCGGCGCGACCGGCGGGCCGGATGTTCTCGCTCGGCGAGAGCATCATTCGGCCCTTTCAGGATAGCGCCGGCGGCTATGGCGCCGGTCTCGGCTTCGCCCGCATCGATCGTCTCGATGCCGGGGGGTATGCCGAGACCGCGCTCGTTGCCTTGCGGCCGGCGCCGCCACTTTCAGGCCTTCACACCTACAACCGAGGTGCGGGCTTCGAGGTGATCGACGTCATAGCCGGCGGCGGGACGGACGTCGTCGTCCCGTAGTTCAAGCCGTGGCCCGGATTGCGATTACCAGCGATGACGGCGCGGGCCGCAATCCATGACCTGCATCCGCTGATAGCGGACGATTCGACCCCACGGATCGACGACCGGCCGATCGACCCAGCGAGACCGACACATCGGCGGCGGTCCCCAGTTGGGCCCCGGCGGGCCCCAACCCGGCCGTCCCCAACCAGGTCCGGGAGGTGGCGGTGGGCCCCATCCCCAACGCGGCGGCGGGGGCGGCATGCGCGGACCGTCATGATAGCCAAAGTAGAAACCGTCAGCCGCCGCGGTCGAAGCCGTGCCGGCGAGACCAGCGGCGGCGATCAATGCCACCGCCAGAGAAGCGACAAGGGTTGTGAGAAGACGCCTGTGGAACATGGCACGGCCTCCTTGGAGCGCGAACCCTCCGGTTTCCCGCCGGTGGGTCATCTTGAGCGAGTTTCTACACCGGTTCCCTTGAACCAACCCTGAGGCCTGCGTTCATCGGCCATTCAGCTTTTCAGCCGACAGTTCGAGGCGAAAGCCGAAGCCGATGACCGACACCACCCTTCTCGTCACCATGGCGCCCGACCTGGCCGCCGCCGTCCTCGACTGGCAGCGCTGGCTGGCCGATCTGCGGCGCCTCAGCCCACGCACCGTCGAGGCGTATGGCCGCGACGCGGATGACTTCGTTCGCTTCCTGACGGGCCACCTTGGCGCCCCTCCCGCCATTGCCGACCTCGGGCGGCTATCGCCGGCGGATTATCGCGCTTTTCTTGCGCGTCGCCGACGCGACGGCCTCGCCGCGCCAAGTCTCGCGCGCGGCCTCTCCGGCATTCGTTCGCTGATTCGGTTCCTCGAGAAGCGGGGGGAGGCAACCAGCGCCGCCGTCTCCGCGGTGGCCGCGCCGAAAGCGCCACGCCGCCTGCCGCGCCCGCTCGGTGTTTCCGACGCGCTTTCCGTCGTGTCCGAGGCCGGAGCACTGGTGGACGAGCCATGGATTGCCGCCCGCGATGCTGCCGTGCTGGCGCTTCTCTACGGCGCCGGCCTGCGCATTTCCGAGGCTCTTTCACTGACCGCCGCCGAAGCGCCGCCGGAAGCGGGCGGCGCAGTGCGCGTCACCGGCAAGGGCGGCAAGACGAGACTAGTGCCCGTCCTGCCGGCGGTCGGTCGGGCCGTGGCGGCCTATGTTCGCCTCGTCCCTTTCCGTCTCGCCCCGCAGGAGCCCCTCTTCCGCGGTGCGAAGGGAGGGCCGCTGTCGCCCCGCATCATCCAGCTCGCCGTTCAGCGCCTGCGCGGCGCCCTTGGTCTTCCGGAAACGGCGACACCGCACGCGCTTCGGCATTCGTTCGCCACGCATCTTCTGGGGTCCGGGGGCGATCTCCGCACCATCCAGGAACTGCTGGGCCATGCCAACCTGTCAACGACGCAGGTCTACACCTCGGTCGACGCCGAGCGGCTGGTCGCCGCCTGGAAAGGTGCGCATCCCCGCGCATGAGGCGGGATGCCAGTTCGTCGACCGGCTTTCCTTGGCTTGCCCGATGGCTTAAGGCTTGCGGCTTCCGCTCACCTGCCGGGAGGCCCATCAGGGCCGTCGCCTCTTGAACGCTACTGCCGCTCCCTCCACCGGTACGCCTTGGCTTGGCTACGGATTTGCCGCCCTCGGGGCCGTGCTGTTCGCCGCCAAGGGCATCCTCATCAAGCTCGCCTTTGCCGAGGGCGTGGACACGCTGACGCTGCTGGCGCTGCGGATGGGGCTCTCCGTGCCCGTCTACGTTGCCGTCGGCGTTCTGGCCTATGCCCGGGAGCGCCAGCGGGCGGTACCGATGCCGGCCTATGCCAAGGCATTGCTGATCGGCGTGATCGGCTACTGGTTTTCGTCCTATGCCGACTTCAAGGGCCTGGAGACGCTGACGCCGCAGTTCGAACGGCTGATTCTCTTCACCTATCCGCTGTTCGTGCTGCTGCTCGGCGCGGCCCTGTTTAACATGCCGCTGCGCTGGAAGCCGCTCGTCGCCTTTGGTATCGCCTATCTCGGCCTCGCGGTGGTGTTCCTGGCCGACTTTAAGACGGGCGGCGGCGACATCGTCGTCGGCGCTCTCTGGGTCTTGGGCGCCGCCGTCACATTCGCGCTTTACCAGCTGTTGGCGGGCGGCAGCATCGCCGTGATGGGGGCGCCGCTGTTCACCTCCGTCGCCATGACCGGCGCGGCGGCGGTGATCCTGATACTGTTTCTTCTCACGCACCCGCTATCGGCACTCGTCGTGTCCAGCCGCGCCTTTGCGCTCGCCGTTGCGCTGGCCATCGGCGCGACGATATTGCCGAGCTTCCTGATGAGCGCCGCGCTGTCGCGCATTTCGGCGGCGGCCAACTCCACCATCGGCACGCTGTCGCCGGTGGTGACGCTGTTCCTCGCCGTGCTGATCCTCGGCGAGCCGCTGCGCGGCGTCGACCTTCTCGGCACCGCGCTGGTGGTGGGCGGCGTCGGGCTGTTCACCATCGTCGACCGACGCCGCTGACCGGTCAGGCGTGAATGGCTCGCTTGTCGACGGCAAGCGCCGCTTCCTTCACTGCCTCCGACAGCGTCGGATGGGCATGACAGGTACGGGCAAGATCCTCAGCCGATCCGGAGAACTCCATCGCCACCGCCGCCTCGGCGATCGCTTCGCCAGCGCCCGGTCCGACAATGTGGACGCCGAGCACGCGGTCGGTATCGGCATGGGCGAGCACCTTGACGAAGCCATCGGTCTTGAGGATCGACTTGGCGCGGCCGTTGGCGATGTAACTGAACTTGCCGACCTTGTAGGGCACGCCCGCGGTCTTCAGCTCCTCCTCGGTTCGACCGACGGCGGCGACCTCGGGCGACGTGTAGACCACCGCCGGGATCACGTCGTAATTGACGTGCCCCGCCTTGCCAGCCAGGAGTTCGGCAACGGCGATGCCTTCGTCCTCGGCCTTGTGGGCGAGCATGGGTCCGGCGACGACATCGCCGATGGCATAGATGCCCGGCACGTTCGTCGCGTAATGGCCATCGATCTCGACGCGCCCCTTGCCGTCGAGCTTGACGCCGACTTCGGCAAGGCCAAGACCGTCGGTAAAGGGTTTGCGGCCGACCGCCACCAGCACGACGTCGGCATCGACGGTTTCCGCCTCGCCCCCGGCGGCGGGCTCGAAGCGCACCTTTCCGCCGTCGACGCCGGTTACCTTGCGCCCGAGCTTGAAGGCGAATCCCTGGCGCTCCAGGAGCTTCTGGAAGGTCTTTGCCACCTCTCCGTCGAGGCCCGGGAGGATACGGTCGAGATATTCGATCACCGTGACGCGGGCGCCCAGGCGCTGCCAGACCGAGCCGAGTTCGAGCCCGATGACGCCGGCACCGATCACCACCAGATGCCCGGGCACCTTTTCCAGCGACAGCGCGCCGGTCGAGGAGACCACGCTCTTCTCGTCGATGGTGATGCCGGGCAAGCCCGCAACATCGGAGCCAGTGGCAATCAGGATGTTCTTCGCTTCGACGACGGTCTTGTCGCCACCCTCGCCCGTCACTTCCACCTTGCCTGCGGCGACGATGCGGCCAGTGCCGCGATGGACGGTGATCTTGTTCTTCTTGAACAGGAAATCGATGCCCTGAACGTTACTGCGGACGGTGGCGTCCTTGTGTCCCATCATGGCCGCAAGGTCGAGCTCGGGCGCCCCGACCTTGACGCCGAGCTTGGCGAAGACGTGCCCCGCCTCGTGGAACATCTCGGACGCATGCAACAGCGCTTTGGACGGAATGCAGCCAACATTGAGACAGGTGCCGCCGTGGCTCGCGCGCTTTTCGACGACAGCGACGTTCATGCCGAGCTGGGAGGCGCGGATGGCTGCCACATAACCGCCGGGGCCGGTACCGATGACAACGAGATCGAAGGACATGAAGGCACTCCTCTGAGGCTGCAGCGGCTTGTGTTCAGGTGCGCAGTGCGGGGACTCACTCGGCTCGCGAGAGAGCCAAGCGGATACCGAAGGCGATGAAGACCGCACCGGTTATGCGATTGATCCAGAGACCGGCTCGCGAAAAGGCGTTTCTCACCCTCGGCATGGTCAGAAAGCAGGACACGGCGGAGAACCAAATAATGAGGCAGGCCGCCATGACCAAGCCATAGCCGCCCTTTACCAGCGCCGGGGTCTGGTGGCTGACCAGCGCGGAGAACAGGGACAGGAAGAACAAAATCGGCTTGGGATTGAGAGCATTGGTCAGGAAGCCGAGACCGAAGGCCCTGAGATTGCTCATGGGCACCGCAAGCCGGGTGCCGGGCTCCGGCAACGTCGGTGCGGGCGCCCGCAGCGCCATGATGCCCATGTAGGCCAGATAGGCGGCACCGGCCCACTTGATCACCGAGAACAGCAGCAGGGACTGCGAGACGATCAGCCCCAAGCCGAGGATGGTGTAGGTGAGGTGGAACAACAGCGATGTACCGACGCCGAAGGCGGTGAGGATGCCGGCCCGCCTGCCATGAACGAGGCTCTGGCGCATGACCATGGCGGTGTCCGCGCCGGGCGCCACGATGGCAAAGGAGAAGACCGCCATGACGCCGGCAAGCTCGCCGAGATAAGGAGACATCGGTTTCCTTTCGATTGCCGGACCGCCCCGTCGAGGGCGGCAGAGTGCTGGCGGTAGCGGACAGGCATCCTCCCTCCACCCGGGAGGGAGGCCTGAGCGCGGCGCCGATCGTCAGAGGTCGAGGACGAGCCGCTGCGGATCCTCGAGGTTCTCCTTGACGCGGACGAGGAAGGTCACGGCTTCCTTGCCGTCGATGACGCGGTGATCGTAGGACAACGCCAGATACATCATCGGCCGGATCTCGATCTTGCCGCCCACCACCATCGGCCGCTCCTGGATCTTGTGCATGCCCAGGATACCCGACTGCGGCGCATTGAGGATCGGCGTCGACATCAGCGACCCATAGACGCCGCCATTGGAGATGGTGAAGGTGCCCCCCTGCATCTCCTCGATGCGGAGGAGGCCGTCGCGGGCACGCTTGCCATACTCGCCGATCTTCTTTTCGATGCCGGCGATGGAAAGCTGGTCCGCATCGCGGACGACCGGCACGACGAGGCCCTTGTCGGTGCCGACGGCGACGCCGATGTGGTAATAGTTCTTGTAAATGAGGTCTTCGCCGTCGATCTCGGCGTTGACGGCCGGAATCTCCTTCAGGGCCTGCACCACGGCCTTCACGAAGAAGCCCATGAAGCCGAGCTTGACGCCGTGCTTCTTCTCGAAAAGATCCTTGTAGGACGAGCGGAGCGCCATCACGCCGCTCATGTCCACCTCGTTGAAGGTGGTGAGCATGGCGGCGGTGTTCTGGGCCTCCTTGAGACGGCGGGCGATGGTCTGGCGGAGCTTGGTCATCCGGACCCGCTCCTCGCGGCCGGCATCATCGGCGGCAACCGGCGAGCGGGGCGCCGACGGAGCGGCGGGCGCCGGGGCGGCCGTACGAACGGCAGCGACGGCGGCGAGCACGTCTTCCTTCAGCACTTGGCCACGCTTGCCCGAACCGCTCTCAACGCTGGTGCCGGTTTCGGCCATGACGCGGGCGGCGGCGGGCGACGGCGGCACGGGAGCGGCGGTCTTGGCGGGCTCAGCGGGCTTGGCCGCTGCGACAGACTCCGCCGGCTTCACCGGCTCGGCAGCCTTGGGCGCCGAAGCGCCCGCGGAGGCCGCGCCAAGCGACCCCAGGAGGGCACCGACACCGACCGTCTCACCGGCCTCGACCAGGATTTCCGACAGCGTGCCGTCGACCGGCGACGGCACTTCGATGGTCACCTTGTCGGTCTCAAGTTCGACCAGCGGCTCGTCGACCTTCACGGCCTCGCCGACTTTCTTGAACCAGCGGCCGATGGTGGCCTCTGTGACCGATTCGCCGAGCGTCGGGACGCGGATCTCGTTGCCCATTTGAGCTTCTCTCCAGATGCGAAAGGGATGGAGGCGGCCGGTTGGCCGCCCCGAAGGCCGGTCAGCCGAGCGCTTCGTCGAGGAAGGCGGCGAGCTGGGCGAGGTGCTTGGACATCAAGCCCGTGGCGGTGGCGGCAGCCGGAGCCCGGCCGGCATAACGGGCGCGGGGGTTCTTGGCGCCAATCTGCTTCAGGACCCATTCGAGATAGGGATCGATGAAGGTCCAGGAGCCCATGTTCTTGGGCTCTTCCTGACACCAGACGTGCTCGGCATTCGGGAAGCGGCCGAGCTCGTTGACCAGCGCCTTGGCCGGGAAGGGGTAGAGCTGCTCGACGCGGAGGAGATAGACATCGTCGATGCCGCGCTTCTCGCGTTCTTCGAGGAGATCGTAATAGACCTTGCCGGAGCACATCACCACGCGGCGAATCTCGGCGTCCGGCTTCAGCCGCACGGTCACCGTCTCCGGATCCGACTCGGCGTGGTCCCAGAGCAGCCGGTGGAAGGAGGTTTCCGCTCCCATGTCGGAGAGCTTGGAGACCGCCCGCTTGTGTCGCAGCAACGACTTCGGCGTCATCAGGATCAGCGGCTTGCGGAAGTCGCGCGTCAGCTGCCGCCTGAGGATGTGGAAGTAGTTGGCCGGCGTCGTGCAGTTGGCGACCTGCATGTTGTCTTCGGCACAGAGTTGCAGCCAGCGCTCGAGACGGCCGGACGAATGCTCCGGTCCCTGCCCTTCGTAGCCATGCGGCAGCAGACAGACGAGGCCGGACATTCTGAGCCACTTGCGCTCGCCACCGGAAATGAACTGGTCGAACACCACCTGGGCGCCGTTGGCGAAGTCGCCAAATTGCGCTTCCCAAAGGGTGAGCGCGTTGGGACGGGCCAGCGAGTAGCCGTACTCGAAGCCGAGCACCGCCTCTTCCGACAGCATCGAGTTGATGACTTCGAAGGGCGCCTGTTCCGATGAAAGATTGGCGAGCGGAATATAGCGCGCTTCGGTCTCCTGATCGTAGAGCACGCTGTGGCGCTGGCTGAAGGTGCCGCGTTCGCAGTCCTGACCCGATAGACGGATCTTGTGACCGCCGAGGGCGAGCGAGCCGAAGGCCAATGCCTCGCCGAGCGCCCAGTCGATCCCCTCACCGGTCTCGATCGCCTTCTTGCGAGCGTCGAGGAAGCGCTGGATGGTGCGGTGGGCGTTGAAGGTCGGCGGCACCGTGTTGATCTTGAGACCGATTTCCTTGAGCGTCTCGATGTTGACGCCCGACTGCCCGCGCCGCTGTTCGTCGAAGCTGTCGGCTACCCTGAGGCCGGCCCAGGCACCGTCGAGCCAGTCGGCCTTGTTCGGCTTGTAGGCTTGCCCCGCCTCGTACTCCTGGTCGAGCCTCTGGCGGAAGGCGGCCTGCATGCCGATCACTTCATCCTGGGAGACGACGCCCTCGTCGATCAGCTTCTTGGCGTAGATCTGCAGCGTCGTCGCATGGCCGCGGATCTTCGAATACATGATTGGCTGGGTGAAGCCCGGCTCGTCGCCTTCGTTATGGCCGAAGCGGCGGTAGCAGATCATGTCGATCACCACCGGCTTGTGGAACTTCTGCCGATAGTCGATGGCGACCTTGGCGGCGTAGACCACCGCTTCGGGATCGTCGCCGTTGACGTGCAGGATCGGCGCCTCGACCATCTTGGCGACGTCGGACGGATAGGGCGACGAGCGCGAGAAATGCGGGTTGGTGGTGAAGCCGATCTGGTTGTTGACGATGAAGTGGATCGAGCCGCCGACGCGGTGGCCGCGCAACTGGCTGAGGCCAAAGCACTCGGCAACCACGCCCTGGCCGGCGAAGGCCGCATCTCCGTGGAGCAGCAAGGGCAGCACCTTGACGCGCTCGCGCAGCGGGATGATGTCGCCTTCCCAGACGGTGGCGGAAACGTCTTGCTTGGCGCGGACCTTGCCGAGCACCACCGGGTTGACGATCTCGAGGTGCGACGGGTTGGGCGTCAGGCTGAGGTGAACCTTGTTGCCGTCGAACTCGCGATCCGAGGACGCGCCGAGGTGATACTTGACGTCACCCGAGCCTTCGACGTCGTCGGGGGCGTAGGAACCGCCCTTGAACTCGTGGAACAGCGCCCGGTGCGGCTTGCCCATCACCTGCGTCAGCACGTTGAGGCGGCCACGATGCGGCATGCCGAGAACAATCTCCTTCACGCCGAGATTGCCGCCACGCTTGATGATCTGCTCAAGCGCCGGGATCAGGCTTTCGCCGCCGTCGAGGCCGAAGCGCTTGGTGCCGGTGTACTTGACGTCCAGGAACTTCTCGAAGCCTTCGGCTTCGATCAGCTTGTTCAGAATGGCCTTCTTGCCGTTCTCGGTGAACTCGATCTGCTTGTCCGGCCCTTCGATGCGCTCCTGAATCCAGGCCTTCTCCTCGGGCGAGGAGATATGCATGAACTCGTAGCCGATGGTGCCGCAGTAGGTGCGCTTCAGGATATCGATCATCTGGCGCACGGTGGCGTATTCGAGGCCGAGCACGTGATCGATGAAGATCGGCCGATCCATGTCGGCTTCGGTGAAGCCGTAGCTCGCCGGATGCAGCTCCTCGTGGTCGAGCTTCTTGGCGACGCCGATCGGGTCGAGATCGGCGTGGAGATGGCCGCGCATGCGATAGGCGCGGATCATCATGATGGCGCGCACAGAATCGAGCGTCGCCTGGCGGAGTTCCTGGGCACTGATGCCGGCCGGCTGCGCCTTCGCCTCGATCTTCTTTTCGAGGACCTTGCTGGCTTCGGGCCAGTTGCCGTCAAGGGCGGAGACCAGTTCGCCATTGGCCTTCGGCGGCCAGTCCGACCGCGTCCAGCTGGCGCTCCGCGCGCCGCGCGCTGTCGCCGGCTCGGACAGAGCGTCGAAGAACTCCCGCCATTCGGGATCGACCGAAGTGGGATCGGCAAGGTAGCGAGCCTCAAGCGCCTCGATATAGGCAGCGTTGCCGCCATAGAGGAACGAGGTTCCGGCGAAAGCGTCGTTATCGTTCTGCCGTGCCATATGCGTTTCGGAGCCGTCCGCTCCGCCCTCGCGTTCCGGCGAAAGCAGGATCGCTTCGCCGTGGGTAGATGGGGACACCGCGGGCGGCGGCAACCGGCCGCCGCGGCGTCCTTTCGGATGGTGAGACGCTGCGCCTCAACCCTTCAGGCGTTCGGCCAAAGTACGGCCGAGTTGCGCCGGCGATGGCGACACGACAATGCCGGCCGCCTCCATGGCGGCGATCTTGTCCTCGGCCCCTCCCTTGCCGCCGGAAATCACCGCACCGGCGTGGCCCATGGTGCGACCGGGCGGCGCCGTGCGACCGGCGATGAAGCCGACGGTCGGCTTCATGCGGCCGCGCTTGGCCTCGTCCTTGAGGAACTCGGCCGCCGCCTCTTCGGCCGAGCCGCCGATTTCACCGATCATGACGATCGACTTCGTTTCGGGGTCGGCAAGGAAAAGCTCCAACACGTCGATGAACTCAGTGCCCTTCACCGGATCGCCGCCGATGCCGACGGCCGTCGTCTGGCCGAGGCCTTCGTTCGTCGTCTGGAACACCGCCTCGTAGGTCAAGGTTCCCGAACGCGACACGATACCGACCGAACCGCGCCGGAAGATGGAGCCGGGCATGATGCCGATCTTGCATTCGCCGGGCGTCAGCACGCCCGGGCAGTTGGGGCCGAGCAGACGGGACGTCGAGCGGTCGAGCCGGGCCTTCACCTTCACCATGTCGAGCACCGGAATGCCTTCGGTGATGGTGACGATCAGCGGCATTTCGGCGTCGATCGCCTCGATGATCGAAGCGCCGGCCGCCTTGGGCGGAACGTAGACGACGGACGCGTTGGCCCCGGTCTTCTCACGCGCCTCGGCGACGGTGTCGAACACCGGCAGAACGGCCTTGCTGCCGTCGGGCAGCGTGCCTTCCCAGGTCGACCCGCCTTTTCCGGGCGTGACGCCGGCGACCATCTTGGTGCCGCAATAGCCGAGCGCCTGCTCCGTGTGAAACGTGCCGGTCTTGCCGGTCAGGCCCTGGACGATGACCTTGGTGTCCTTGTTGACGAGGATGGACATCGCGTCAGGCTCCCTTCACGGCGGCGACGATCTTGCGGGCGGCATCGTCGAGGTCGTCAGCGGCGATGACGTCGAGGCCGCTTTCGGCGATGATCTTCTTGCCAAGTTCGACGTTGGTGCCTTCCAGGCGAACCACCAGGGGCACCTTCAGCCCAACCTCTCGCACGGCGGCGATGACGCCCTCGGCGATGACGTCGCACTTCATGATGCCGCCGAAGATGTTGATCAGGATGCCCTTCACGGCCGGATCGGCGGTGATGATCTTGAAGGCCGCCGTCACCTTCTCGCGGGAGGCGCCGCCGCCGACATCGAGGAAGTTGGCCGGCTCGGCCCCGTAGAGCTTGATGATGTCCATGGTGGCCATGGCAAGGCCGGCGCCGTTGACCATGCAGCCGATGTTGCCGCTGAGCGCCACATAGGCGAGATCGTGCTTGTGGGCCTCGATCTCCTTCGCGTCTTCCTCGGTGAGATCGCGCAGCGCCTCGACGTCCGGGTGACGGAACAGCGCGTTGCCGTCGAAAGACACCTTGGCGTCGAGCAGGCGCAGATGGCCGTCCTTCAGCACGATCAGCGGGTTGATCTCAAGAAGGCTCATGTCCTTGTCGACGAAGGCCCGATAGAGCAGCGGGAAGAGGCTCTCGGCATCCTTGACCGCCACGCCGTCGAGCTTCAGAGCGGAGACGATGGCCGCGACGTCGGCGGCGGTGACGCCGGCCTCCGGATCGATGGCAACCGTAACGATCTTTTCCGGCGTGTCATGAGCGACGGTCTCGATGTCCATGCCTCCCTCGGTGGACACGACGAAGGCGATGCGGCCGACCGCGCGATCGACCAGCAGCGAGCAGTAGAGCTCGCGGGCGATGTCGGCGCCATCCTCGATGTAGAGCCGGTTCACCTGCTTGCCGGCCGGGCCGGTCTGCTTGGTGACCAGCGTCGAGCCCAGCATCTCACGGACGAATCCCACCACCTCGTCCACCGAGCGGGCAAGGCGAACGCCGCCCTTGTCACCGGCGGAGGCTTCCTTGAACCGACCTTTGCCACGACCGCCGGCATGAATCTGGCTTTTCACGACCCAGAGGGGACCGGGGAGAGACCGGGCAGCCGCCTCCGCCTGATCGGCGGAAAAGACGGGTACGCCAGCGGCTACAGGCGCGCCGAACCCCTTGAGCAGGGCCTTGGCCTGGTATTCGTGGATGTTCATCCGGAAGTCCTTGGCTGAGGTGGGAGAGGCTGACTGAGTGAAAATGCGGATGGATTCGCCGGAGACGAAAAGGCCGGGTCGCCGTCTGGCGGCCCGGCCCATGATTTCAACAGATCAGGCCAGCGCAGGCGCGATGGTCTTGCAGGCTTCGATCAGGCCCTTCACCGAGGCAACCGACTTCTCGAAGCCGGCCTTTTCTTCGGCCGACAGCTCGAGATCGACGATCTTCTCGACGCCACCGGCGCCGATCAGGGCCGGCACGCCGACGTAGGTGTCGGTGACGCCGAACTCGCCCTTGAGGTAGGAGGCCACCGGCAGGATGCGCTTCTTGTCCTTGAGATAGGACTCGGCCATGGCGATGGCGGAGGCAGCCGGGGCATAGAAGGCCGAACCGGTCTTCAGCAGGGCGACGATCTCGCCACCGCCCTTGCGGGTGCGCTCAACGATGGCGTCGAGCTTCTCCTGGGAGGTCCAGCCCATCTTCACCAGCTCCGGCAGCGGCACGCCGCCGACCGTCGAGTAGCGGATCAGCGGGACCATGTCGTCGCCGTGGCCGCCGAGGGTCATGGCATGGACGTCCTCGACCGAAACGCCGAACTCGTCCGACAGGAAATAGCGGAAGCGAGCCGAGTCGAGCACGCCGGCCATGCCGACGACCATGTGGGCCGGCAGACCGGAGAACTTCTGCAGCGCCCACACCATGGCGTCGAGCGGGTTGGTGATGCAGATCACGAAGGCCTTCGGAGCATACTTGGCGATACCGGCGCCAACCTGTTCCATGACCTTGAGGTTGATGCCGAGGAGGTCGTCACGGCTCATGCCGGGCTTGCGCGGCACGCCGGCGGTGACGATCACGACGTCTGCGCCTTCGAGCGCCTCATAGCTGTTGGTGCCGGAGAGCTTGGCGTTGAAGCCTTCAACCGGGGCGGTCTCCGCCAGATCCAGGGCCTTGCCCTGCGGCACGCCGTCCATGATGTCGAACAGAACGACATCGCCGAGTTCCTTCTGGCCGGCCAGCAGAGCCAGCGTGCCGCCAATCTGGCCAGCACCAACGAGAGCGATCTTTTTCCGCGCCATTGATTATTACCTTTCCCTTTACGTAAAGGTTAGTTAGATCGAAATCGATCGGCATGGAATTACAATGATCACGAGTCGCGTGCAAGCGAGACTATCGGGGAAAGTCAACTTTTCACGAAGACGATACCGGTTTGCCGGCCCACTTCTTCATGAAGTAGGTGACGTCAACGTAACACCCTCTTTGGTTGCCTTTGGCGGCCTGCTCGCCGCCCGACGAAGCCACGCCTCGGTTCGCATCTCGACGAGCCGGGATGCCGTGCGGGCAAACTCGAAAGCCTCGGTGCCCTCCGGTGCGCGATAAACGTCGGCCGGCTCGCCGTCGGCGGTCAGCACGAGCGCGCAGCCGGCGTCATAGAGCACGTCCACCAGTGTGATGAAGCGCTTTGCCCGGTTACGCTCATCGGCCGCGATGCGGGGCACGCCGGTCACCATCACCAGCTCGAAGTGACGGGCGATCGTTCGATAGTCGACGGCGCCGAGCGGCTGATCGCAGAGTTCGGGGAAAGTGAAGCGTGCCCGCCGGCCGGCGGCGCGCGGCACGTGGAGAAGGCGCCCCTTGACAGGGAGATCGCACGCTTCCTCGCCACAGGCCGAAAGGCTCGCCCAAAGGCGTTCGGCGGCGATGTCCGTGGCCGGGCCGAGCGGCGACAGATAGACGTCGGCCGCCGACAATCCCTCAAGCCGATGGTCGGCGCCGTCCCTGAGATGCACGATCTCGCAATGCTCCCTGAGAATGCCGATGAAGGGGAGGAAGCTGTTGCGATTGAGACCGTTCCAGTAGAGCCGGTCGGGTGCGACGTTGGACGTCGCGACCAGGGTCAGACCAAGATCGAACAGGCGACCGAACAGGCGGCCGAGCAGCATGGCATCGGCGATGTCGGTTACCGAAAACTCGTCGAAGCAGAGGAGCTTCACCTCGTCCGCCAGGGTCCGCGCCACGATCTCGACGGGATCGCGCGGGTCGCCGGCTGCCATGGCCCGCCGAGCGGCGGCGATGGCCTCGTGCATGTCGGCCATGAAGGCGTGAAAATGCTGGCGCCGCTTTCGACTGACCGGCGCCGCTGCATGGAAGCGGTCCATCAGGAGCGTCTTGCCCCGTCCGACACCACCCCAGAGGTAGAGGCCACGCACCGTCGGCGTGCGCCCCACCGGAAAGAGACCGAGAAAACGACGACGGCGACGCGGCGTCGCGAGCTTTTTGAGCAACCGGTCAAGGGCGAAGGCGGCATGCCGCTGCGCGGCGTCAGCCGTCAAACGGCCGGCGGCAACTTCGCCATCGAGCCAGAGGGCAATTTCGCCGGCCGGAGCCTCAGCCGTCATTCCAGCGGTCAGCCGCGGAAGAACTGCACGCCGCGCTTGCTGACGTCGGTCTGGCCGGAATAGCGATTGGGAGCCGCGGCATAGAGACGGGCGACGACGGCGCCGGAAGAATCCTTCAGCAAGATCTCCTTGCCGGAGACGTCCCACGCGCCCACGGCCTTCAGCTCGTCGGAGACGCAACCGCGCGTCGACGCACGATACCCGCCGCTCCAGGTGGTGAGGTTCATCGAGAGCTGGCAGGTTTCTCCGGCCGAGGCCAGCGTCCATCCACCGATCAGGTCCGCCTTGCGCACGTCGGCGGCAGTGGCCGGATTGGCAGGCATCGCCGTCGGCTGCCCCATGGCGACATCGGTCGTCGGCTGCGGCATGGCGGGAGCCACCGGCGCCGGCAGCGCCTGGCTTGCCACCGGATTGACCGGCTGAGGCGCCAACGGAGCGATGCGCGGCGGCGGCGGCGCGTAGCTGCCGCAGGCAGTGAGCGCGAGGACGGAAACGACGGAGACGGTGGCTGTGATGCGCATCAGGTGAGGCTCCCAAGGGACGGGAAGAGGACGCCGTGGCTCCCGGCGTGATTCTCTCCAATCATGGCGGACGATGATAGCCGCCCCCGTCACGAAGGGGAACCGGAGGCTGAAAAAACTTGAAAATAGAAACAAATGCCCATCGTCGACGTTGCACGGAAGACGCGAAAGCCGCAAGATATGCCCCGTGTTCAGGCGGGGGAGCACGTCGTATGTTGTCCTTTGTTGCGCGTGTGGTCGGGCTTGTGCTGTTTGCCATCGGCGTTGTGGCGCTGATTTCCGACGGAATTTCGTCGATCGCCGCCGACGCGGTGGTGATGACTCCGCTGTCCGACAGTCTTTCTCTCATTGCACCCGATTTCGTCGATCGGATGGAGGCATCGGTGAAGCCTCTCGTCGGCGACGCGGCATGGACCGAATGGGGCTCGGCGATACTTGCTTGGCCAACGCTCGCCGTCGCCGGCATTTCGGGCATCTTTCTGATGCTGGCCGGTGCGCGCCGCGCGCCGCGCCCGACGAGAAGACATGTCGGCTTCACCATCTGAAAGAGTCGTGCTCGGCATCGATGCGGCCTGGACCTCGGCCAACCCGAGTGGCGTGGCCTTGGCCGCCAAGACCGGCACAGTCTGGCGCCTGATCGCAGCGGCAGCTTCGTTCGAAGAGTTCGTCCACCTCGTGGACGGCAATGCCGGCAGCGGCCCGTCCGCCCTGATCGCCACCGCCTGTCGCCTCGCCGGGAAGGCGCCCGACCTCATCGCCGTGGACATGCCGATGATGGACGCGCCGATCCTCACGCGTCGGGCCGCCGACAACGCCGTCAATCGCGCCTATTCGGGTCGAGGCGCCGGCACCCATTCGCCCACCGCGGATCGCCCGGGCCTCGTTGGACGCGCGCTGGAGGCGGGACTTTCCGCCGCGGGCTATCCGCTCGCGACCCTCGACATCCGACCGCCCTGCAGGGTGGAAATCTACCCGCATCCGGCGCTGATCGAGCTTCTCGGCGCGACCTACCGCCTGCCCTACAAGGCCGGAAACACCAGCAAGTACTGGCGTGGCTTGCCGCTCGCCGAACGCCGCCTGCGGCTCTATGAGGTTTGGGCGACGATCGTCGCCGCGCTCGATGGCGTACTGGCCGGCAGCGCCACCGCTCTTCCATTGCCGCCACTGGGCGCGCGCGGCAGCACTCTCAAGGCCTTCGAGGATCGGCTCGACGCCGTCGTGGCCGCATTTGCCGGCGCCATGGCGCTTGACGGGCGGGCTCGAGCGCATGGCGATGCGGTCTCGGCGGTTTGGGTGCCGCAGGGGCCTGCTCACTTGCTGGAGGAACAGGCGTTGGCACCCCTCGATACCGGCCCGGCCTGAAGAACCGCCTAGGAGGCTCGATCAGGCAACTTCACGTCGCGCAGCCATAGGCCAATGATCTCGGGGCCCGGTTCTTGCCACAACCTGCGGTGCGGATCCACATGCGGGATATGCGATGTAGATTGCCGCTTGACGGATACCGGAGCACCCGAGACGATACATTGAACCACAGAATATCGAGATCGTACGACAGTGCCCGAAACCGAACGATTGATCCTGCGTCCCTCGCGGCGCGCGGACATTCCGGAGCTTTTTGAGTTCCTCGGAGATCGCACGGCAATGCACTATACCCACAGCGACAGAACTCTGAGGGACTGCCGACGACGGGTGATGGTTCATGAGTGGCGAAGACGACGCGACGGTTGTGCGCCATGGGTGGCGGTGCGTCGCGCGGACAGCCGGATCATAGGATGGGGAGGCCTGTACGAAGACCCCTTCGATCCGGGCTGGGGTTTCGAAGTCGGGTACTTCTTCCGGCCGGAAGTCTGGGGGAACGGCTATGCGTCCGAACTCGTCGGCGCCGCGTTAGGCGTGGCGGATCGGCAATTGAGGCTTCCCGAGGTCTGGGCGATGGCTCATCCGGATAACGGCGGCTCAAGGCGGGTTCTGGAGAAGGCCGGCTTTGCGTTCGCCCGCCATCTTCCCGATCGAAACCGCCTGTTGTTCCGAAGACTCCGCCCGGACGGAGAGCCATGACCGGGCTTTAAGCGGCTGGCCGAGCTGCCTTGGCAAGCCCAAGGGCCTGCCAAGGTCCACTCAACTCAGCTGCCGCACGCCAGGATTTGGCCAAGCGGGCCTGACGTCAGACGTCGAGGTTGGCGACCGACAGGGCGTTGGCCTGAATGAACTCGCGACGCGGCTCAACCTCGTCGCCCATCAAGCGCTCAAAGATGTCGTCGGCCTCGATCGCTTCGCTGACCTGAACGCGCAGCAGCGAGCGGGCGTTGGGGTCGAGCGTCGTCTCCCAGAGCTGCTCGGCGTTCATCTCGCCGAGGCCCTTGTAGCGCTGCATGGCGATACCCTTGCGGCCGGCGGCATAGACGGCATCCAGCAACGTACGCGGTCCGCTCACTGCAGTTTCGTTGTCCCGGCGCCGGAGAACGGCGGCCTTGCCATAAATGGCGGCCAGATGTTCATGGTGGGCCGTGAGCTTGCGCGCATCGGCCGACGACAGCAGTGCCGCGTCGATGATGCTGGTCTCGGTGACGCCACGCACGACGCGCCGGAAGGCAAGGCTGCCGTCGGGCATGGCCTCGCCCGTCCAGCCCTTCTCGAACTCGTCGGCGATGACATCGAGCCGGGCGGCCACGCTGTCGGCAGCGTTCTGCGCCGCCGCGTGATTGTCGATGAGACGGGCATCGAGGGCGCCGGCGATCGCCGCCTGCTCCACGACGTCGTGGCTGTAGCGGTGATGCAATCCTTCGATGAGGCTGCGGACGGCGCGCGCGCGATCGACGATGGCGCGAAGGTCCTGCCCGGCACTCGCCTCGCCGTCGGCGAGCCTCAGCACCGCCTCGTCAAGGCCCTGCGTGACCAGGAAGTCCTCCAGCGCCCGCTCGTCCTTCAGGTACTGTTCGGACTTGCCGCGCGTCACCTTATAGAGCGGCGGCTGGGCGATATAGACGTGGCCGCGCTCGATCAGCGCCGGCATCTGCCGGAAGAAGAAGGTCAGCAGCAGCGTGCGAATATGGGCGCCGTCGACGTCGGCGTCGGTCATGATGATGATCTTGTGGTAGCGGAGCTTGTTGGGGTCGAACTCGTCGGTACCGATCGACGTGCCAAGCGCGGTGATCAGCGTGCCGATTTCGGCCGACGACAACATCTTGTCGAAGCGTGCCCGCTCCACGTTGAGGATCTTGCCCCGGAGCGGCAGAACCGCCTGGAACTCTCTGTTCCGGCCCTGCTTGGCTGAGCCACCGGCCGAGTCACCCTCGACGAGGAACAGCTCGGTGTTGGCGGGATCGCGATCCTGGCATTCGGCGAGCTTGCCGGGGAGCGACGCCATGTCGAGCGCGCCCTTGCGGCGGGTCAGCTCGCGCGCCTTGCGGGCCGCCTCGCGGGCCGCCGCAGCTTCGACGACCTTGCCGACGACGGTGCGCGCTTCGGCCGGATGCTCCTCGAACCAGGTGGAGAACGCCTCGTTGAGGGCGCCCTCGACAACGGGACGCACCTCGGAGGACACCAGCTTGTCCTTGGTCTGGCTGGAGAACTTCGGGTCGGGCACCTTCACCGACAACACGCAGGTCAGGCCTTCGCGGCAGTCGTCGCCGGTCAGCGTCACCTTCTCTCGCTTGGAGATGCCGGCGTTCTCGGCATAGCTGGTCACCTGACGCGTCAGCGCGGCGCGGAAGCCGGCGAGGTGGGTACCGCCGTCACGCTGGGGGATGTTGTTGGTGAAGCAGAGCACGTTCTCGTGGTAGCTGTCGTTCCACCAGAGCGCGACCTCGACGGTGATGCCGTCCTTTTCGGTCGAAACCAGGATCGGCTTGGCTATCGCCGGCTTTCTCGAGCGGTCGAGATAGCGCACGAAGGCTTCAAGGCCGCCCTCGTAGTGCAGCTCCTCGGTGCGCGGCTCGACGCCACGATTGTCCTCAAGGAGGATGCGCACGCCTGAGTTCAGGAAAGCCAGCTCGCGCAAGCGACGCTCCAGCGTCGCGAAATCGAAATCGGTGACGCCCTTGAAGGTCTCATGGCTCGGCATGAAGGTCACCTCGGTGCCCTTCTCGCCGACGGCGGTGCCGGTCACGGCGAGCGGGCCATCCGGAACGCCGTTCGAGAAGCTCATCTCGTGCACCTGATCGTGCCGCCAGATCCTGAGCTTCAACCAGACGGACAGCGCGTTGACCACCGACACGCCGACACCGTGCAAGCCACCCGACACCTTGTAGGAATTCTGGTCGAACTTACCGCCGGCATGCAGCTGGGTCATGATGACCTCTGCCGCCGATACGCCCTCTTCCTTGTGGATGTCGGTGGGAATGCCGCGACCGTTGTCGCGCACCGTGCAGGAGCCATCGGCATTGAGGCGGACCTTCACCACGTCGGCATGGCCGGCCAGCGCCTCGTCGATGGCGTTGTCCACCACTTCGTAGACCATATGGTGCAGGCCCGAGCCATCATCGGTATCGCCGATATACATGCCGGGGCGCTTGCGCACCGCGTCGAGCCCCTTCAGCACCTTGATGGATTCGGCGCCGTAGTCGTCGGGGTCGTAGGCTGTGGTGTCGGTCATGGAGGCCTTCGTTTCTCGTCTCGGGAACATCCCGCCAGAGTTCTCATAAAGGCTGGCGGGGGCGGCTTCAACCACCGTCGGCGGAAGGCTGAAACCCCTTCATTTTCAATGGCCTCGCCGGGCATTTATCCCAGTGGCCAAATATTGGCGGCACCATGGTCCGCCAATCGGGTGGAAATGCGGCGAATCAGGCTCAAAATTCCCGGAAATCCGGCCTGCCGACGTCTGGAATCGTGATGATTTCAGCTTCGCCGGCAAAGGCCTCGAACGGAGCCGCGTCGGTCCCCGTCATGAAGGCCTGAACGCCGAGCGCGGCGATGAGGTCGACCAATGCCCGACGTCGGCGCGCATCGAGATGGGCGGCCACTTCGTCGAGCAGAAGCACCGGAGGGCTGCCGGTCAGTTCGGTGACCAAGGCCGCCTGCGCCAGCACGAGGCCGGTGAGCAACGCCTTCTGCTCGCCCGTCGAAGACGCCGACGCCGGCATGTCCTTTCCGGCGTGGCGCACCGAAAGATCGGAGCGATGCGGACCGATCAGCGTTCGACCGGCTGCCCGGTCGCGGGAGCGTCCCGCCCTGAGGTCGGCCCTCAGCCAGTCCTCGACGTCGGCCGCCGCCGCCCCATCGAGCGCCGCGTCGACGTCGCCGGTCAGCTGAACGTCGGCGCGCGGAAAGACATCGTCGCCATCGGGACGCGCCGCGATCAGCCGGGCAAGGCAATGTACCGTCTCGCGGCGAGCGGCCGCCACGGCGACGCCGGTCGCGGCGATTTCGGCTTCGACGGCGTCGAGCCAGGCGGCGTCGGCATCGCGCGCCTCAAGCAGGCGGTTGCGGGAAGCGACCGACTGCTCATAGGCAGACACGCGCCGGCCATGTGCCGGATCGACCGCCAGCACCAGGCGGTCGAGGAAACGGCGACGATCGCCCGCCGGCCCCATGAACAGGCCATCCATGGCAGGGACGAGCCAGATGAGCCGCAGATGATCGGACAGCCGTTCGCTGCCTTTCTGGGGCTCGCCATCGACAAGCAGCCGCCGCGCCGGCTCGTCCGGCCCCGATCCGGTGCCTATGCGCACCGCGCCGAAGGCTCCCTCTACATCGGCCAGCACGGAAAAGCCGCCGGAGCCGCCGAGCCGCGCCATCTCGGCGAGCGTCGCCCGCCGGAAGCCTCGCCCCGGGGAAAGCAGCGACAGGGCCTCGAGAACGTTGGTCTTGCCGACGCCGTTCTGGCCGACGAGCACCACCGACCGGCCCGGAAAGTCGAGCGACAGGTCGGCATGGTTGCGGAAATCGTTGAGGCGAAGGCGGCTCACGCGCACCTTCGCCTCGGGACGGAATTCTGTCATGGCGTTCCAGCGGCGGCCGATCACACCCGCATCGGCATCAGCACGTAAAGCGTGGCACCGTCGCCGGCATCCTGGATCAGCGTCGGCGAGCCGGCATCAGCAAGGTGGAACACCGCCGTTTCCGATGTCAGCTGCCCGGCGATGTCCAGGAGATAGCGGGCGTTGAAGCCGATCTCGAGCGGCGTGTCGGCATAGTCGACCATCACCTCCTCGGTTGCGGTGCCCGAGTCCGGATTGACGACGGTGAGCACCAGACGCCCTTCGGCAAGCGCCAGCTTCACGGCACGACCGCGCTCGGAGGAGATGGTGGAAACGCGATCGACGGCTTCGGCAAACTCGGCCTTGTCGACGCGCAGCTCCTTGTCGTTGCCTTGCGGGATCACTCGCCCGTAGTCGGGGAAGGTGCCGTCGATCAGCTTGGACGTCAGCACCACGTTGCCGACCGTCAGCCTGATCTTGGCATCCGACAGCTCGACCTTGAGCTCGGCCTTGGGGTCCTCGATGAGACGCTGGATTTCGCCAACCGTCTTGCGGGGCACGATGATGCCCGGCATGCCCTCGGCGCCCTTCGGAGCGGGGATGTCGGCGCGGGCAAGACGATGACCGTCGGTGGCAACGGCCCGGAACAGCGCACCGTCCGGACCATCGACGGTGTGCAGGAAGATGCCGTTCAGGTAGTAGCGGATCTCCTCGTTGGAGATGGCGAACTGCGTCCGATCGATCAGCCGCTTGAGGTCGCCGGCTTCCAGCGTGAACGAGTGGCTGAGATCGCCGACCGTGATGTCGGGGAAATCGCTCTCCGGCAGCATCTGCAGCGAGAAGCGCGAGCGGCCCGAGGAAATGGAAAGCGTGGCTCCGTCGGCCGATGCCTCCAGCGAGACCTGCGAGCCTTCGGGCAGCTTGCGCACGATGTCGTAGAACATGTGCGCCGGCACCGTGGTGGCGCCGGGACGCTCGACCATGGCCGGCACCGATTCCTGCGCCTCGAGGTCGAGGTCGGTCGCCTTCAGCTTGAGCTGGCCGTCGTCGGTCCGGATCAGCACGTTCGAGAGAATCGGAATGGTATTCCGACGCTCGACGACACGGTGGACGTGGGTAAGGGAAGCGAGGAGGTGCGACCGCTCCAGCGTAACGCGCATGGATAAACCCGTCTGTCGTGGCTGCCGCGCACAAGTCGGTCGCGCTGGGCACGACCGGCGCGGCCTCCGGAAAATCTGGCGATGAGCACCCGTCGATCAGGCAGGACATGCCCGGCCGAAACACGGATGCTCCCGTAAACAATCCGAAACGCCCACCTATCGCCCGGTCTTGCGGCCGGGCCGGCGAACGCTCTAGGCCGTTCTCCCCGTCGCCGCCAGGGCGGCTGCGGGGAAAAGTACATTACGGCAACTGCCGATTTCCGCAAGCCAGCATGCCGTCAACGACACGGGTTTTCGCAGGCGTTTTTCCGCCCTGGTCCCGAGATCAAGCCTCGAGCATGCGCTTCAGGACTTCGATCTCCTGCGTCAGCGCCTCGTCGGAGCCGAGCATCTCCTCGACCTTGCGCACCGCATGCAGAACGGTGGTGTGATCGCGACCGCCGAAACGCCGGCCGATTTCGGGCAGCGAACGCAGCGTCAGCGACTTGGCGAGATACATGGCGATCTGGCGCGGCCAGACGATGGACCGGGTGCGGCGCGACGACAGCAGGTCCTGCTTGGAGACGTTGTAGTGCTTGGAGACGACGCGCTGGATGTCCTCGATCTTGACGCGCCGAGTATCGGTGACGCGGATGAGGTCTTTCAGCGTGGTCTCGGCCATGGCGAGCGACAGCGTCAGGCCGGTCAGCTGATTGTGACCGGCAAGGCGCGTTACCGCGCCCTCAAGGTCGCGGCCCGACGTGGTGACGTTGCGAACGATAAAGTCGATGACGTCGTCGGGAACGGAAAAGCCGGGCATGTGCTGGGCAGTGAGCGCGATGCGGCGCTCGACGATGGACCGGCGCAAGGCGGCGTCAGGGGCGCCGATCTCGATGAGAAGGCCACCGGAGAGGCGCGAGCGAACGCGCTCGTCCATGGTTTCGAGCTCGACCGGCGGCCGATCGGCGGCGACGATCACCTGCCGGGCGCCATCGATCAGCGTGTTCACGGTGTGGCAGAATTCCTGCTGGATCTGCTTGCCGTGCAGGAACTGCATGTCGTCGATGACCAGGAGATCGATGGTCCGGAGCGCTTCCTTGAAGGCCAGGGCCGACTGGGTCTGCAGCGACTGCACGAAGCGATACATGAAATGCTCGGCCGTGAGATACAGCACGCGCATTTCCGGGTGCTCGGCCTTCAGGCGATGGGTAAGGGCCTGCAGAAGGTGCGTCTTGCCCTGACCGACCGAGGAATGGATGTAGAGCGGATTGAACTTGACGCCGGAGGCCGAACCGTCGGCGACCTGGCGGGCTGCGGCCAGCGCCAGGCGGTTGGAGGCGCCTTCGACAAAGTTATCGAAGGTGTAGCGCGGATCGAGCGGAGACGAGATATCGTCGAACAGGCGGGCAGAGGCAGAGTCGGCGGCCGGACGCACCGGAGCGGCGACGCGCGGCGACGGCGCGCCGGCGGGGCGGGCGGCTTCCGGCGCCGCAAAACGGGCCGGCGTCTCGACCTTGGCCCGCATGGCCGACCGTACGGACACCTCGACCTTACGGTAAGCCGGACCTTCGGCCTGCCAGAGAGCGGCCAGCTTGTCGCGATAGTGGGTGGAGATCCAGGTCTTGAGGAAGCGGCTCGGCACCGAAAGCCAAACGGTGCCGCCATCGATCTGCTCGACATTCATGCCGGCAAACCAGCAGGAGAACACCTCCTCGCCGAGATCGGCCTTGAGGCGGCCCCGAACGCGCGCCCACGCATCGGCATGACCAACTGCCGCACCAGCGACGCCGCAGGCTTCCGCTTCCAACATTTCTCGGCCTCCATCCTGAACTCTATACAAGTCTTCCACGCGAAGAGCGCCTCCGCCTGGAGCGCTCTCCGTCGGCCTCCCGGACGCAGCTTCCGGAAGACCTTTCGTTTCCGCCGCTCGTGAGCGACGGTCTGAGCCTCCCCTGAAAGGAGGAGGCTCCTTCAAACTCAAATTCCGTCGGCCGCCAAGCCGACAACAACACTCATGCCGGGCGGGAAACCCGTCATCGACCGGAGCCGCAGCCTCCGGAACTCAGCATGTGATCAGTGTGACAGCTCTCCCGATCTGCGCGCACCACGCCGGCCGCATGGCCGCATCTGTCCAACGCATCGGCTCAACTCTGGATCCAGGGAAGCCCGCTCGCCTTCCAGCCGTCGACACAGCCCCTGTGCCGATCCGGACCGAGCGCCCCCTCGAAACCGCCTGCCACGTTATACGCCCGCGCAAAACCGCCGGCCGTTGCCGCGACCGCCGCAGATCGACTGCGCGCGCCCGACCGGCAAATGAAGTAGAGCGGCGCGTCCGTACCGACGCCGAGATCAGCAAGCGCGTCCTTCAGCTCTTCGGCAAAGGCCGTGTTGACGGCCATGTCCGGAAAGCGCTGCCATTCGATGAGCAACACGCGCTTGCCGATGCTTTCGAGATCCGGAAGGCCGACGAAGTTCCATTCCGCCACGGTCCGAACATCGATCAGAACGGCCGAGGGATCGGCGGCAAGCGCCTCCCAAGTGTCGCGCACACCAACGTCTCCCGAATAGCCTGGATCTTCGCTGAATGACCCCGCACCCAAGATTGCCCCACCACCCAAAAATGAACCACACAGAAAAGACAAAACAAATCCATGCGCAAAATGCGCATATATCTTGAATTACCTTTCCTGGATTGGGTTGGCTACTTGCCTCGGCCTTCGCACTTAATGAATTACCGACGGCTAGCCCCCTGCTTTAGTTTACTTTCGCAACCGAGTTCTTGGCTCGCTCGCGTCAACTGGGCTGACCATACACAGGCCCCATGGGGGGAGCAAGAGCCGAATCTTCCTATGTCGTTAACCCGGTTTTTACCTGAGAGGACGCCCCGGAAGGCGTGAACGGCGAACCCTAGGGGATTCAAAGATTTGCGGCCACCCTTCCTGCCAAACCCTCTTTGGTCGTACGCCGGCTGCCCAGCCATTCATTAGCCGCGTTTTCGTTTCTGGGGTCGCGGATTCTTCCTTGCGTAAATCTGACGTATATCTAAGTCATTGTTTATGAAAGAAAAAATCTGACACCTGACTCTTACCCCGACGAGGTCGTCCGACCCGGCTGCATGAGCCGTAAAAGCAAAAAGGCCCAGCTCAAAGCCGGGCCTAGATAGGCTTGTAATGGACGGAATCCGAGTCACTCCGACGCCATCAGGCGCCTAGACTCAAGCGCCGACCGACTTCAGACGGGCTGCGAGACGCGACACCTTGCGGGAGGCGGTGTTCTTGTGAACGATGCCCTTGGTGGCTGCCCGCATGATCTCCGGCTCGACGACCTTGAAGGCCTCGGCAGCGGCGGCCTTGTCGCCGGAAGCAACGGCTTCCTCGAACTTGCGCACGAACGACCGCATGCGGCTGCGACGAGCCTTGTTGACTTCGGTGCGAGCCGCGATCTTGCGGGTCGCCTTCTTGGCCGACGACGTATTGGCCATGCTCAAGCCTTTCTCTCTCCCAGCCGCGCCGGGACTTGTTGTTGAGCCGTCGCGGATGCCGGACCCGGCCACACGAACGACATAAAACCTTCAGGCGGCCGACGACCGCCGGCCACCGTCCTTGGGGCGGGCTTATAGACGGTGAAGCGGCCGCCGTCAACGCCGTCAGCGCTGGCAGGACGGACAAAAGAAGGTTGAGCGCCCGGACTGTCGGATCCGCGCCACCGTTCCGCCGCAGCCCGGCCGCCGGCAGGGTTCGCCCTCGCGATCGTAGACGGCGAAGCGATGCTGGAAATAGCCGAGCGTACCGTCGGTCCGCATATGATCGCGCAGGGTCGAACCGCCGGCTTCGATCGCCTCGCCGATGACGGCGCGGATCGCCGCCGCCAATCGTTCGGCCGTCTCCGGATCGGCTAGCACCGAGGCCGGCCGGCGCGGATCGAGCCCGGAGCGCCACAGCGCCTCGCAGACATATATATTGCCGAGGCCGGTGACGACGGCCTGATCCAGAAGGGCCGCCTTCAAGGGCGTCCGCCGGTCGGCAAAGGCAGCCAGCGTCGCGGCCGAGAAGAGGTTCGAGGTCGGCTCGACACCGAGGCCCGCAAGACGAGAGTGCCGCTCCACGTCGACGGTGGGCAAAAGGTCCATGAAGCCGAAGCGCCGGGGATCATTGTAGACGACTGCCGCACCGCCTCCGAGATCGAAGCGAACGTGGTCGTGACGAGCGTCCCGCGATCGGGCCAGGGCGAAGGCGCCAGGCGAGGACTCGGCCATGCCAGCCGCACTCGGGTGTTCGATCCTGAACGAGCCGGACATGCCGAGATGGGCGAGCAGCGTCTCGCCCCCCTCGACCTCCCAGAGAAGGTATTTCGAGCGGCGACCGAGACCGAGCACCCGCCGGCCGGCGAGGCGCTCGGCGAAACGTTCGGGAAAGGGATAGCGGAGCCCCGCCCGTCCCAGCGTGACGCCCGAGATGGTCGCTCCTTCCAGCACGGGCTGAAGGCCGCGCCGCACCGTTTCCACTTCCGGCAGCTCAGGCATTCCCCGACCATCTCCTTGACACGCATTGCCTCATCGCGCCGCCAACATAGCGCCCGCCGTTCTCTTCGGCTATGGTCGCGGGCGCGCCGACGGCGCGAGGATCACGGCAGACGGGACGGACGATGACGGACAACAGCACTTCCTTTGGCTTTCGCGAGGTCAATGCGAGCGAAAAGCAGGGCCTCGTCGACAGCGTTTTCCATTCGGTTGCCGGGCGCTACGATCTGATGAACGACCTGATGTCGGGCGGCCTGCACCGGCTCTGGAAGGATGCCATGGTCTCCCGCCTCGCGCCGCCGCGCTCGGGACGACGCCCGTTCAAGGTGCTCGACATGGCCGGCGGCACCGGCGATATCGCTTTCCGCATCGCCGAGCGTTCGAACCGCACTGCCGACATCACCGTCGCCGACATCAACTCCTCGATGCTGGAGGTCGGCCGCGAGCGGGCGCGGGCGCGCGGCCTCGACAGGCTGGAGTTCGTGGAAGCCAATGCCGAGGAACTTCCCTGGGCGGATGCCACCTTCGACGCCTACACGATCGCCTTCGGCATCCGCAACGTGCCCAAGATCGACAAGGCGCTGTCCGAAGCCTTCAGGGTGCTGAAGCCGGGCGGCCGGTTCCTGTGTCTCGAATTCTCGCGCGTCGACGCGCCGGTCGCCGACAAGGTCTACGATCTCTATTCCTTCCACCTCGTGCCGAAGATCGGCCGCGTGGTGGCAAAGGATGAGGAGAGTTATCGCTACCTCGTCGAATCCATCCGCCGCTTTCCCGACCAGGAGCGCTTCAAGGCGATGATCGAGGCGGCCGGCTTCTCCCGCGTCGCTTACACCAACATGACGCTCGGCGTCGTGGCGCTCCACGTCGGCGTCAAGATCTGAGGCCGACCGACCGAGATGCCGAGGCATCGCTCGTCGAAACGTCGTGGCTGCGTCATGCCGACCGACGCGTGAAACCGCCATGAATGGAATGCCGTGAGGCGCGCCTCACGAGATGACGCCATCGAGGAAATAGCCGGATGCTTCCCGTCGATATCGCCCGCCTCGTCCGCGCCGCCTGGGTGCTCGCCCGCGAGGGGGTGATCAACGCGCTGCCGCTGCCCGAGCCGCGCCCCTTCGTCGTGTCCGCCGCGCTGCTTCTTGCCGGTGCGATCCGCCGGCGCGGCGCCGCCAGCCGGGCCGAACGCCTGTCCATCGCCTTCTCCCGTCTCGGTCCGTCCTACGTCAAGCTCGGCCAGTTTCTCGCCACGCGACCGGACGTGGTTGGCGCGGCGCTGGCCGCCGACCTTGCCGAACTGCAGGACGCCATGCCGGACTTCGGCCTCGACGGCGCCCGTGCCGTGATCGGCGACAGCTTCGGTCTGGACGCGGACCGCCTGTTTCCCGAGCTCGGCGCGCCGATTGCCGCCGCCTCTATCGCCCAGGTCCACAAGGCGACTGTCACCGACCGGGACGGCCGGCGCCGCGACGTGGCCGTCAAGGTTCTGCGTCCCGGCATTGACCGGCGCATCGCGTCCGATCTTGCCGGCTTCTATCTGGCGGCACGGTTGATCGAAGCCGTGGCACCGCGGGTCCGCCGCCTCCGGCCGGTCGCCGTGGTCGACACGCTGGCCCGTTCGCTGACGTTGGAAATGGACCTGCGCCTCGAAGCGGCCGCGTTGTCCGAGATGGCGCAGAACACGGCGAACGACGACGATTTCCGCGTCCCGACCGTCGATTGGCGTCGCACCAGCCGCTCGGTTCTGACCATGGAATGGATCGACGGCATCAAGCTGTCGGACGTCGCGGCCATTCGCGCCGCCGGCCACGATCTGCCGAAGCTCGCCGCGACGCTGCTGCAGTCCTTCCTTCGGCATGCCCTGCGCGATGGCTTCTTCCACGCCGACATGCATCAGGGCAACCTGTTCGTCGATGCCTCGGGCCGGATCGTCGCCGTCGACTTCGGCATCGTCGGCCGCCTCGGGCCGCGCGAGCGCCGCTACCTCGCCGAGATCCTGCACGGTTTCATCACCCGCAACTACCGCCGCGTGGCCGAGGTCCATTTCGAGGCCGGCTACGTGCCGCCGGAACAGGAGATCGAGACCTTCGCGCAGGCGCTCCGGGCGGTGGGCGAACCGCTGCACGGCGTGCCGGCGTCCGAAATCGCCATGTCGCGGCTGCTCAACCAGTTGTTCGAGACGACCGAGCTGTTCGCGATGCAGACGCGGCCCGAGCTCATTCTCCTGCAGAAGACCATGGTGGTGGTCGAGGGCGTCGGCCGCAGCCTCGATCCCGACCTCGACATGTGGAAGGTGTCCGAGCCGGTGGTCGGCGGCTGGATTGCCCGCAATCTCGGACCGATCGGACGCATCGAGACGGCCGTATCGGCGGCCGGCGATCTTCTCGCCCTCGCCCCCAGGCTGCCACGCCTCTTCGATGCCATCGAGACGATCGCCGCCCGGACGGAGGCAGCCGGCGAAAGCCGCCGCCGTCGCCGGTCGGTCGTTCTGCCCCTTTGGGTCGGCGCGCTGTCGCTCGCGGTGATCGCCGCCGCCAGTCTCGGCTGGCTCTGAGCCATTCAGGCCCGATCAGCCCCGGGCAAGCGCGGCGAGGCGGTTCTCGTCGGTGACGGCAATGCGGCGGCGGGCGCTCTTGACGACGCCCTGCCCTTCCCAGGCGCTGAGCAACCGGCTGACCGTGTGCAACGTGGTGCCGGTCATCTCGGCGATATCCTGGCGGGTCAGCGGGAAGTCGATGAGAATGCTGCCATCCTGCTCCTTCCGGCCGGCGCGCCGGACGAGGCGCAACAGCGCATGGGCGACGCGGCGCTCCACTTCCTCGGTCGATAGCTCGCGGATGCGCGTGTGCGCCTCCTGCAGCCGCTCGCCCACCGCCTCCAGGGCGTTGAAGGCGAGAACGGGATTGAGGACGACGAAGTCCTGCCATTGCGAGGACATCCAGGCCAGAACGATGCTCTCGGTCACCGCCTCGGCGGTGGCCGGATAGTCGGTGCGGCGAATCGCCTTGGCAATTCCGAACACCTCGCCCGGCAGCACGTGGCGCACGACCACCTGCTCTCCGGACGGCGTGATCTGTACGACCTTGAGGTGGCCATGGAGAAGCAGGTAAAACTCGTCGGCCGGCGCGCCCTGGCTGAACACCGGCTCGCCTGGCTCGACGGTGCGCACCTGCACGGTGGCCAGCACAGCGTCGAGGTTCTCTTCCGTCATGTCTCGGAACAGGTCGAAGCCACGGATCAGCGATCGGTCTAGCTTGCGGGGCGCCATGGATGAACAACTCCTCTTGCCGCCCGTTATAGCAAAGCTGCCGTTGAGTGCCAGCCAGCCTATCTTGCAAAGCAATAGCGACAGTCCCATCTTGGAAAGCCGGTTCGGGGGCGGACCGTTTCCGCGATTGAACGGGGAGATAGGAAAGAGCCATGGCCTTTTTCGAGACGTTCCGGAAGCCGGCCGTGCTGCCGACGCCCGAGACGGCGCTGCCGGGCCGCGACCGGCCGCTTGCCACCGCCGAAGTCCATTTTGTCAGCGGTCGCCCTCTGAAGGGGGCGGTGCCCGAGGGATATGCCGTCGCCACCTTCGCTCTCGGTTGCTTCTGGGGCGCCGAGCGGCTGTTCTGGCGCCTGCCCGGCGTCTACCTGACATCGGTCGGCTATAGCGGCGGCTTCACCGAAAACCCGACCTACGAGGAAGTCTGCTCGGGACGCACCGGCCATGCCGAGGCGGTGGAAGTGGTGTTCGACCCGAACGCCGTCTCCTATGCCGATCTCGTGCGCCTGTTCTTCGAGAGCCACGATCCGACACAGGGCATGCGCCAGGGCAACGACGTCGGCACCCAGTATCGCTCGGCGATCTTCGTGCACGACGAGGCACAGCGCGCCGTGGCGGAAGCGGCACGCGACGCCTATGCCAAGGCGCTGGCCCAGGCCGGCCGGACTGCGGCGATCACCACGACGATCGAGCCGGCTGGACCCTATTATTTCGCCGAGGACTACCACCAGCAGTATCTCGCCAAGAATCCCGGCGGCTATTGCGGTCTTGGCGGTACGGGCGTCGCCTGTCCGGCGCCCGGCGTTGGAGTTCCATCTTGAGAGGCCGGCCCAACCTGCTTGTGCTGTCCGGTTCGACGCGCGGCGGCAGTTACAACGGCCGCCTCGCGGCCCTCATGGCGCGAGAGCTGGCGTTGCGCGATGCCGAGGTACGGCTTCTGTCGCTCGCCGACTATCCGATGCCGCTCTACGACGGCGACCTCGAAGGCGCACGCGGCGTCCCCGAGCCCACGCTGAAGCTTGCGGATCTCATGATGGCGTCGCATGGCGTGTTCATCGCGTCGCCCGAGTACAACCAATCAGTGACGCCTCTCCTCAAGAACACCATAGACTGGTTGAGCCGCATCCGGGACGACCGCTATCGCGGCCTCTGGGCAGGGCGCGTCTTCGCCATCGGAGCCGCCTCGCCCGGCCATTTCGCCGGCATCCGCTCGCTGATGCACCTGAGGCTGATCCTGGAGAATGCCCTCGGAGCCCGCGTGCTGACGCAACAGGTGGCGGTGCCCAATGCCGACAAGGCCTTCGACGAAAGAGGCAACCTTGGCAACGAAAAAGCGACGGCACAGCTCGAACGTGTCGTCACCGCCCTGATCGACGAAGCGGCGCGCTTCAGCTGATGCTCATTCCATCCGCGCGATGGCATGAAAGAAGCTGCCGCTGACAAGGCCGCGCCGCGACCCATCCGGCGCCGGCGCGCCCCCGTGAGCGTCGGCGACTTCGGCAAGCGGATCGTCGCCACCGGTAGTCAGGATCGAGGCATAATGGAACTCGTGCCCGCTGAGCAGGGCGCCGGCCGGCCCGAGAGGACCACTTGAGAACAACCTCGCCCGCCGGTAGCCGAGGTGCAGCCGCCGTTTTTCATAGCTCGTTTCGAGACCCAGCAGGCCGGCCATGGCGTGACGGGTTCCCTCGGCGTCGACAAGGCCCGTTCCCAGCACCATGTAGCCGCCGCACTCTCCATGCACCGGCTTTTCCGCCGCGAAGGCCCTGAGGCCGTCGAGGAAGGCGCCGGCGGCCGCAATGGCTCCGGCATGAAGCTCTGGGTAGCCGCCCGGCAACCAGCAGACATCGGCGGTGGGATCGGGCGCTTCGCCCGCCAGCGGCGAGAAGGGCAGGATTTCAGCCCCTGCCGCACTCCAGGCGGTGAGATGGTGCGGGTAGACGAAGCTGAAGGCTGTGTCGCGCGCGAGCGCAATGCGCTGCCCGGGCGGCCGGAGAAGCGGCGCGGCGATGGCAGCCTTCGGCGATGCGGCGGCGTCGCAAAGATCGATCAGGCGATCCAGGTCGACGTGACGCTCCACGAAATCGGCGAGAGCGTCGAGCCGGCGGCGAAGATCATCCGTCTCCTCGGCCTGGACCAGGCCAAGGTGCCGCTCCGGCAGTTCGACCGCCGTCTCGCGCGGCAGGCTGCCGAGCACGGGGAGGCCGAGTGCCTCGACGGCCGCGCTGCAGAGCCGACGGTGCCGTTCCGACCCGACGCGATTGAGGACGACCCCGACAATCGTCAGGCGCGGATCGAGGAGCTTGGCGCCGAGCGCCACGGCGGCAGCGGAGGTCGATTGCCCCGTCACGTCGAGAACCAAAAGAACCTTGAGACCGAGAGACGCGGCGATGTCGGCCGACGATCCGGTGCGGCCGGGCTCATGGCCGACGCCGTCGAAAAGGCCCATCAATCCCTCTGTCACCAGGAGGTCGGCACCCTTCGCCTGATGCAGGGCGAGGCCCGCCACCTGATCCGGCGTCATGGCCCAGCTATCGAGGTTGACGCCAGGCCGGCCGGCGGCGACGGCATGGAAGGCCGGATCGATGTAGTCGGGCCCGCATTTCGCTGGCGCCACCTTCAAACCGCGCCGCGCGAGCGCCGTCATCAGGCCCAGCGACAGCGTCGTCTTGCCGGCGCCGGAGCGTACCGATGCGATCAGAAAGCCCTTCATCGCCGCCTCACCTTTCCCCTTGACCCGATAGCAGACAGCGTCGACCTTGTCGCCCGAAAGGATCGGCGGATCGATGGCGGGCAGTGACAAGGAAGCGGATGGCGGAACGCCGCATCTGAGGCGTGGCTGGACCACAGGCAGCTGCGCCACCGCCGCAACCCGCGCCGCCTTCGAACGCCTCGTCAGCGGCGACTTTCCCGATCCCGTCTCGGTGACGCTGCCGGGCGGCCAGACGCCTTCCTTTGCATTGGCCGCCACGGCCGCCGGCGATGGTTGGGCGCGAGCCGGCGTGGTCAAGGATGCCGGAGACGATCCGGATGTGACCCATGGCGCCCTGATTCTCGCGACCGTTCGGCCGGCGGCACCGGGCGCAGGCCTCGTCTTCCGCGCCGGACCGGGTGTCGGCACCGTGACGCGCCCCGGCCTGCCGCTTGCCGTGGGCGAGCCGGCGATCAATCCGGTGCCGCGCGCCATGATCGCCCGCACGCTCGACGAGGCGCGCGCCATCTTCGGCGGCCCCGAGGATGTCGAGGTGGAGATCTCGGTCGAAAATGGCGAGAAACTGGCCGAGCGGACGCTCAACGGTCGGCTCGGCATCATGGGCGGCCTGTCCATCCTCGGCACCACCGGCATCGTGGTGCCCTTCTCCTGCGCCGCCTGGATCGCCTCGATCCAGCGCGGCATCGACGTGGCACGCGCCTCCGGCTTTACCCATGTCGCCGCCTCGACCGGCAACACCTCCGAACAGGCCGTCAAAAAACTTCATGATCTGGACGACGTCCAACTGATCGACATGGGTGACTTCGTCGGGGGGACGTTGAAGTACCTGCGGAAAGCACCGGTTGCCCGCGCGACGCTGGCGCTCGGCTTCGCCAAGGGCGTGAAGCTCGGCCAGGGGCTTCTCGATCTTCATTCCAAGCGCGGGTCGGTCGACCTCGCCGCGTTGTCGTCGATCGTCGCCGATCTCGGCGGCGGCGACGAACTCATTCGGGCGGTGGGTGACGCCAACACGGCCCTTGAAGCGCTCACGCATTGCCGCGCTGCGGGCATTCCCATTGCCGACGCGGTGGCCGAACGCGGCTTTTCGACCGCCGCCGCGCTGATCGCCGGCTGCGGCATGACGCTGGAAGTCGCGCTGTTCGACCGAAACGGCGGCCTGCTGGCGAGCACGGGCTTCCGACAGGTCTAAGCTTCGCCCTCACCCGCCCGCGAGTCACGTCCCCGGAAACGGCGCTGATAGTCGGCCGAGTAAAGCGCGCTTGCCCGGAAGTCCTCGGCACCGAGCACCCGGCCGACCAGGATGAGCGCCGTGCGCTCCATTGGCGCATTCTGGAGTTCGCCGAGAATGGTCGCCAGCGTTCCCCTGACGATCCGCTCGTCCGGCCAACTCGCACGGTAGATAATGGCGACCGGGCAGTCGGCGCCATAATGAGGAATGAGTTCCTCGACGATGCGATCGACGACGTGAATTGAGAGATGAAGGGCGAGGGTTGCGCCGGTTGCGGCGAAGGCCGAGAGCTTTTCCTTTTCCGGCATGGCGGACGCGCGGCCGGAGGTTCGCGTCAGCACCAGGGACTGGCCGACCTCCGGCAGCGTCAGCTCGCGGCCGAGCGCCGCAGCCGCCGCCGCAAAGGCCGGAACGCCCGGCGTCACCGTGTAGGGAATGGCGTGCCTTTCCAGAAGCCGGATCTGCTCGCCGAGGGCGCTCCACACCGAAAGGTCGCCAGAGTGCAGTCGCGCCACGTCCTCGCCATTCCGATAGGCCCGGAGATACTCCGCCTCGATCTCTTCGAGCGACAGCGGCGCCGTATCGACGATGCGGGCACCTTCGGGGCAATGGGCGAGAATGGCCGGCGGAATCAACGAGCCGGCGTAAAGGCAGACGGGACAGGCGGCGATCAGGTCGCGGCCACGCAGCGTCAGAAGGTCGGGAGCGCCGGGGCCGGCGCCGATGAAATGCACGGTCATTCCAGAATCTCCTCGGCCACGGCGATGGTGACGCCCTCTTCGGCACGGCGCGGAACGACAAGGCGCGCCCGGCCGTCAAAAGCGGCGAGCGCGGCGGCTTCCGCCACCGATGGGACGCCGAAGCGGGCGAGCGCGGCCGGTGACGGCGTCGCGACGCGGTCGGCCATCGCCGAGAGGACGTCGCGAGGCAGAAAGACGAGCGGCAGTGCAAGACGCTCGGCAGCCTCGCTCAGTCCGGCTTCGCCGCGCTTGTCTTCGATGGTGAAAAGGCCAATGGCCGGCGCGAGCCCTACCGTCGCCACACCGACCAACCGCGCGATCGCCTCGGCCGAAGCACCCTGGCGACAGCCGACGCCAATGGCCAGCCGGCCGCTCACGGCTTCACCCAGATCCACTGGACCACCGGCAGCGCCGGCCGCAGAGCATGGAACCCGCCGATGCGGTCGAGCCGGGAGATGGCGATTTGCGTCAGATCGCCGCCCAGCCGGGCTTGCAGGGCAAAAACCTCGGCTGTCGTTTCCACGGTGACCGCGTTGATCACCAGCCGACCGCCCGCTGTCAGCCGATCGATGCAGGCGTCGACAACACCCGGATCGCCCGAGCCGCCACCAACGAAGATCGCATCGGGATCTGGAAGCGCCTCGAAGCCGACGGGCGCCTTGGCTTCGATCACGCGGAGATCGGGAACACCGAAGGCCAGGGCATTGCGAGTGATGCGGGCGGCGCGGGTCGCATTCTCTTCGATGGCGCAGGCGCGTAGCGAAGGATCGCACAGCATCCACTCGATGGCGACCGAGCCAGAACCGGCACCGACATCCCACAGTGTCTCGCCGCGCGTCGGCCTCAACGCGGCGACGGTGAGCGCCCTGACCTCGCGCTTGGAGATCTGCCCATCATGCTCGAACCAATCGTCCGGCAGGCCGGGCGTAAAGGGGATGACGCGGGCGTCCCGTCCACCCTCGACCTCAAGGGCGACCAGATTGAGAGGATCGATATTGTCGATGTCGAAGGCCCCGGCAACGGCGGATCGACGACGCTCCCTGAGGCCGCCCATCGCCTCCAGCACGGTGAGGCGGCTGTTGCCGAGACCGCGCTCCGTCAGCAGCGCGGCGAGCTTTGCCGGGGTCGTGCCGTCCCAGGACAGTGCCAGCAGGCGCGCGCCCGGCTGGACATGCGGCAGCACGCGTTCCAACGCCCTGCCGTGCAGACTGACGCGAACGACATCCTGCCCCGGCCAGCCGAGCCGGGCGGCGGCCAGCGCGAAGGCGGATGGCGCCGGCAGCACCGTCATTTCGCGGGGATCGACGATTTCGGCCAGAAGCGAACCGACGCCATAGAAGAAGGGATCGCCGGAGGCGAGCACCGCCACCGGACTGCCGCGCCGGGCAAGAATGGCCGGAAAGGCGTCCCCAAGGGGTGACGGCCAAGCCAGGGAGATCGCCGGATCCGCCTTGATGAGTTCAAGATGGCGACGGCCACCTACGATGAAACCCGCTTGTGCGATTGCCGAAACTGCCGCAGGAGAGAGACCGTCGAGACCGTCCTCTCCGAGGCCGACGATCGTCAGCCAGGGTGAAAGGGAGGTTTCAGCCATGGGGGACTCCGCAAGACCGATGCGCATTCTCGTCCTGGGTGGCACCACCGAGGCTTCGCGCCTCTCCGAGCGGCTGCAGAAACGCCAGGATATCTGGGCACTGCTGTCGCTGGCCGGCCGCACCCACGAACCGGCGGCGCAGGCACTCAACACCCGTGTCGGCGGCTTCGGCGGCATTGAGGGCCTTGCCGCCTTTCTGCGCGACCAGCAGATCGACCTCTTGATCGACGCCACCCACCCCTTCGCCGCCCGCATCTCCGCCAATGCCGTGGCGGCCAGCGAGATGACCGGCGTGCCGCTCGTCCGCTACACGCGCGAGCCTTGGAAGGCGGTGCCGGGCGACAACTGGCTCGAGGTGCCCGACCTCGACGCCGCTTGCGCCGCGCTCGGCCCCGAACCGAAGTGCGTGTTTCTGACCGTCGGCCGGCTCGGCCTCTCCGCCTTCGAGGCGGCGCCGCAGCATCACTATGTCGTCCGCTCCATCGACCCGCCGCACGAGTTGAACCTGCCGGATTACCGGCTGCTGCTGGAGCGCGGCCCGTTCGACGAGGAGTCGCAGGCGCGCCTGATGCAGGCCGAGCGGGTGGAGATCATGGTCACCAAGAACGCCGGTGGTGACGCGACCTATGGCAAGGTGGCGGCGGCCCGCCGCCTTGGCCTGCCGGTGATCATGGTGGCGCCGCCGGAGCCGGTCACCGTCACCACCTATCACGAGCTCGACGATGTAATGGCGGACATCGAGACGCGGCGCGTTCATGTCGCCTCTCCCCTCGCCTGACGCGGGCTGAGAATCCAGGGCGTTCCACCGGGACGGTCGATCAGCCGGCTTTCCGACGAGCCGATGATCACCATCGTCGCCATGTCGACGATGGACGGATCGGCGGCGGCGAGCGTCGTCACGACGAGACGCTCGTCCGGCCGGCCGACGGCGCGGGCGAAGGCAACCGGCGTCGAGCCGGCTTTCAGGCCCCGCAGGAGATCGAACGCCTCGAAGATGCGGTTCGGCCTGGCTTTGGAAGCAGGATTATAGAGAGCGATGACGAAGTCGCCTTCGGCGGCCGCCCGCAGTCGTCGTTCGACGAGGCCCCAGGGCTTGAGGTTGTCGGACAGCGAGATGGCGCAGAAGTCGTGGCCGAGCGGCGCGCCGAGCCGTGCGGCGGCAGCCTGCATGGCGGACACGCCGGGCATCACCGTCACGGGCAGATGGCGGGCCGCGTCATCGGCCTCCACCGCCTCGACGACGGCCGCCGCCATGGCAAAGACGCCTGGATCGCCGCCCGAGACGACCGCGACGATGCGGCCGGCGCGGGCAAGATCGATGGCGAGGCGCGCCCGTTCGAGTTCGACCCGATTGTCGCTACCATGACGCATCTGGCCGGGCCACTGCGGACAGCGGGCGAGATAGGGCTCATAGCCGACAAGGTCGGTCGCCCGTTCGAGGGCGGCGCTTGCCTCCGGCGTCCGCCAGTGTTCGGGACCGGGCCCAAGACCGACCACCAGGATCTCGCCCGCGTCGCTCATGGCCGTCGCCCTTCGCCACCGATCAGGATCAGGGAAAAATAGGGAGAGGTATCGTCCGTCTTGTCCGACAGGGGCAGCACGACCTCGCCGTCCATGGAGCCGCGCTCGATGTAGATGGCGCGATGGGCAAGACCGGCGCTGACAATCGCCCGCCTGACCTTGGGGAAGTTGGAGCCGAGCTTCATGATGACCGCGGCATCCGCGCCTTCGAGGCGGGCGGCAAGGTCGTCCTCGGCGAGGGTGCCAGGCAGCACGGCGAGGACATCGTCGCCCCAAGTCATCGGCAGGCCGGCCGCCGAAGCGCAGCCGGAGAAGCCGGTGACGCCGGGCGTGATCCTGACCGGGAAGCGATCCCTGAGGCGCACGTAGAGGTGCATGAAGGAGCCGTAGAAGAGGGGATCGCCCTCGGCGATCAGCACGACGTCTCGACCGGCTGCGAGGTGGACCGCCAGTGTCTCGGCCGCCTCGGCATAGAAGCCGCCGACCTCGCGGACATAGAGCGGATCGGCAAAGCTCATCTCGGTGGTAAGCGGATAATGAAGCGGCAGCTCCTCGGTATCAGGGCGAACATAGGGCTCGACGATGGTGCGGGCATGGCCGCGCCGGCCCTTCTTGGCGAAATAGGCGAGGACGGGCGCCGACCCGATCAGCCTCGCCGCCCTGACGGTGACGAGTTCGGGGTCGCCCGGGCCGACGCCGACACCGTGAAGCGTTCCCGGATTGGTCATTCGCGGTCGCTCGCCAACGCGTTGACGGTGGCGGCGGCCATGGCCGAGCCGCCCTTCCGCCCACGCACCACGATGTAGGGCACTCGGCCGTCGGCGATCAGCGCCTCCTTGGATTCGGCGGCGCCGACGAAGCCGACCGGCATGCCGATCACCGCCGCCGGTCGGGGTGCGCCGGCATCCAGCATCTCGAACAGGTGGAAAAGAGCGGTGGGCGCGTTGCCGATGGCGACCACCGCGCCCTTGAGACGCTCGCCCCACAGCATCATGGCGGCGGCCGTGCGGGTGTTGCCTATGGTGAGCGCCAGCGTCGGGACCGAGGGATCGTCGAGCGTGCAGACAATCTCGTTGCTGGCCGGCAGACGGGCGCGCGTGATGCCATTGGCCACCATGCGGGAATCGCAGATCACCGGAGCGCCGGCTTCCAGCGCGGCCTTGGCGGCGGCGACGGCGCCCGGAGCGAAGACGAGATCGGAAGCCACCTCCACCATGCCGGCGGCATGGATGACCCGCACGGCGACCTTTTCCTCCTCGGGCGGGAAGCGAGCGAGATCGGCTTCGGCGCGGATGATGGCAAAGGAGCGGCGGTAGATTTCCGCGCCGTCGCGGATGTAGTCGTGGCTCATCTTCAAAGTGTCCCGGAACGGAAAAGCGACTCGATCGCCTCGGGCGAAAAGCCCGCATGGCGCGGTGGATCGGTTGGCCTGCCGTCTAGCACGAGGTCGAGGCCCCCGTCACGGCCGACCAAGGTGACGGCATGGGCGGCGGAACTGGCACAGCTCTTTTCGCAGCCCGAAATATGCAGCCAGACGCCGCGAGCAGCCGGCTTCAGTGCCGCGAGACGGCGGGCGAGGCTGCGCGTCTCGATTTTGGCCGAGCCACAGGCAGGCGCGCCCGGGCAGGCGGCGACCGCGAGGAGCGGATCGTCGGGCCGGCTAATGAAGCCCGCTTCTGAGAGACGTGGCAGGACATCGGCGGAAACGCCGGGCAGCAGGACGGCGCGAAAGGGTGTCAGCCGAATGTCGGACGCCGCGAGGTCGGCGAGGGTGCGAAGCTGGCCGGCAGAGAGCCGGCCAAACGGCAAAGCAACGCCGACATGAGAGGGGAAAGCGCCAGCCAGCGGAGGAGCTTCGGGCCGATCGGGCGACGCGCCGCCGATCGGTTCAAGCCCGGCAGCGGCAAACACGGCCTCGGCGCCGAGATGGCCGACCAATGACGCCATGCGACGCGGCTGCGGATCGACGGTCGGCGCAAGATCGAGAAAGGCGCGCGCAAGGCGAAGGGCGGCACCGACCGCCTCCTTAAGCTGGATCCGCGCCGTTGGCGCGCCGCCATCGAGCGAGATCGCCACACCGTCGTACACGAACTTCAGGCGGATGTCGGCCGGCACGGCGCCGAGGCCGATGCGACCACCATCGTCGACCGAAAAGCCGAACTTGGCCGGCAGTCCCCGGAGAGGACCGTCCGCGACGAGCGCCGTCTCCAACTGTCTTGCGAGGGCGAAGGCATCGCCTTCGGCCGTCTCGTCGAGATCGGAGAGGGGCGAGGCAACGACATTGCGGATTGCCTCGGCGCCGCCATCCGCGTCGAGCAGCCCAAGGGTGGCAACCTCGGCGAGAAGGGCGGCGAAGCGGTCTTCCCGGACTCCCCGAAGCTGCAAGCCGCCACGCCGGCCGAGATCCAGCTCGCCGTTGCCATGGCGAAGCGCGATGTCGGCAATGGCCCGCGCCGTTTCTGGCCCAAGACGCCCCCCGGTGATCCGTAGACGCAGGATCAGGCCGTCGCCGCTCCGCATGGGGCGGCGCACGCCAGGACACCAACCGCGAATGAGGGGCTCGTTCATCGAAGGCGCGCCTCCGTCTCGGCGAACCGAGCCGCCACCGAATTGCGGCGAAGCGACCAGGCGCCCCGATCGATCACCACCCGCAGCCGCAGAAGCGCATCGCGTGCCGCTGCGGGGTTGGCTTCGACGAGGAAGTCGCGCACTCGATCGTCGCCGAAGGTAGCGTCGAACAACCGGTCGAAGTGTCGGGAGTCGACGGCATCCGACAGGGCCGCGAAGGCGCAGAGATTGGCGACCGCCTCGCAGATTTCCGCGGCGCCGCGATGGCCGTGGCGCATCTGTCCGGCGATCCAGCGCGGATTGGCGGCGCGGCCATGGATGACGCGGGCGATTTCCTCCCCGAGCGCGCGCGCCTTCGGCGCATCGCCGGTGGTATCGACGTGGTAGAGCGCCACCCGCCCGCCGAGCGTTTCCGAGGCCGCCGCAAAGCCGCCTTCGTGGGAGGCGAAGGCGTCGTTGGAGAGAAGGTCCTGGCCGTCGAGGTCCTGCACGTGGACGAAGGCATCGGCGGCGGCGACACGGGCGGCAAAGCCCTCGGCGTCGGTGGCTTCCCCGTCGACTGCATAGGCATAGCCGGAGGCGGCGAGATAGGCACCGGCCAACGCGGTTCTGTCGGCAGCCAGATCCTCCGGCCTCATCTCGCCGAGACCGCTGCCGAAGGCTCCAGGCGCGGCACCATAGATGCGGGACGGCGACGAGTCGCGGCAAGCGGCAAGCGGGTTGGTCTCCGCATCCTCTTCGAGCGCGGCTACCGCCTTCACCGCCTGGTCGAACAAGGCGATCTGACCGGGAAAGACATCGCGGAACAGGCCCGAGACGCGCAGCGTCACGTCGACACGCGGCCGGCCAAGGCGGGCGGGGCTCAGGACCGTGAAGCCGGATACCCGGCCCGAAGCGGCATCCCAGGTCGGCCTGACACCGAGGAGGGCCAGACCTTGCGCGATATCGTCGCCGCCGGTGCGCATCGATGCCGACGCCCATACGTCGAGCACGATGGCTTTCGGCCAGTCGCCGTGGTCCTCTACGTAGCGCGCGACGACCTCCTCGGCCGTGCGGGCGCCGATTTCCATGGCGGTGCGGGTCGGCACGGCGCGCGGATCGATGGCATAGAGGTTGCGCCCTGTCGGCAGCACATCGAGCCGCCTCGGACCCGGTGCCCCGGACGGACCCGGCGCCACGCGCCGGCCGTCGAGAGCGGCCAAGAGCCCCTCCCGTTCGGTGTGAGCCGAGGCAAGGAAAGCGCCGACAGCCGAGACATCGCCGCCGAGCGCCTCAAGGTGAGCGGCGATGCGGCTCTCATTAGGCGCCCGGCCGAACACGTGCAGGCCATCGGCGATGCGCATGTCCTTGACGTCGCAGATCCAGGCATCGAGCCGCGCCAGCTTGTCGGCCGGATCGAGGTCGGCGGACAGGCCAGCCGCCTCGGCGATGCCCGCAGCCTCCGCCTTGTCGGTCAGCACGGCCGCAAGATGCTTGGCCCGCCTTGGATCCAAGGCCTGGGCGTTGGCGAACTCGTCGACCAGCATCTCGATGTCGGCGATGTCGCCATGGACACCGGCACGGGTCAACGGCGGGGTCAGATGTCCGAGGGTGACGGCCGCGATGCGGCGCTTGGCCTGGGCCGCCTCGCCGGGGTTGTTGACGATGAACGGATAGACGACAGGCAACCCGTCCGTGAGAGCTGCGGGCGCGCAATCGCCCGAAAGACCGGCCGCCTTGCCGGGCAGCCACTCGAGCGTGCCGTGGGTACCGAGGTGAACCATGGCGTGGGCGACGAAGCCCTGCCTGAGCCAGAGATAGAAGGCGGCATAGGCATGGCGCGGCGGAAGATTGGGATCGTGGTGATCGGCGGCGCGGCTGTCCGGCCGGCCTCGATCGGGCTGCACCGCGACGACGAGATTGCCGGCGACGATGGCGGCAAGACGGAAGGCACCGCTCTCGACCAGCGGGTCCGCCTCGGGGGCGCCCCAAGCTTCGGTCATCGACAAGCGCAGTGCCTGCGGCAGGCGGGAGAACCAGATCTGATAGTCCGCGAGCGGGATGTCGACGGTGGCGTTCCCGCTTTCCAACGCGCCAATCAGTGCTTTCTCGTCGGGCAGCGGCAGCGGCCCAACACCATAGCCCGCCGCCTTGAGATCCTCGGCAATGGCGACGAGCGAGGCCGGCCCATCGAGACCGACGGCATAGGCGGTACGACCACCCTTGCCGGAATAGTTGGAGAGCACGAGACCGATACGCCGGTCAGAGCGCGGCATCCGTTTCAATCGCGTCCAGCCGTCCGCGAGGCGCACGAGGCGCTCGATGCCGTCCCCGTCGGGCCTGTGACGGATCGGGGTGTACTCCAGGGCTTCGGCGCGATCGGTTGGCGCCTTGAAGCTGATGGCGGGACCATCGAGGCGACCGTCCACCTCCGGCAGGACCACGCTCATGGCAAGATCGGTGGCGGACAGGCCGCGCGACGACGATGCCCAGGCCTCCCGTGACAGGGTGGAAAGAGGCGCCTGGATCACCGGCACGTCGGCGGCATCGAGAAGGGTCGTTCCGTCGTCGCGGCGGGCGGAGAAGGCCGTGCAGTTGACGATGATGTCGGGCTTGAAGACGGACATCGCTTCGCCGAGCGGTCCCGCGACCTCCGGATCCTTCAGCGACGTAACCCAGACCGGCAACACCGCGAATCCGGCCCTCGCCAGTTCCTCGGCGACCGCCTCGATCGGCGCGGCGTCGCCGGCATTAACCAGCGCTCGATAGCCGACGATCAGCACGCGCCGGTCGCCTCTGGCATAGCCCCATGGAAAATACCCGAAGGCCGGCTGGGGCGCCGGCTGGCGCCAGGCGGTATCGCGTCCCAGACGTGCGGCAATGAAGGCAAGTGCTGCAGAGACGTTGTCGGGGCCGCCAAAGGCGAACCAACGTTCGAGAAGATCAAGATCGTCCTGTGGCAGGGTCGATGCCATGGCAAGGCGCGGGTCGGGCCTGTCGTCCCCGGGAATCAGCGCCAGATGGATGCCCTTGGAACGCGCCAGCATGGAGAGTTCATCGACGCCGTAACGCCAGTAGTCGGCGCCACCCAAAAGACGCACCAGCACGAAGCGTGCCTTTGCGGCGACCTTCTCAAGATAGAGATCGACCGAATAGGGATGGCGCAAGGCGGCTAACGAGGCGAGGCGGAGGCTCGGCGCATCTGGACCGAGCCGTCCATGCACGGCGGCCACGAGACCGAGGTCGCTGTCCGAAAAGGACAACACCACGACTTCGGCCGGCGACTGGCCGAGATCGACCGCCGCGACGCTGTCGTCGAGCGAGCGAATCTGTTCGGCCAGAATGTGCAAGCCTGCCTCCTTGCTTCGTTCTTCCGCTTATCCGAAAAGTCTGCAACTTTTCGGGCGGATGCCCTGCGTGCTTTGTTCCTGCGCATCCGCTTATCCGAAAAGTCTACAACTTTTCGGGCGGATGCTCAGGCTAGGGCGGCGCGGATAGCTGCCTCGTCGATGCCCTTTTCGCCGATCACCACCAGCGCGCTGCGGCGCGGCCCGGCCGGCCAGGGCCGGTCGAAGGCATGGCGGAAGCGGCCGCCGACGCCCTGCACCAGAAGGCGCATCGGCTTGCCGGCAATTTCCACGAAGCCCTTGATGCGCAGAACGTCGTGCGCCTCGGCGACCGCCTTCAGTCGGGCGATCAGGCTGTCCGGGTCGCTGGCCGCGCCGATCTCGACGGCGAAGGTCGAGAAGTCGTCGTGATCATGTTCGCCGAGACCATCGTGACGGCTCGGCCGGCTGGAGAGATCGTCCTCGGCGGCGGCGGCCAGCCCGATCAGGATTTCCGGCGCAATCTCGCCCTCCGAGGTCGGCACGACTCGAACCGCCTTCGGCAGCGACGCGGTTATGTCAGCCGAGATGCGCCTCAGTTCATCGTCGGTGAGAAGATCGGCCTTGTTGAGGACCACCAGATCGGCCGCGAGAAGCTGGTCCTCGTAGACCTCTTCCAGCGGGTTGTCGTGATCGACCGATGGATCGTCCTGTCGCTGGGCGAGCACCGCTTCCGGATCGTCGGCGAAACGGCCAGCGGCGACGGCCGCAGCATCGACAACCGCGATCACACCGTCGACGGTGAGGCGGGCGCGCACGTCCGGCCAGTCGAAAGCCTTGATCAGTGGCTTGGGCAGCGCGAGGCCCGAGGTCTCGACGATGATATGGTCCGGCCGACGGGCGCCCTTGGTCAATGCTTCGATCGCCGGCAGGAAATCGTCGGCGACGGTGCAGCAGAGGCAGCCATTGGCGAGTTCGACGATAGCGTCTTCCGGACAATCGGCGGCACCGCAGGCCTTGAGAATGTCACCGTCGACGCCGACGTCGCCGAACTCGTTGACGATGAGCGCGAGACGGCGACCACCGGCCCGCTCGATGACATGGCGGATCAGCGTCGTCTTGCCGGACCCGAGAAAGCCGGTGACGATGGTGACAGGGATCTTGGGCTGGGCGTTCATCGACTGGGCTCCGGCTGTGGCGGGATGCGGGCGACGAGGCCCGACTTCAGAAGCGGCGGACGCTCGCGCCACGGCACGCGGCCGTCGTCGCTCGCCGCGTAGCGCTCGGCGGCGGCGATCACCTCGTCGGGATCGGTGGCGTCGGCAGCGACATAGGTCCACCTGTCCGGCGCGGCGAAGGCGACGGTAACGGGCCGTTTGCAGACGGAGAGGCACTCGACGCCGGAAAGGCGGATGTCGCTCCGCCCTTCGAGGCGGTCGGCAAGACTGGCGTGGAGGCGGGCGCCGGCCCGGCGATCGTCATCATCACCCGCTGCGCGGCAGGCAAGGCAGACGTGCAGCGTGATCGAGTGAGCCGTCATGGCCGGCTCTCCGTAAACGTCGACAAACGGCGGCCGGAAGCCGCCGGGGCATGCGTCATGATCTGGTCCTTTCCCGCCCCACCGGCGGTCCTGACATCCGTGCGCGGCGGCAGGTCTCCTGGCTCGCGGTTCGTCGCCAGATGCAGCCTTCCCGATCTCAGATCAGTGGCATACGGGGCATCCGGCTCGCCGCTCACAGTTGCGGGGGCAGCCGCGGCTTTCGGGATCACCCGATTCCGCGTTCCCTCTTTCGCCCTCCTCCATGAGGAAGGACCGTCGCGCCTGGCCATTTGCGGCTTGTTGCGAGGCAAAGTCAACCAAGCGGCACGCCGTCATCCTTTACGCCCACTTAAACCGCCGGTTTTCTTGCCCCTCAAGCGCCGGCGGGCCTCCGGCCCTCGGCTTCCGCTTCGCGCGGCGCCGCTTGGCGCCGAAGTCGCGACGGCGCGTGCCCATGCGGCATCATCCTTTACGCCCCCTTAAACCGCCTCATTTAGGGTGAATCGGATGCTCCACGGGCACGTGGCCCAGACCTCAGGAGTGGCGGCGAACGATGCGGAGCGACAGACGGGATATCCGACGCGAGCGGGCGGAGCCAACTTTCGAGGCGCCCTCCCACGACGGCGATTTTTCCGCGCGCGACGGCGATCGCTTCACGCCCCCGAGGAGTCTGCCGAACTCGCGCAGCGGCCGAGCGGGACGAGCCGAGCGGATGGAGCCCCGCTTCGACGATGATGGCGAGGAGGCGGAGATGACCGAACACCGGCCGCGCCGCAAATCGTCCAAGCGCCAATCCAAACGAAGCCGACGGTCCGGCATGGGGTTGCTCGGCCGCCTCGTCTATTGGAGCGTGGTCCTCTGCATCTGGGGGCTGATCGGCGTCGCCGGCGTCATCGGCTACACCGTTGCCACCATGCCGCAGATCGACGACTGGAAGGTCCCGACCCGACCACCCAACGTCGAAATCGTCGATGCTTCCGGCACCATCATCGCCAACCGTGGCGACACGGGTGGCGAAGAGGTGTCGCTGTCCGAGATGTCGCCCTTCCTGCCCGAAGCGGTGGTGGCTATCGAAGACCGCCGCTTCTACCACCATTTCGGCGTCGACCCGATCGGCCTCTCCCGCGCTCTCGTCACCAACCTTTTCGCAGGCTCGGTGGTGCAGGGTGGCTCGACGCTGACGCAGCAGCTCGCCAAGAACCTGTTCCTGCAGCCCGACCGCACGCTGGAGCGCAAGCTGCAGGAGGCGGTGCTGGCGCTTTGGCTGGAATGGCGTTTCTCCAAGGACGAGCTCCTGGAGATGTATCTCAACCGCGTCTATCTCGGCGCCGGCGCCTATGGCGTCGACGCGGCGTCACGACGCTATTTCGGCAAGTCGGCTCGCGACGTCAATCTTGCCGAGGCGGCCACCATTGCCGGCCTCCTGAAGGCGCCGTCGCGCTACGCACCGACCAACTCGCCCAAACTCGCCGCCGAGCGTGCCAAGGTGGTGCTCGCCGCGATGGTCGACCAGGGCTACGTCAGCGGCGACGAGGCGGCTCGGGCCACCGCCGTCGGCGCGCCGTCCCTACCCGCGAAGAATGGATCGGCCGCCAACTACGTTGCCGACTGGGTGATGGATCTCCTGCCCGGCTACGTCGCCCGTTACCGCACCGATCTCGTGATAACCACCACGATCGACGCCCGCCTTCAGGCAGCGGCGGAAAATGCCGTTCGCACGACACTCGACAAGGAGGGCGTCAAGTACAAGGCAAGCCAGGGCGCCCTGGTCGCCATCGACAACGACGGCGCCGTCAAGGCGCTGGTGGGCGGCAAGGACTACGCGGCCAGTCAGTTCGATCGGGCCATCGAGGCAAGGCGCCAGCCGGGTTCGGCGTTCAAGCCCTTCGTCTATCTCACCGCTATCGAACATGGCTTCTCGCCGGATTCCATCGTGGTCGACGAACCGGTCTCCATCAACGGCTGGTCGCCGAAGAACTATGAGAACGAGTACCTCGGTCCGGTGACGCTGACGACGGCCCTCGCCCGTTCGCTCAACACCGTGGCCGCGCGCCTCACCGCGACGCTCGGGCCGGACAACGTGGTGCAGACCGCGCGGCGCGTCGGCATCGTCAGCCAGCTCCATGACAATCCATCGATCGCCCTCGGCACCGGCGAGGTGACGCCGCTCGAAATCACGGCGGCCTACGTGCCCTTCGCCAACGGCGGCTGGGGCATCATTCCCTATCTCGTCGAGGACATCCGGACCAAGGACGGCAAGGTGCTGTTCCACCGCCAGGGCGATGGTCCGGGCCGGGTGATCTCAGAGGTTGCCGTCGGCACCATGAACCGCATGATGTCGACCGTCGTCACCGACGGCACGGGGCAGAAGGCGCTTCTTTCCGACCGGCCAGTGGCCGGCAAGACTGGCACCAGCCAGGATTTCCGCGACGCCTGGTTCATCGGCTACACCAACGGGCTCACCGCCGGCGTCTGGCTCGGCAATGACGACAACACGCCGACGAAGAAGGCGACGGGCGGCGCGTTGACCGCGCTGCTGTGGAACCGCTTCATGACCGACGCCACCCGTGGCCTGCCGGCCCGTCCGCTGCCCGGCGTCGAACTGGTGCCACCGCCGACCAATGTCGGCGTCAGCTTCGCCGAAACGGACGGTTTGCCGATGCAGGGACCGCAGTTGCCCGGAGCGATGCCGGCACCGCCGCTCAACGTTCCGGTCACCGAGGCGAGCCCGGCGGAGAGGGGACTTCTCCAGCGTCTGTTCGGCAACTGACGAAAGATCAGGGCAGCCGGTGCAGACCGGCGCCGTTCTTCTTCAGCCAGTCCTTGGCCGGCTCCGTGGCCGGACACAGGCGCTCGCAGATCGTCCAGAAGCGGTCGGAGTGGTTCATTTCCTTGAGATGGGCCACCTCGTGGGCAGCCACGTAGTCCAGGACGAACGGCGGAGCCATGATCAGCCGCCATGAAAAGGCGAGCACGCCCCGCGCGGACGCCGATCCCCAGCGGGATGTGGTGTCCTTGAGACGTATCGCCGTCGGTCGGACGCCGAGCGTTGCCGCGTGCCGTGCCACGGCGGGGGCGAGATCGGCACGCGCTTCCTTTTTCAGATGATCGACGAGGCGGCGGCGAACATGCGGCGCCTCGCCGGGTACCTCCACCGTCGGGCCGTCCTCAAGAGCGAGCACGCGAATGCGGCCGCGCGGCGATCCCGTGGACTCGACCCGATGGACGACGCCGCGAATCGGCACCTCGACGGGCACCTCAGCCATCTCGGGTCGGGCCGCGAGCCGTTCCGCAATCCAGTCGGCATGTCGCGCGACGAAGGCCTTGGCCTCGGCGATGGTGCCGCGGCGCGGGATGGTCACCACCGCGCCGTCGCCTCGCCGGTCGAGTCGCAGCGTGTAGCGTCGAGCGCGGATGTTCCGCCGGATGGTCACCTCGACCATGCTGCCGCCGGCCAGGATCGGAAAGCTGGCGGGGGCTGAACGCTTCTTTTCGGGGGCTTGCAGGAAGGGCAGACGAATCGGCATGGCGAGAGTGTAGGGGCGGCGACGCATATGACAAAGCCTCCGCATCCGGTCGGGGATGCGGAGGCTTGTCGGCCTGCCGGTCGTGGAGGAGAAGCCGGATCAGGCGCCTGAGGTCAAACCGACGGGTTGCGGCTTGCCTTGAAGCGATCGAACTCTTCCTGATCCTTGGCGCGACGCAGGTTGGTCAGGAACTCGTCGAACTCGTCGCGCATCCGGTCGAGGGCCGCGCGTTCTTCCTCGAGGCGCTTCAGCTCGGCCTCGCGATAGGCATCGAAGGCGGTGTTGCCAGTCGATCCGGCGCGATAGTGTTGAAAGCCGCCGCGCTCGAAACCGGCCCGACGAGCCGCGCGTTCGAGATCCGGGCGAAGGTCGTTCCAGCGGGCGCGCATGCGATCCCCCCAAAGTATATAGGCAAGTACTGCCAGGCCGATCGGCCAGAAGATCACGAAACCGACGATCATCGCCGCGATGGATAGCGGATGAAAGCCGGGTCTCATCACGCAGCTTCTCATTTTTCTTCCCTTTCGGAGTGTTCCGAGCAACGATACCGAAGTGGCCC
>Ga0206117_100168_pt1 | contig 100825 bp, 86 predicted proteins | sample 3A5Ametagenome_FD_177997 | JGI IMG/M metagenome (GOLD analysis project Ga0206117, IMG submission 177997) | Enriched microbial communities from leaf-cutter ant dump, University of Wisconsin, Madison, United States - 3A5A | ecosystem: Environmental > Terrestrial > Nest > Insects nest > Nest dump...
TACAGCCATGTTGATTTACCGACTGAACTACGCCGTTGATTTTAGATATGGCGTTTTGGTAGAAATTGCCAAATCGGTATACGCAGACCGTCCAATTGACCTTACCACACAAAACGTAAACGTAATTTGGCAAGGCGATGCCAATGAAATTGCTATCAGATCGTTGCTACATTGCAGTACGCCAGCAAAAATGCTGAATGTTACTGGTCCAGAAATCCTCTCTACCAAATGGATTGCAGAGCAGTTTGGCACACTACTAAACAAAAAACCTACCTATACAAGTGCAGGAGCAGATACCGCATTACTGAATAATGCCTCAGAATGCCATCGTTTGTTTGGCTATCCACGCACTACCATTCGCGAAGCCATTGAACACACTGCCAATTGGATTTTAAACGGTGGTGAACTTTGGAACAAAGACACCCATTTTCAAGAGAGAGGAGGAAAATTCTAATGAACAAACTATCTGCTGAACTTAAAGCACATTTAATGCAGGGCACGGTAATACCCGCCCACCCTTTAGCTTTAAATGAAAACCGCAGTTTAGATGAATACCATCAACGATTATTGACCCGCTACTACCTTCATGCAGGAGCTGGTGGCATTGCTATAGCGGTACACTCCACCCAATTTGAGATTAGGGAACCGGAAGTGAATCTTTTCGAAAAAGTAATTGAAATGGCCAGCGAAGAAATTGAAAAAGCCAAGCTCAACAGACCTTTTCTTAAAGTTTGTGGCATTTGCGGCCCCACTGCGCAAGCGGTTAACGAAGCTAAATTAGCTGTAAAACATGGCTACCATATGGGCTTGTTAAGCATGGGCGGTTTAAGAGATTGGACTGAAGAAGCCATTTTAGACAGAGTAAAAGCCGTAGCACAAATCATCCCGGTATTTGGCTTTTACCTACAACCTTCGGTGGGCGGAAGGATTTTCTCTTATGATTTTTGGTCGAAGTTTGTAGAAATTGAGAATGTAGAAGCCATCAAATGCGCCTCATTCAACAGATACCAAACTTTGGATGTAATGAGAGCCTTGGCCAATTCTAGCCGTAGAAACGAAGTTGCCATGTACACAGGCAATGATGACAACATTGTGAACGACCTATTGACCAGCTACCGTTTCCCAACTGCCGAAGGCGAAAAAGAAATTAACTTTAGAGGTGGTTTGCTAGGACATTGGGCGGTATGGACGAAGAAAGCGGTGGAATTAGTAGAAAAAATCAAACAACATAAACAACAGCCTAACGCCAAAGTAGCGGATGAACTACTGAGCTACAACATCGCTGTTACCGATAGCAATGCTGCTTTGTTTGACCCTGCACATGATTTTCACGGCTGCATTCCTGGCATCCACGAAGTGCTTCGCCGTCAAGGGTTGCTCAAAGGCATTTGGTGCCTCAACCCTAAGGAAACCCTCTCCCCTGGACAAAAAGAAGAAATAGACCGCATTTATAGAGATTATCCTTACCTAAACGACGATGACTTTGTGAAAGACTTTTTAAGCAAGCAAACCAGCTAACTAAAGCGAGTACCACAACCAAAATACAACCTAAAACAAAACAACATGAACAGACGAAACCTTTTAAAAACTTTAACGCTCAGTTTAGGTGCCACGGTAATTACCAGCGACTTACTGGCTAAAGTGGACAAAAACACCTATAGTTATAAAATTGGCCGTAACCCACTGCACAAACCTTTAGACAAAGCCGTTACCGCCATTACCCTTGGTGCTGGCAATAGAGGAATGGTATATGGCGACTATGCTGCTCGTACCCCAAAGGATTTAAAGATTGTGGGCGTTGCCGAACCTATTGCTTTCCGCAATGAACGCTATGCAAAAATCCATTCCATCCCTCAGGAAAACAGATTTAATACTTGGGAGGATGTTTTTAAAAGGCCAAAATTTGCAGATGCCATCATCATTTCTACTCCCGACAACATGCACTATGCACCTTGCATGAAAGCTTTGGAGTTAGGCTATGATATTTTACTAGAAAAACCTATTGCTCCTACGGAGAAGGAATGTAGGGATATTTTAGCACTAGCTAAGAAAAAGAACAGGATTGTTGCGGTTTGCCATGTATTAAGATATGCTCCTTATTTTGTAAAAATGAGGGAAATGATTGCCAAAGGCGCTATTGGTGAAGTAGTAAGCATCCAACATTTTGAACCTATTGAGCATATCCACATGTCGCACTCCTACGTGAGAGGAAACTGGCATAACTCTAAAGAAACTACGCCAATTATTTTGGCCAAGTCATGTCACGATTTAGATATAATTAAATGGGTAATCAACAAGCCAAGCAAAAAAATTGTAGCCATGGGCGACTTAAAATGGTTCCGCAAAGAAAATGCTCCTGAAGGAAGTAGCGACAAATGCGTAACCTGTAGTGTAGAAAGAGATTGTCCATATTCAGCAGTGAAAGAATACGCAGAACGTCAAACTCATTTCCTTTCGGTACTTGATGTTCCCGACAATATCCCCAACCGTAAAGAATATATCCTAAAGAAACTTGAAACCAGCAACTACGGTCGTTGCGTATATAAAATGGATAATGACCAACCTGACCATTATGTGACCAACATCCAGTTTGGCGATAGCGTAACCGCTAGTTTCTCTATGGAAGCTTTTACTTCTTACCATGGGCGTAGAACCAGGGTAATGGGTTCCATGGGCGATTTAGTGGGTGATATGACAGAACTGGTGCACAACGATTTCAGGACTAGAAAGGAAACTAAATTTATACCTGAAACTGAAGAAGTAAAAGGCTATGAAGACCATGGCCATGGCGGTGGCGACTGGCTTTTGGTAAAAGATTTTGTAAATGCCGTTAGCCAGCAAAACGCCAAACTACTTACTTCAACCATCGATGAATCTATTGAAAGCCACTTAATGGGCTTTATGGCCGAAGAAAGCCGTAAAAATGGCAAAGTGATGGATATCAAAATGCCTAGCTAATCAACACAAACATTAATGACAAAGCCGCTTCAACAAATGAAGCGGCTTTTGTTATTCACGAGCGGCACTATTTAAGTGTTTCAAACAAGGTTTTGTAAAAAGGCTCTTCCTTTTCAAACATGGCAAAATGCCCAGCTTTAGCTATCCAATGCACTTTTACCGTTGGTTTGACCAATTGATATTCGTACACCATAAATGCTAAAGGATCTTGTCTTCCACAGATGATGGTAATTGGCTTTTTGAACTTTTTAACCGCTTCCGTTAAATCCATTTTATAGAATGAGCTGCTCATCAGTGCCATAGTTTTGTTATTGATTTTACCTCTGGCTATTTTGGCAATTACCTTATCGCTTTTATCATAGAGAATAGTGGCATTATTAAGCTTTCTGAAGAAAACAGTATCTTCCTTTTTTAAAGTTCCTTTACCTGCTTTTTCATCCAGTTCCTCCACAAACTTCATATCCATCATGCCAAAGCGGGCCTCTTTATTATCTGCATAAGTTGGCATTTGATCTCCCAAATAATTAAAAGGTGCTGGGCCGGTTAAAATCAACTGGCTTACTCGCTCTGGATGTTTTGTTCCAAAATACAACGCTAATAAACTGCCATAGCTATGCCCATAAATCGTTGCTTCCTTGATTTTAAGCTTATCCAAAATGAGTTTAATATCATTTTCAGCCACATCCATGTTGATATTTTCAGCATTAAGCACTTTCGGCGTCGACCTGCCGGTACCACGCTGTTCAACCAAGATGGCTTGGTAGGCTTCTCCAACTTTAATGGCCACTTCGTCTTGCTGCTGACAAGAAATACCAGGACCTCCTGTTAAAATAACCACCGGCTTTCCTTTGCCGTAAACATGATAATACAAGTGACCGCCTTCAAAAGGAATAGAGTCGGTTTGCTGAGCGCTAAGCTTTCCAATAAAAAGTGAGATGATGAGTGTTAAAAAATAATGTTTCATGATTGAGTTATCGGTTTTGATTTATGCAAAGTAGCTTGTAATTTCAACTTCAAACAATAGTCCATCGATGTAATATGCGCTCTTTCCGACCTAATTTAACGACCATCAATTTTGTCGAACAAAAGGCGAATTCGTCGACCGATATCACTCATAAAAAGTTTAATTGAATAAACTTGCAGCATGAAAAATCGCTTTGCCCATATTTACGAACTGCTGATTTGGCTAATTTACGTATGCCTGTACAAGTACAGCTATTTTCTAGAGCAAACTGAGGTACGCAATCCTGCCGCTAGTTTATTCCCTCACTTACCACTAATGCTGTTTGCAGTAGTAATGACGGCTTATATCATCCCTTTTTATCGATGGATTGCACCTTTATTGCTAAAGAAGAGACAGTTTAAATGGTTTCTGCCCTCTCTCATAGCCTATTTCTGGATCATCACCAAATTGAGTAATTGGCTGGTTACTTTTTTGTTTTTGCACCTCAACACCGATGTAGAACTCCATGGCTTTTATCAGAAAATGAATGAGATTGCAAGCTTTCGTTTGCACACCCTTTTTGGTTGGGACCCCAACACTTTATTTACGGATATGTTGGCCTGCCTATCCTTATTGTTCACCTACTTTGCTTTTGATAGCATTGCTAAGCAATACCAGGTAGAAAACCAAAACCTAAAGCTACAAATGGAAGCTTTAAAGGTACAACTACAGCCCCACTTCCTGTTCAATACTTTAAACAGCATTTACGGCATGTCCATGTTGAAAAGGCAGGAAACACCCGAAATGATTCTACGTCTTTCGGAAATGATGCGCTACGTACTTTACGATTGCAAACACGACAAGGTTGAACTGCAAAAAGATGTGGCATTTCTGCAAAACTATTTGGAAATGGAAAAAATGCGATATCCTAATACCGACATTGAATTTAATTTTAAAGGTACCGACAGTCAACTAAAAATTGCACCTATGCTATTTATCCAGTTTTTAGAGAATAGCTTTAAACATGGTGCGGCAAGAATACGCAGCACAGGGTTTATCAAAGGTCATTTACACTTAAACAACCATAAACTTCATTTTATGCTCAGCAATGATGTGATTGAAAGCAGTACTAGCGAAAGCAATAGGCCAGGTGGCGTGGGCATTACCAATGCTAAACAGCGATTGGAGCTTTTCTATGCCGACGAATACCAGCTCGAAATTCATCATAACAATGATATATTTACTGTTGAACTTACCCTAAACATCCATTAACCATGATCAGATGCCTTATTGTAGACGATGAAGTAATTGCTCAACAAATTTTGGAAGAGTATATTACAGCCACCCCTAACTTAATGTTAATAGCTACCTGTCGGAATACGCTTGAAGCATTTTCCAAGTTGGAGCAAAACGCTATTGACCTGATTTTTCTGGATATTGAGATGCCTATGGTTAATGGACTTACTTTTTTAAGAACCTTAACCAAACCACCAAAAGTAATTTTCACCACTGCTTATGGAGAACATGCTTTGGAGGGATTTAACCTAGGCGTAATGGATTATTTGCTAAAACCCTTTTCGCTCCACAGATTCCAACAGGCAATTCAAAAGGTAGAAGAAGTATTAAAAACGACGAATACCCCAATAATTCCTTCTGAAAGTGCCTCTCTAGTGATTAGAGAAAAAAACAAAGGCAATTGCAAAATTGAAATCCAATCTATTGTTTACATTAAAGCAAGCAAAGACTACATGAGGATTGTGACGACAGATGAACAATTTACCGCACTAATTACACTCTCTAAACTGGAAGAACTACTACCAGAGGCTGATTTTATACGTACTCATAAATCATATATCGTAGCGGTTTCAAAAATCAAATTCCTAAGAAACGACAATCTTTTACTTTCTGATCAATCGTACATTCCCATTAGTGCCAGCTACCGTGACAAAGTAGTAGCCAAGTTTCAAAAAAATCAGATCAACTAACCTTATAGCTCCGACATCCAAGTTTCTTTAGGCCAAGATTCATTGGGAGCGGCAGCTGCTTCAAAAATCAATTCGCCACCGCCATTGATCTCTTCCTGCGTAAGGTAATTCCTGTCCAGCATTTTACCATTTAATTTCACTGACTTGATGTATTTATTTTTGTCAGAGAAATTATTCACCGTAATTTTTAAAGATTTACCTTTTTGGGTATGGATGGTAGCAGTATTAAATAACGGTACATTGAGGTAATAAATAGGCCATCCTGGACATGCAGGCATCATACCACAAGCAGTAAGCACGAACCATCCCGACATTGCTCCAGCATCATCATCCATAGTGCGGATATAAGCTTTGGGCGTATTTTTATAAACCACATCCACAAATGGGTCAATGCCCTTACTGTTATCATTAAAGTAATATTGAACTACGGTATCTACTGCAAAACGATGCATGAGCTCTTGGGTTTTCCATGCCTGCGGTGTAAAACTGTACATAGATGGTGCCTGCAGATCAGGTTCGTTGGCATGATTATATTTATCTTCTTCAAAAAACTGATTGAGTTCTTTCAGATACTGATCCATTCCTCCCATTAAACCAATGAGCCCTTTAACATCAAAAGGAGCAAACCAACGATATTGCCAAATCGTACCCTGATAAAGTCCCCTTGCTTGCACTCTATCCACATCAGGCTTGGTAATATCCTTAAAATCTTTATTCCAATATTCTTTGTATTCCGAGGCTTTCTGACGGTATTTGTCACTCAGTTCCTTTTTGCCAATAATATTCAATATCTCCGCCAATGCCCAAGTATCATAGCTGGACTCCAAAGCTTTATCTGGTTTAGAAAAATCTAAGTGATCCACTTCATTGATTAATGAATCGGCAATTTTATTAAAATCTACTGGATAACCTTTTCTGTACGAATCCAATAATACTACGATAGTATGTTCGGTGCGAACCGTATTGCTGGGCTCGTTTTGAGAGGCATAATCCTTTTTACCCGCTTCATATAAATGCGCCAAAGAACTTACCATGTCCTGGTATTGCGTAGGCCAAGCAATAGAAAGCAATGGCAATTGGGTACGGTAATTATCCCAAATGGCCCAACCATTATAACGCTGTCCACTCGCTTTTTTAAGGGTGCCATCGGTAGCCCTAAAAGTACCATCGTTCTCCGAAATATGATAAGGCGACTGTAAAGTGCGGTACAACAGGGAGTAAAATAATTTCGCCCGCTCGGGATTACCACCAACCTTAATCTTAGCCAATGCTCCGTTCCAAGCTTGATGAGATTGCTGTTTCAGCATATCAAAACTAACCTCTCGGATAGCAGCTTTGGCATAGGCTTCGCTCACTGATGACAAGCCCACTTTGATTTGCGCATTGGTACGTTCTACAGGCAAGTTCCCTATCAATTGATGGGCGGACAGCGTAGTAATTTTAGTACCAGCATCAAACTGCAAATAATAGTAAATTTTATAGGTCCCCACATTGCAGGTCGTTTTCGCTTGTATCCATCCGCTCACCACATTGTCCAAAATCTGATGTTCTTCTGCTACAAACTTATTGGCCAAAGTGTGCGACAGATCAATAAAAAAACCTTTCTGGCCTACTGGAAATTGATAACGGTGCAAGCCCATTTTCTCCACCACCGTCATCTCCGCACTGATCTTATTGCTAAAATTAACACTGTAATAACCAGGGCTTGCTTTTTGCGAAACCTTGATTAAATCCTTAGTATAATCCGTTCCTAAAAAAGGTTTGATCAATAAATTACCGCCACTCCCCTGACAACCCACTCCTTCAAATCGATTATGAGTAAAGCCCAAAAAGCGCTTTGCTTCATACTCGTAACCCGCATGTAACTTTGGATAGGTTTGCGGACCTATACTTAACATACTAAAAGGATAACTGGCAGCGGGCGACAACTGTCCATGATCTCCCGAAGTACCTAAAAATACATTGACCAAACTCGCCAAGTCTGCACTTCCTTTATCAATCTTTTGGGCTACGCTAGCACAAGCAAAACAAATGAGCAATAACGTTGCTAAACTAAGTTTCCTTAAAATCATACCTTGATTAAAATACGAGCTAAAATATAAACTTCTGGCTACTTAATACTCCCGACTGTTGCAAACTTCCTACATACAATCCCTTTGGTAAATTAAAAGGAAGCTGTGCAATCTGTTGGCCTTTCACTACCTTAATATTTTGTTCAACCACCTTTTTACCATTAAGATCTACCACTTTAATGGTTGCAGTACCATTATTTTCTGCTACAAAAGCAAATTCAACAGTTTGTTGATTAGGTTTGGCAATTACACTTAGGGATGTTTTTTCTAGCAAAGATTTAACCGCCACCACTTTTGAAAGCGATGAATTACCATCAAAATCTACTTGTTTTAATTGGTAGTAGCTGGTTCCAGCTAGAAGATTTTGATCGATATAACTGTACAATTGTTCCGTTTTGGTATCTCCACCACCTTTCACAGTAGCAATAGCACTAAAATCACTTCCATTTTCGGAACGTAGGATTTCAAAATGTGAGTTATTGGTTTCTGTAGCCGTAGACCAATTTACCTTTACCTTATTACCACTTGGAGCAGCATTAAACGAAGTTAATTTGATAGGCAAAGGAACAAGATCCGTTAAATAGTTAGCATAAGTAAAATCATCCAAATAAACCTGTGCATCATTATTTGTGGCATTATACCCTAAAAATACAAAAGCATTAAGTGCAGCACCTGCAGTTAGGTTGTTTCCGGCATCAAAAAAATCGTAGTTGTTAGTATCATAAAGCAAGCGTACCCCATTGATCCAAATGTGGCTAGATTGCGGAGCGATACTGTAGCTTGTGGCAATCTCAGTAGCCTCATCAATTTTATCATAGCTAGCCGGGGCAGCACCGTTATTAGCATAAATTTGCACATAGTATTCTCCTCCATTTACAAATGAAACGTCGGGATTTAAAGCAGGATCTAAAGTTTTAAAGCCACTTACCGTTGTAGGCGTACTCACCGTTAGCTTTTCTCTTACCGAAAGTTTGTAAACTCCACCCGATAAATTCCAATGCATCATTAAAATTGCAGGCTGAGCATTAACGTCATTAAAATTGATATTGTTAGAAAATTGGGTACTTCCACTTGCAGTAGTCCAATTAAAAGTACTCACATCACGCCCTACTACGAAACGATAATCGGCATTTGTACCTGCTTGAAATTTCATTTTGAAACCAATACTCATTACACTGGTTCCAGCAATGTTAAGTATAGAGAATTTACTTGTAGATGTAGTTGGAGGAGTTTTAAACAACAACCTACTTCCTGAACCAATGGTTCCAGTATTCACCAATGTAAATCCCGACACGTTGCTGTTTCCTGTCCATATCCTAGCAATTTGCTGATCTTGTGGAGCTGCTAAAATAGCATGAACATGACTCCCATCATTTGAGGAAGCAATACCCGCAGCAGAACTGGGAGATAAATTACCTGTAGCGGAACCAAAACCATACTTCCAATAAGTTTGCGCTTGTACATTAAAACCAAATAAGGCCAAAGCCGAAATCAATAGTAATTGTCTTTTCATGACTGATTTGAATTAGTTTTTTGCTGCTTTTATGTTGTATTTATTTAAAATATCGATGATCTGTGGCTGTATACGATAAAGCATCCTATCGTATCCTAAATCATTGGGATGGGTACCATCAGTGGTGCCTTCGTGATCATTGCCCAGCATATTTTCCGAAGTGATAAAATAAAGGTCTTTCATTCCCTTATCTAATAACTTCATGACTTCCTGTTGAATGTTGATATTTTGTTGTTTTACCTGTGCACCCAAAACTTTATCCCAATATCCCGTTTCTCTTATCGGGCTTTGTATCACAATAATTGGAGCATCAGGATGTTTTTTTCTTACGGTATTCACCAGATAAGCGGTACGCTCGGTAATGAGTGCAGGGTTGGTATTAGGCACACAATCCAATATATAAGCGTCAGCATTGATTGCGGCAACCATATCAACCACTTCCGGTTCCATTTTGGCACTGCCGCTTAAGCCTAGATTAATAAAATTAACACCTGTATTTCTGGAGAGTCTTGCAGGATAAGCCATTCCCGGTCTGCTGGCACCAGTTCCCTGTACAATACTTGAACCATAAATGAGCACACGATGAGCAAAAGGATCACCGGTTGTATTAATCGTCGCTTTTTTCTCTACACCAATCTCTACGTTTTCTACCTTATCATATAATGGCAGGTACAACAAACACTCCTTTTCAGTGTTATCCATTCTGCTGATCAAAATCTCTTCGTTACAAACGCCACTCACCTTTCCTATGCCTGCAAACTGCCATTTATCACCATTTTTAATATAAAGATCAACACCCTTGTGCGCCGTTGGAAACATATACGGAAGTGCTTTGCTTTTAGACACGCACCATTTAGCCGCAATTACCGAGCTATTTGTTTTAAAAGAGATGGCTAAACCTGCGGAGTTGGTCAACAATTGGGCAACGCGTGGCGGCAAGCCTTTATATTTATTGGTATCGATTCGGTCATAACGATTGGGTGTTTCTTCACTTTTGCCCACCAAGGTAAATTGGTTGGCGCTGGTAAAATTCAGTTGATCTATTTTTTGTGCCTTAGCTGATAAAACCATTAGGCACCATCCTAAAAACAAGAGGTATTTCATATTTATTGAGCCGTTTTTTTGAGGATAAGTAACATTGGATAATGATCCGAAAGGGTATCGGTCAATTGGTCTTTTACAATGGTTGCATCTATCGTATAAGGAGCCAAGGCTTGGTTCACAAAGATGTAATCAATCCTGGTGTAGTTTTGATGCTTCTTTAATTTAGTCGGCGCACTCTTATCATATACCATGTTGAACTTTCGCCATGTATCAATCATTCCTGCATCTAACAGCTTTTGAATAGTGGTATATTCTATTTCACCATTTTTAGTGATCTTGGCATCTGGATTATTCTTCTCACTATTGGTTACCAGTTTCATTTTCGCCTCATTATCGTAATCAGCTTTATCCAAAGGCGACATATTGTTAAAATCTCCCATGAGCAACAAAGGCTCCCCTTTCGGAACACGGTTAATGTATTTCAACAAAGTATCTACTTCCAAAATCCTTTTCTCATAAGTTTTGGGATGTAAGTGCGTAACGATAAAATGATAGCCTGCTATTTTTGCATATAGCATTCCGTGGTGCATACCGTCAATTACTTTTACCACATCAGTAATACGGTGTTTAGACATAATGGCCAATGGAAAACCTGCTCGCTTTTGCAATACCGTATAGGGATAACCTGCTGCTTTGGCCATTTCAACCAATTGCGCTTTTGAAATACCATTAAACTCTTGAAATGCCACCACATCTGGGCTACGTTTAGCCACCCATTCCTGAAAATCTCTCATCAGTGTAGTGTCTTTCCTAAATCCTTCTAAAACGTTATAAGAAAGCACCTTGAATACTTTTGGATCTTTATGTTCAGAGAAAAGCAATTTTGTTTTCTCGTAAGAAGCGAGGTTTTCTGAAGTTTGTGCTTGAACATTAAGCGTAATGAGGCATAAAGCCAACACCATAAGGAAGTGTATCTGTTTTTTCATATCATCTTTTTAAAAGCAATACCATGGGATAGTGATCGGAAGCATAATCGGTAAAAGCATCTTTAACCAAATAGGCATCTTTATAATGATCAATTAAAGACTTGTTTAACCAGATATAATCTATTCTGGTAAAATTGCCGTGGGTTCGGAGTTTTGTAGGTGCACTTTTATCGTAATTGGAACGGAATAGTTTCCAACTGTCATAAAAACCTGCGTCAATAATGCTTTGAATAGTACTGTAATCTATCTTCCCGTTATTCAATATTTTGGTACCAGGGTTGTTTACTTCCGAAGCCCTTACTAAATCCATTTTTGCGGTATTGTTATCGTAAAAGGAAGCGTCTTGTGGCGACATGTTATTCAAATCCCCCATCATCAATATCTTTTCTGTACTCGGAATCGCTTTAGTTTTAGCCAAGACGGTTGCGATTTCCTCTTTACGTTTTTCGTAAGTGTCGGGATTAAGGTGCACCACAAAGAAATGATAATCCAGCACCTTTGCCTGAATCAGATGTATGGCAGAAGGTCCCGATTTCACATCGGTAATGGGATGCTTAGAAACTAGGGCTACAGGCAGGCCAGATTCGTGATGCATTAAAGTGTAGTTAAAGCCCATTTCCACGGCAAAAGCTTGTAGACTTGCTTTGGTGAAGCCTTTCATTTCCTGAAAAGCAATTACATCTGGCTTCAAGGTGTCTACCCACTTTTTAAAGTTTGAGATGATCATTGGATCATTCCTAAAACCTTCATAGATGTTATAAGACAACACCTTAAACGTTCCATTTATGACTTCGTTTTTGGGGTTATTCTTTTTGCAAGTAAGCAAAACGCCACAAAACAACAATACCAAAATAGCGGCTTTAAATACAGGTAATATCACCATTCTTGACCCTAATTTTGCCACCATACCTTGGTCCTTAAATTATCGCCACCAATTCTTGCAGCAGCTGCATCGTAGTTTGCCTTGTTGGTTGCTTTGGTAATTAATGGATATTCGAATCTTGTAGGCAGTATACCATTATTTTTGGCCGCTGGGCCAACAGGCAATACGGGATAGCCAGTACGACGGTAGTCATACCAAGCTTCAAATCCTGAAAAGAACATGGCAATGTATTTTTGACTGATCAAACGCTCCATCGTAGCCGTAGTACCTGTAAACCTTACGGTAGGTCTATTCAAGTAAGTAGTGCCCGCGGTACCGTCCCAAGTACATTTCCATTGTCTCCACGAAGCTTCCACACCTTTGTTAAAATAAGATTGAGCATCTGCAGTAATCCACCCTTTTAAAGCAGCTTCGGCCAACAAAAAGTTAACCTCCGACCAAGTTAAAATAGGAAATGGATAAGCATCATCTTTTAAAGTAGTCGCCAAAGTTGAGGTTTTAAGACCTCCATTATCGGCAAAAGCGATTGTTTCCTGTTCGTTATAACCACTTGGGATACCCACATAAGCACCAGGGGTATTTTTGGTGGCATATCTAAATCTTCTACCATCAACGGTGGTATTCATTAAATCCATTAAAGGTTTGCCCATCCGTCTGCTGCCACTAAATTCTGCAGCCGACATTTCAAAAAACAGGTTGATAAATGGCTTCACCCCACTGTATTTCATCATGGCTTCATCATCATTACTAGCAATCAACGGATATTTGGTAGGATTAGTGAACATTTCCGCAATCTCCGCCGGGGCATTCATTTCACTTTTATTAGAAACCCTTACCAACAGACGCAGGCGCATAGAATTGGCAAACTTTTTCCATTTTACTGCATCGTTCGCATAAATCAAATCTGAACTCTCAAATGGTTTAGTTTCACTAAATAAATCGTTTGCTCTTTTTAAATCAGCCAATATACTGGTATAGATGGATTGCTGGGTATCAAACTTCGGATAGTACAGTTCATCTCTGCCTTTAAAAGCTTCTGTATAGGGAATATCACCAAACATATCTGTTAAATTGGAGATAAACCAAGCTTTCATGACCAAAGCGGCCGCCATGTTGTTCACATCCTTGCGCTGCTCTGCAATTTTGTACATTTCGTTCATATCGTTGGCCTTTACGTAAAGCGTAGACCAAATAGGATCGAATTCGTTCTCCCTAAATTCGTAACGAGCAAAATCATTTAACACCCCCGTTTCAACGGTATACTGCATCAATTCGTTATTTAACCTATGAGCACGTTTAGTGATCAACCACATGCCATCAAATTGTGCTGGTGCTAATAAACTTCCTGGTGCCACAGAGGTTACCTTCACAGGATCAGTATTAAGCTTTTCGAAATCCTTGGTGCAGGCTGTAAGAACACTTACTGCAGTAATGAAAGAGAATAATTGGATTTGTTTGGATAAACTTTTCATGTCGAATACTTAAAATGAGGCTTTAATAGTGGCTCCAATACTTCTAGTAGACGGAAACTGTCCGGTTTCGAAGCCTGGTTCAATACGATTTCTGTTTAATGTGGCAATTTCTGGATCATACAACGGGAAACTAGTGAATAGCAAAAGATCCCTGCCGTATACACTTAACGAAGCTGATTTCGCACCAATGTGCTTTAACAGCTTGGCGGTGAATTTATACTCTAATGATACTTCACGAAGTTTGATATAAGAGGCATCAAAAATATTGGCTTCAGCATTATCCCTTAAATACATCTGATTGTAGTAATCGGCTGGCTTGGCTACAATATCATTTTTTCTATAGCTACCATCAGCATTTTGAACCACTCCTTCGCCAATAATCCCTCCGTATCTTCCTGGCAAAGTAGATTTTAACTTGCCTGCTCCTGCCAGTACTGAGTTGGAGAAGGAATAGATGTCGCCACCTTTTTGACCGTCAAACAAAAACGAAAGGCTAAACCGACCGTAGCTCAATTGGTTTTGTATACCTGCTTTAAAATCTGGCACTGCCGATCCTAAAATTTTAAAATTTTCAGCATCAATGAGCGGTAGGCCATTATTATCATGAACTATTTGTCCATCTGGCGAGCGCAAGTAACCCGAAGCATAAATATCTCCGATAGCCCCACCTACCACAGCTTTGATATAGCCTCTTGGGCCAGTAGCCATAATGATCTCACTTACATTAGGTGCCAGCTCTTTTACCAAACTTCTGTTAGATGAATAAGTTAAGGTTGTTTTCCATTGCAACTTGCTCCTTTTACTCAAGGGACTAGCCGTAACCGCAAGTTCATAACCTCGGTTATTGATCAAACCTGCGTTAAAAATTCTGCCTGTAAAGCCAGTTGCTGGATCATTTGGCACCGTTAAAATTTGATTCGAGCTGTTAGAGTTATAATAGGTAAAATCAAAACCTAACCTACTTCCAAAAAAACGCACATCTACACCCACTTCTCGGTTGGTAATAATTTCTGGCTTTAGGTTATTGCCTCCGGGTAAAGTGGTTGGATTGGTATAACTCCCTCCAAATTCTGATGGCGTTAAATAATATCCCGTTCTATATGGATCGGTATCATTTCCTACTTGTGAAATTGAACCCTTAAGTTTCAAATATGATAAAGGTTTGATGGCCGATAGGTTAAACATTTCGTTAATAATGGCGCTTCCCGAAACCGAATAGTAGAAATAGGAATTATTGGCTTTTGGCAAAGTGCTCGACCAGTCATTTCTTCCCGTTACATCTAAAAACAAATAGGTTTTATAATTGAACTGGGCTAAACCGTAAAAACTTTGTACTTCTTTGTTGGCTGGCGACGAAACGAACAATGGCCTATCTTTTGCATTTCCCAGAGTGTAAATTCCAGGTGCACTCAATCTTTCGGCAGTTGTAATATTATTCTTTAATTTATTTTTAGTGATGCTTCCGCCCGCAGAAAAAGAAAGACCGATATTGTTAAACAGCTTTTCGTCGTACTTGTATAAAAAGTCATAATTCTGTTCCTGTACAATTACCGATTGCTCCTGGTAACGTCCTACTGCAAAACGGATACTGCTATAGGGTCTGCGTGTAGTTCTGAAAGAAGAGTTTTGGTCTATCCCACCTCTCAGCATTAAACTCATTTTTTTACTAAAAGTATAAATAGCGGTAATGTTTCCAAAAACACGATCCTGATCTAACGTATTTAAGTTTTCGTACAAAATGAAATAAGAATTGTCGACCGCTGGATTCAGTTTATTGTTTTGCTCCACATCTTTAACATTCCAGTAATCTTTGTACCAGGCTGCCGGAATATTTGCTGAGCGGTACATTAAACCATACATAAAAGAGTTGGTGTTGTAGCCAGACAAAGGCAAATTATCGCTTTGCTTATGGTAATAGTTTACCCTAGTAGTGATTTGTAGATTATTGAGCTTGCTATTGCTAGAAAAAGACAGTCTATTGAATACGTAGCCTGTATTAGGCAAGATGTATTCGTTGCGCATATCATTATAGGCCAATCTGATTGAATTTTTACTATCACCGCCAGTAAGCGAAAGACTATTGTTATAAGTTACCCCAGTCACAAAAGCATCTTTCACATAATTCTTATCTGCTACCCAAGGTGTTCTAGTGGTTCCCGTAGTTTTGGTTACAGGATCATATTGATAATAGGATTGTCCTGCAAAGGCGGGACCAAATGAACGTGTAGAGTTGGTACTAGGTCCGTCGGGACTTGCTCCGTAGGAAAAATAAGTATTAATGGCATTACCTGCTCCGTACTCATACTGAAAATCAGGATAACGCAATACCTCATCAAAAGTAACGCTACTGTTAAAAGCCACACCTAGCTTATCATTTTTTTCCATATTGCTTTTGGTGGTGATCAAAATAGCACCCGAAGCGGCTCTGGAACCATATAATGCAGCGGCCGATGGTCCTCTTAAAATGGTTACGTCCTTAATATCTTCAGGATTAATATCACTCAATGCATTACCATAGTCAACAGGCGTTTCAGTATTCCCTGTAGCGCCATAGCTTAAACCGTTATTACCTACCATACCACTTACTACCGGCACACCATCAATCACCACCAATGGTTCTCCTTTATCAAGATCTAATGAATTTTGTCCCCTAAGGGTAATTCTAACTGTACCCCCTGGACCAGCACCCGCCTTGGTAATATTTAAACCCGGCACTTTACCTGAGAGCGCATTTACCCAATTATTTGGTACCGTTTTAGAAATTTCTTCCCCATCAATTTTGGTCACCGCATAACCAAGACTTTTCTCTTCCCTTTTAATCCCCAATGCCGTAATCACTACATTATTTAGTGCTTGTTCCTGTCCTGATAGCTCAATGGTTAACGCATTAGCTCCAGCCTTCACATTTTGTATACGTTTGGTTTGATAAGAAATATAGCTAACCTCAAGTGTATAGGTTCCTGATTGTGCAGCAATCCGGAAAATACCATCACTGTTACTAATGGCATTTCTACCCAGTTCCAACAACTTCACATTTGCTCCAGGAAGCGCATTTCCTGTTTCGTCAACCACCTTTCCGCTAATGTAGAGCTCTTGAGCATTTGCACTTGTCTCCTTTCCTATAATCACTATTTTATTAGCCTGGTAAATATATTTAAGGGGGGTATCTTTTAATATTTGAGTTAACACCTGTGAAACCGGAGCGTTGCTCACATTAATGGAAATGTTATCATAATCCTTTACCAGCTGTTCGTTAAATACCACTTGTATTCCTGAACTTTTTTGAATGTTGGAAAGCGCTGCCTTTAAACTTTGCTTCTGCAGACGCAACGTAATCTTCACTTCACTTGGCGATTGCGCGTTTGAATTTGTAGCAACAACCAACTGAGCACCTATCATTAAAAGCACTAAAAAATAGTAGAGATGTTTCATTGATATATCTTCTTGTCGTTTGATTATAGATATATCTTAGAAACTAGGACTTGGTAGTAGAAGAAAATAGAGAAATTTTATAAAAACCTAATTATCAAAGTGATATTATCTCACAAGAATTATTTCACTTGCTTTTGAAAGGTCACCAGCTTTCCTTTTTGTTGGTAAGAAAGATTGTTGGCACTAGCTAATATTGCTAAGATATCCTGTATTTGATCCTTTGATACAAAGCCTGCTGTAATACGATAATCCTGGATATCAGCTTGTTTGAAATGAAAATTAAGGTTAAATTTCTGAGTTAACACGGCACATACATCAAGCATACGATCGTTGTTAAAGGAAAAGTTTCCTCTTTGCCATGCGATGGTGGTTGAGGCGTCGACCTCTCGTTTGTCCATCATCCCATTTCGCATATCTACACTCACTTGTTCGTTAGGAAGCAAAAGTGTTGACTTCGTACCTGTAGTGTCTGATACTTGAACCTTTCCGCGGGTTACGGCTACTTGTATATTGCTTAAATAATGGTAGGCTTTAATATTAAATGCCGTACCCAACACTCTTGTATTTACGCCTTTTGAGGTAACAACAAATGGATGAGAAGGGTCGTGGCTAATATCAAAATAGCCTTCACCTTCCAAAAGAAATACCTGACGCTTGCCTCGAGAAAATCGATCTGGATAACTAAACCTACTTCCCGCATTTAACCAAACTTTAGAACCGTCTGGCAAAGTGAGTTGCAGTTGTTTTCCGTCTTCCACTTTTTTCTCAATCATTACTACTGGATCAACCCAGTCATGGATATTATTTCTAAAGAAGAACAAACTTCCCAATAGCAAAACCAATATGGCTGCAACTCTCAATAGTGGCCATAGGTTTCTTTTCTTTCCAAATAATTGCTGATCAATATTACTTTTAATCCGCGCATCAGTAGATTGTTCTTCTGAGGCACTCCACTCCCATTTACCTGCTTCCGACTGGGCATCAAACCATTCCTCTAAGGTCTTTTTTTCCTCAGCAGTACATTGGTTATTATGATAACGCTCTAAAAGTTCTTTGAAGCCGTTTATATCCATCCTGAAACAATATCCCGAAAATTAGGCTTTGGTAGTAGATATTTCAAAATCTTTTTGCAACAAACTATGTTTCAACAGTATAAAATTAAAAGAGATTACTTCTGAAGTAACAACCAGTGGAACAATAGCCCAGCGCTTAGCACCGCATCGTGGTTAAGTACAATCCTGAAATGCTTGAGGGCGTTATTGATTTGCTTCTTCACGGTTTTATCCGAAATCTGCAGTTTTTCTGAAATTTCTTTGTGGCTCAGATTTTCCTTTCTGCTCAGCACAAATACTTCTCTCATTTTTGAAGGAAGCTTTTCCAACTCATGATCGATAAGGGTATTTAGCTCTTTAGCTTCCATCGATTCATTTAAAGTATCTTGCCTAGAAGTAAAATGATCGATGAGACGCTCTTCATGTTTGCCCTTTTTAAGCTGATCCTGAATAAAGTTGATGCCTTTAAAACGAGCTGCAGTAAAAAGATAACCCGAAAGAGTATTTTGGTTAGAGATTTCCATCCTTCTTTGCCACAGTGACACGAATATTTCCTGGACAATATCTTCGGCAGCTTGCTGATCCCTAATTACCTTTACCACATATAAGAACAACCTTTGCCAATAGGCACTATAAATTTGATCGAATGCATTTCGATCTCCATCGCACAACAAGCGGAACAGATGTTCCTCGTCTGGAAGTGGTGTATTCTTAGCAGGCATTTTATATTTAGCTAAACTAATTTAGCAAGGTTAAATTAAAGTTTACTAAACATTATTTAAAATACTGATAAGATACTTCTCAAACCTCGTAGGTTTTAAAAACCTACGAGGTTTACTATAAGGAACGGTCATTTCGACCACAGTCCTACCGTCATCTCGACCGTAGCGGAGAGATCTAACGACTTCTATTCAAAAATAATACAACACATACCGACACATTTGCAAATGCTGAACAGAGACATTATTTTAGCCTTATAAATTAACCTATGAAAGCATTATACCTATCTTATTTCTATATTTCGTTATTGATGCTGTTCATTAATTTAAACAAGCCAAGGCTTATAGATAAAAAAATCATCATTCCCTATTGGACCTTCTTTATTTTAATTGTCCTTCTTCATTTTTTACCTTCAAAGGCTGCTTTCTTATTGTCAGTCAACGTAGTGCAACCCCCAGCCGTATGTATGCTTTTTATTACGCTTGCTCATTTCATAGCGGAACAACAAAAAAGCAAACTACAAAATTCAGAGGTATATAATGATCAAATGAAATATATGGCTACAAGAATGTCTACCATTGTTTTTCAAAGAGTCGTTTATATCCTTGCTTTTCTATTGATCACGATGATTATTCTCGGGGCATAGTTAAGTCATCATTTCAAACATAGAGAAACCGTTAAGCAGCTATGAAATTCTCTTCGTCGTACCTCCTTATCGAAATGACGTGAACGCTCAAAACCTCGTAGGTTTTAAAAACCTACGAGGTTTACTATAGGAAACAATCATATACTCAGTCATTTCGAGCATACCTGTACCAATAAAAACCTACGAGGTTTGCAAAGACTTCTTTTTAAAATTTACTTCAGAAATTAAAGTGGCCACAAAAATAAGTGCCCCACCTAAAAGCAAACGCCAAGTAAGATATTCGTCCAAAATAAAGAATGCTGCTATAGCACCAAATACAGGTTCAAAAAGATAGATAACTGCTACGCGTTCAGCACTAATGTATCGCTGTGCGATATTGGAAATGGAATACATATAAGCTGTAGAAAACAGCCCACAAAAAACAATACCCATCCAAAACGTATTGCTTTCTGGAAACCAATTTGCTTGATGGTCACTTAAAGCCAAGCCAAAGGTTAACAATGCACAGGTGGCAAACATAGGAATGATAGTAGGGATCAGACTCTTTTTAGAGGCTTGCTGCTCTACCAAAATAAGATAAGCAGCAAAGCAAAATGCTCCAGCAATCGTATACAAATCGCCAGTTCCAATACTCAATTGCCCATTTACCGAAATCACAAACAATCCAATAAGTGCTACAATCGCGGCAATCCATATTTTAAAGGGTGCTGCTTTTTTATAAAGCATTAACTTAAACAAGGGTACAATCACTACGCTAGTTCCGGCAATAAAGGCACATTGCGAAGCATTGGTGTTTTGAATCCCCAACGTTTGTAATTGAATTCCCAGAAATAAAGGAATAGCTAGCATTGCTCCCGTTTTAATAGCGGCCAAATCCGTCTTCACCAAATGCTTCCAAAAAATGACAGACAGCACCAAGGTTGCCATTAAAAAACGGTAGAAAAGAAAAGTAGTGGTGGATTCGCTTCCCATAGCCAATTTGGTTACGGAAAATGAAATACCCCAAAAAGCAGTCCCCAAAATCAGCAGTACCAGTAATATGTTTTTCTTTTCCATGTTCTTTAGCGTTCCATTTATAAATTCAATTCATAGTTCAGCCAATCATTGTTTTGATTAGCCCCTAACCTCTCATAAAATCTTTGTCCTCCTTCATTCCAAGGGGCAACGGTCCATTTTATTTGCTTGCAACCGTGCAATTTTGCTTCTTCTTTCAAGGCATCCATCAGTTGTTCGCCAATTTGCCTACCGCGATAATCTTCTTCTACATAAAGTTCCTTCATGTAAATAGCAGGGCAGTTTTGGGCAGTATAAGGCAAAAAGTAATACACCAAAATACCGGCTATCCTATCTTGTTCAGAAGCTAAAAGACAATAAAAATCGGGCGGAGTTTTACGGAAACCTTTTTCCCTTACAATTTCTGGGGTAATGGCAAAAGTGTCGATATACTTTTCGAACACCGCCAATTTTTCCATCAAAACCCAAATCTTATCACTATCTGTTTCTTTTGCTTTACGAATTTCTATGTTCATTGCCCTATTTATTCATCTTGTTTCACCTTAAGGTTTAATTTCATCATGATGTCAGTTTGATGATCATCACCCAAGACAAAAACATGTTCATCAAAAGCCACAAATCCATTCTTTTTGTAAAAGCTCATGGCCCTAAAATTTTTCTCCCATACACCTAACCACACATGTTCCACTTCCATTTGTTGTGCCACCTCAATGGCTTTTTGGTAAAGCAATTGTCCTACTTTTTTACCATGATATGCTCGCAATACATAAATCCTTTCAATTTCGAGTGCATTTTCATGAGCATTCTCTTTTTGTGCCTCACCTGCGTTGAGCTTTAAATAACCAATTACTTCATTGTTCAGTTCAGCAAAATAAAATGGCGACAAAGGGTTGCTCAGCTCCTTTTCTAATTGCGCGATAGAAAAGCTTTCTTCCAAATATTTGCGCATGTTCTCTTCCGTATTGATCTCGGCGAAAGTCTCTAAAAACGTTTCTCTACTAATATGTTGAAGTACGTTGACGTCACTGAGGTTTATAGGCCTGATGATTATATTTTCCATGATGCAAATCTACACCGCAAACAAATGCAATAAAATGCTATTTTTTCATTTACTAATGCATATATTGCATTAATGGACTTACAGCAAATCAAGTATTTCTTAGCTTTATCACGTGAACTCCACTATTGGAATACAGCAGCGAAGATGAATATCACACAATCTGCGCTTACCCGTCAAATCCAATCCTTGGAAAGCGAATTGGGGATTTTATTATTTGAGCGCAACAAACGTAATGTAAAGCTTACCCCAGCAGGACGCTTTTTGAAGGACAAATGGGAAGTAGAAATCAACGAGATTGAGTTTATCCATCAATTTGCCAAACAAATCCATTTGGGAGAAAGTGGCACCATTAGAATGGCCTACCCCGACTCCATCTCGGCATCCATCATGCCCGAGATTTTGGCACTCATTGCTCAGGAATATCCAAAATTACAAATAGAACTGGTTCAGGTTTTATATGAAAACCAACAAGAGTTTTTAAAGAACTATAAAATTGACTTGATCATTACCAGAGACGTTAATGGTTTGCCAGGCATTAAATCAAAGAAGGTCTATACCGATCACTTAGCTTTGGTAGTTCCAGAAAACCATCCCTTTCAAAGTATCGAGGACTTGTCTACTGAAACCCTATCCCAACAAAAGTTCATCCTACCAACTATTGATGAAGGAAGCAGCTACGGCCACATTATCCAGCAACTGTTTAGCACTTTTGATTTTGTGCCTGATGTTTACCTCCACTCGGAGTTTGGCTCTATCATTATTGCCTTAGTAAGAAAAGGTCTTGGCATTGCTATCCTGCCAGATTCTTATCAATACCACGATAGTCCAGGTTTAAGGTTTATTAAGCTATCTTTTAAAACTGATTTATACCTTAACTGGAGAGCTGATGACCACAATCCTACCTTATCAAATGTACTGAAGCTGATTTTACAGCAAGATTTACAAAAAAATTCCTAACGTATTTATTTTCTTCGATCCATGGCTGTTTTGGTCAGAACTTCCATTAGCAAGGGAATATGTAATGGTTTAGAAAGATAATCATCCATTCCGGCCGTAATGCATTTCTCTTTGTCTTCGGCCATCGCATTCGCTGTCATCGCTACAATAGTTGGCTGTGGGGTATCCAATTTCCTAATAACCCTCGTAGCTTCCAAACCATCCATTTCTGGCATTTGCACATCCATCAAAATCAGATCAAAATCCATATTTTCCATAAGATTCAGCACCTCCAAACCATTTTGGGCAATTTGTGGCATGTAACCTAACTTCACCAAAATCTTCACAATCAATTTTTGATTGATCAGGTTATCCTCTGCAATAAGAATTTGAAGTGGATTTGAAATGGCGAACTGATCGTTCATCAAAACATTCTTTGCTGGCTCCACTTGCAATACTTCTGACACCTGTTGTAGCCCCATTTGTATGGCACGACAAAGGTATTCTTGCTTTACGGGCTTAGTTAATACCGCCGAAAAGAGATGTGGATATTTACTTCTGGTTTCATCACCAATAGAGCTTAAGAGAATAATAGGTAGAATAGCATTTTTTTCTCTCACCAATGAAGCAAATTCTACCCCGTCCATTTTGGGCATTTGCATATCGGTAATGATGAGGTCAAATCCTTTTTCCTCCAATAAATCTAAAGCTTCTGCACCGGAAGAGGCCATGGTAGACAACAATTGCCAACTCTGCAATTGCACCTGTAATATCCTTCTATTGGTATGATGATCATCTACCACTAAAATATGCTTACCTTCTTGTCCTGTCATCATACAGCGGGCATGGTGTCGCAATTGTTGATGCGCAGCCGTTGCCTTAATGGTAAAAAAGAAAGAAGTACCTTCATTAAGTTCACTTTCCACCCAAATATTGCCGCCCATTAACTCTACCAACCTGGCACTAATGGCTAAGCCCAATCCGGTACCACCATATTTTCGGGTAGTAGACGAATCAACTTGATTAAATGCCTCAAACAGTCCTTCTACTTGATGCTTAGCGATACCAATCCCCGTATCTCTAACCTCAAACAACAACTCCATAGGTTGTCCAAGCTCAAAACTATGCAGTTTCACATCTAAAAAAACTTCACCCCTATGGGTAAATTTCAGCGCATTCCCTACAAGATTGATCAGTACCTGTTTTAAACGAAGACTATCTGCACTAAGCTGTAAAGGAATTTCGCCAGCAAGCTGGTACACCAAGTCGAGACCATTTAAAGCCGCCTTTCCTGCAAAAAGGTCCATCACTTCCTCCAAATTGTGCCTCAAATCAAAATCATGTGGGTCCAGCTCCATTTTCCCCGATTCAATCTTAGAGAAATCTAGAATATCATTGATCACATTTAGTAAAGTCTCTCCACTGCTCCTGATTGTTTCTACATACTCTGCTTGTTCTGTATTCAACACGGTTTCGTGCAATAATGCCGCCATACCAAGCACCCCATTTAAAGGTGTCCTTATTTCATGGCTCATGGTAGCTAAGAAAACACTTTTAGCCTGATTTGCCCGTTCCGCTTCTTCCCTTAAAGCATGTTCTTGTGCTTGCTGTACACGCAACTCTTCCGACTGTGCAATCAATTCTTCCGACTGAACCTGTAGCTCTTCATTCAATTCCTGAAGCTTGCTTGACTGGACCTCCAATTGCTCGCCACGCTGTTGCAAGCGATAAACATAATTGCGTATAGTAGTTTTCAACAGGGAAAAATCCCTAAACAAATGGTCAAGTTCAGTGCTTCTGGGAATAAAACTACGCTCAATTTCCTTTTCCTTTATTTCCTGAAAATCAGAATAAATAAAATCCGACAAACGTTTATTCAGTACTTTGATATCTCTTGTTAAATATTTAGATAGCACCCAACTTAACAACAATATCACCATCACCGAAATGGCGGAGAGTATAATGATAAGAATGTTAAACCTAGCTTTAAGTTCATCTATCTTTTTAGTCGCCAGGGCATCGGTTTTGGTATACAGCACTCCAAAATCCTTAATTCCTTTTAAAGTTTCAGGGATTACTCCTTTGGTTCTTTGTACTCCTAATTTTTCTGAATAGTTAACCAATTGAATAAAACATTTGCCATATTCTTGAAGAATATGAAAAACTGGATCGTTTTTAGGCAAACGGTTTAGTGTTTGTTCTAACTGCAACACAAATGACTGAACGATTTCTGGATGGCCACGCAGCATGTAGTCTTTTTCGTGTCGCCTTAACTGCAACAAATCTATTTTAGGTACTACCTGAGAACGCTCTAGCTGATGCGCAAAATCTCTCATACGTCCTTCCAATCCTTTATCTTGAAAACCACGTTGATAATAAAGCGATTTCAACTGTTTACCTTGTTTAACGGTTTGTTTATTGGCCAATAGCAAACTATCCAATGCTTCAGATACTTCAAGACCAATTTGAGCGGCTTCGTTATTTAGCGCCTTCACGCCAATATTAATCCTCGATTGAATGTAAAGAAAGCTGTCGATATCTTTCTGCTTGCCCTTATCGTAAAAGCTAGGTTCATGATATCCTTTCAGCATAAATTGCTGCAGGTAGTTAACACTCTCTAGATAACGCAGTTGCAATTGGGATAATTTTTCCGAAAAAACCTTGATTCGTTGCTGCTTATTATCCATCACAAAATAAATGGAAACCCAGCCTAAAATGACTAATATGAAAGAGAAAAAGCTTAGGAGCAGCCTAGTTCTAAAAGATTTGAGTATGTCGTTGATGCGCACCGCCAAAAGTAACCAGTCAATGCTAAGGCATCATTAATTTTAGGTAACCTGACGGTTAAAGACAACCTGCTTAATAATTTCCAAAAGTTGGCTTTGTACATCTTAATTTGCAAATTGTAGATGATTTTAAAAGCGCTAAATGAAAGCACCAATCAGTTTAGAAACGACCAGAACTTTTTTACGCCAATTAAGTCTAGAAGATGCGCAAAGCTTTTACAAACTTAATCTTGATCCAGAAGTACTACAATTTACTGGAGATGTTGCTTTTGATTCTGTTGAAGAGGCTAGCGCTTTTTTGGCCAACTACCATCCTTACGAACAATTCGGCGTGGGCAGACTTGCAGTGATACACCAAACAAATCAAGAGTTTATAGGTTGGTGCGGACTAAAATATAGCCCAGAAAAAGATGAATATGATATTGGCTTCAGATTTTTTAAGGCCTATTGGAACCAAGGTTTTGCCACAGAGACCGCAAAAAAATGCCTTGAACATGGCTTTGAAGAGCTAAATATCACAAGAATCGTAGGACGGGCCATGGCAGCAAATACTGCTTCTGTTAAAGTGCTCGAAAAACTGGGAATGACATTTAAAGAAAACTTTGATTTTGACGGACAGGAAGGGGTTATTTATGAAATCAGAAAATGAAGCCTAATCGCTATCAATCAAATCTCTCCTGAATATCATCTATCCCTCTTAGCTTTCCTTAAGGCTGGTCCCAAAACCTTCACCCGCAGCTGATGTTGTAAGGTTTCATATTCATTAATACAAACGGAGAGGTCGGCCAATAAAGTTTGGTAGCGTTGGTATAATTTAGCCAGTGCCCTGGTATTCTGGATAACTTCATCGGTTCCTTCCTCTAACAAACTCTCCATTTGCTTAAGGGCATAAAGCACTGATTGATGTTCCTGTTTATTAATGGCTTTCATATTAAGGTGTTTTCAAATAGGTAGGATTGTTATGTAAAGGTTTCATCGCTTTAAGATTGCTTCGTGCCTCGCAATGACGGAATAGGTGCGTGATGAAGTAAACGGTAGTGACGGCTAATAGGAAATGTTAATCGAAGTGTCATTGCGAGGCACGAAGCAATCTTATTGTTAAGTGATAGATAAGATTCAACGACTTATTTTTACTTCTTTTGCTTATTCAAATCAGTAAATACCGCTGCTTTATCCTTACTAGCTTTTTTCAACTTAAAGCTATCAAAAACTTCCCCAGATGCTTTGTAAGCAGTATAGGTTAAGTTCTCACCATCCACGTTAATGATCTGAAACAACTGTGTATTTTCGGCAAAAACATCCATCCATTTCGGGTTAACATCTACCTTGTACATTTTTGGTCCGGCTACAGAAACTACGTACATTGGTCCGCCAACTTTTCCTGATACTCCAGTAGGCAAATTCTGTCCCCTGCTATAAGTATGGTCGTGTCCTTGCATTAACAAGTCTACATGGTATTTATCAAAAAGTGGTTTAAAAAGCTCTCTAAACTCTTTATTATCCCTTCCTTTAGCGGTCGAATAAATAGGATGGTGATAAGTAATCATGGTCCAACGCTTCGGATTATTCTTCAATACTTCCTCTAACCATTGCGCCTGTATTTTTAAAGAGGCCGAGTCGAGCACAATCATTTGTGAGTTTAGCGAAATGATACGCACATTAGCATAATCTACATAGTAAACCGATTCTTCCAATCCTTTTGGTCCATTTTCAGGCAAGGTGTATTGTGCTCTCCAATGTGGATCGAGCGTTAAGGTACGTTTCTCATCACGGAAATACTCATGGTTTCCTGAAGAAGGAATACTTGGGATCATACCGTTGATAAATCCTCCTCCAAAATGCCACTCGCCCCATTCGTTATCATTATTAGAGCGATTGATTAAGTCTCCAGCATGTACAATGAAACGAGCATCTCCATAGGTAGCAAATGCTTTTCTAATTACTCTCGACCATTTAGAACGAATATCATTCTGCGCATCGCCCAAGTAAATAAAGGAGAAAGCCTGTTCTTTTTCTGGTGCCGTTTTAAATTGAAACCATTCACTCCAATTGGTCCCATCGCCTACCCTGTAGGTATATACTTTATTAGGAGTTAAGCCTTCAAAAGTAACGCTATGATAATTAGCCGTTTCATAAGCAGCACCTTTTAAAGCTTCTGTTTTGGCATTGTATTCTTTGGCTTCTGGTTTATCCAACTTTGGAGAGCTGTCTTCTACCAAAACCTGAGCAAAGCTTTTGTTCACGGTGCTATCGGTACGCCAAGTAACCGATTGTGTTGTTTTTGGATCGGCAGACCATGTCAGAATAATCCTATCTGGAAATTTGCCGGCTTTAAACTCTTGTGCCTTCGATAAAGCTGGCAGCACTAAAGCTAGTGCCGCCAAAAAGAAACTCTTTTTCTTAAAAGTCATTCTCATATTTAATAAAATGGATTGTATTTGAAACCTAGATTAGCCCATCTAGAATAGTATTTATGATCGTTAGGTCTGCCATCACCAAAGTCTAAAATGGTTTGCGCATTGTTGATATTACTGATCCCCATAAAAATGGTAAAGCGCTTATTGATTTTTTGAGAAGCAGAAAAATCTAGCTGTACCCTACCTTTTTCCATCAAGTCATTTGCTTCAACATCAGCCAACTCGTCGATATAGGTATCGTAAAAGTTAAGTGATAAACGACCTGAGAAACCATATTTTTCATATGATAAAGACGCATTACCTACTTTAGGACGCATAGATGGCAAACGAACCGTACGATCGCTTACAATACCAGGCACTTTAAATTTAGATTGTATTTGGGTATAGTTGGCATAGATACCAAATCCATTCCAGAAACCAGGCAAAAAGGTAAGTTGTTGCTGCCAAGCTAATTCAAAACCATATACGTGCGCATTAGCACCATTTACCGTTTGTGTAACCTGATATTTATCGTAGGGACCACCTTGTTGAGTATAAATGCTTTCATAGATGTAATTGCTAATGTTTTTATAGAATACTCCTCCAGAAATTAAGCCTAATGACTTCAAATAATGCTCAAATAGGACATCATAGTTCACTGAAGTGGCTTGATCCAAATCAGGATTACCTTTCTTCATACGTTTTCTACGGGTTTCAATTTCTTCCCAAGGCACTAAGTCGTAATAACCTGGTCTAGATAACGACTTGGTTACCGCAGCTCTTAAATTGGTACGTGGCGAAAGGGCATATTTCAAGTTCAAACTTGGGAAAAAACCATTGAAAGAAGAGTTAACTGCTACCTTCCTAGTGGCTACATAATTGCCTTTATCATCAAAACTTACAATATTACCATTGTATTCAAAGCCTGTGTTCTCATAACGTACACCCGTAATGATATCTAACTTATTCAAGGTTAACTTACCCATTACATAACCTGCTTGCGTGTTCTCTTTACCGTTGTAAGAATCTGGATCGGTATTTTGTCGGATATAGGTTTCGTTGTTATTGAACAGAGACAAGTTGTTTTGATAATATTGCTCCATCAAATAACCGTTGGCAATAGCACCCGACAAATCATAATGTCCATTGAAATATTTTTTTCTTGAATAGTCTGAAAGGAAGTCAGACATGGCCAATCTACCTGTTTTTAAGGAATACTGATAATAGCTTCTGGTGTGGTCGTCTTCCTTATATTTCATACGACCACCAAACTTGAACATGAATTTGTTCTTATCGCTCAAATCAAAAGTACGCTCAATGTTTAATGAACCTTGAATATCTTTATCATGGGCGATCTGATGTCTGTTTACATAATTTGAGGTAAAATACTGACTTGGATCATTTGGATTTCCACTGGTAAAATTGAACTGAGGTGCTCTTGGATTTGACATGTCCATATTAGCTGCCAAGCCCGAATTGGTAAAATAACCATCGTAATAGGTTGGTTGGTCGTAAAGTCCACTAGCATAAGTAACATCTACATTTCCAATCCAATTTTCAATATTAGTTTTAGCCCCTGCTGATACACTGAACAAATCTCTATTATAATCTCTTGGCGTACCGCTTGAACCAATAGTTACTCCTGTTACGGCATCTTCCGTGGTATAGCTTCCTATACTGTAACTCTTGGTACCCCTAGTTTGTAACTCATAGAATTTGTTATAATTGCCTCGTACGTAAATTTGACTTTTTTGGTTAGGAAAGAAACTCAATTCACCTTGTACACCAATGTTTTCCCTGTTCAAATCAGAACCTTCCAATTCTAAGTTGGATAATTTCAGTTTCTCTACACCGTTGATCGTATACATCCCATAATCCTTCTGTACCCTGTCTTCTCCACGATTGGTGTTACTATAGTTTACGCCAATTAAATAAGCTATCTTATTTTTTCGCTCGCCGTAGTTAAAGGCACCATCAAAATTCTGTTTACCCAATAAGAAGTTGTTTCCAAAAGATCCTTTAACCTGAAACTGTTTTGAGCCAATTTTAGGAGTTTTAGAGATAATATTTACTGAACCAGCAGTAGCATCAGCCTCCATGTCTGGAGTTAACGTTTTATTCACTTCAATGGCTTCTACAGTTGAAGAAAGGATACCATTTAAATCGATGTCTCTTGAGTTGGTTTGCGTAGACGGCAATCTGTTTCCGTTTAAGGTTACCGAACCCATGCTTTGATCTAAACCTCTAATAATGATATTTCTAGGTAGTCCGTAGCTTAAATCCATGGCAATACCAGGTACTCTTTGCATGGCTTCACCTACGGTAGCGTCTGGAAAACGTTCAATTTGCTCTTCAGATAACACATATTTCACGTTATCTGCATTTTGCATATTGTTTAAGGCCACACTTTCTCCCCTACGGATACCCGTAACGGTAATCCCTTTCATGTCATTGCTTTCACTGGTCAACTTTAAATCGGCATTATTTACCTTACCGCCTACCACATCAACTGTAGTTTCGAAAGTTTTAAAACCGATATAACTAATTCTTAATGTAGCCTTACCTGCTGCAATATTGCTCAACACAAAATACCCATTCATATCTGTCATGGCTTTTTGGTTGGTTCCTTTTACAACTACAGTGGCATAAGGTAATATTTGGTTATTGGCCTGATCTTTTACATAACCTACAATGGTACCTGGTTTTTCTTGTTGCATCAAACTAGCTCCTACCTTACGTAGTACCACCATCATTCCATTTTCAACCGCTTGTAGATCGTGTTTTTTTAATAAAGGAGTAAGAATTGCTCGAGCTGTTTTAGATTGATCATTTACGGAAACAGTACCCGTAACAGTTTCCTTATTGGTATAAACAAAGCTTACTCCAGTTTTACGTTCTATTTCTTTTAATAAATCTGGAAAAGTACTGTTTTTAAGATAGATGTCTATCCTCTTGTCTAAGCCATATTGAGCTTTTACCATGGCCGCATTTCCAATGGCCAAGCAAAGCGTAGATAGTAAGCAGAAGATTAAGCTAAGGCGCATAAAAATTCCTTTTGGGTTAAATAACCCATTGTTTTTTTTCATAAATTTGTTTGTTAATGATTATTACCGTTAATAATTTTTAATCATTGCCAATGGTGTGCAAGCCATAGGCAATAAGAACTTTAGCCATTTCTGTTAGCGCAGAAGTGGCTTTTTATTTTCACTTACATGATTGCCCTCCTTTGATATAAATTGTTTTACCATGCTCGTTAATCTTTAGATGAAGGGAAGTACTTAGAGCAGTTAAGATGGTTTTAAGTGATTGATTTGGAAACTTCGCGGTGAGCTTGCAACCTTCAAAGTCTGCATCATTAATTTTAAATTCTACGTCGAACTTGCGGGCCAAAATAGCAAACACTTCTTTCGGAGCGGTTTGGTCAAATACCAAATCTCCATTTAACCAAGTAGCCACTTCTGACGTTTCAATATTCAAGGTTTCTATTTTCCCATTTTCTTGATGGTACACCAAACGGTTTCCAGGCAACAACATGGTCGGTTTATTTAAGCTATCTCTTTTTAAGAGTACCCCTACCTTTCCCGTTTTTACTGTTACAGAATTCTGTTCGCTATCTTTATAGGAACTTACATTGAAACTGGTACCATAAACAATGGTTTGCAGGTCGCCACTTTCTACCACAAAAGGCTGTTGTTGATTATGGGTCACTTCAAAAAATGCTTCGCCAGTTAATTGAATATTCCTTGTTTTTTGAGAACGGAAATCTTTGAGATAGCTCACTTCACTCCCTGCATTAAGCCAAACAATAGAACTATCCGGCAAAATCACCTTTAACATTTTACCATTACCGGCTTTATGAATGCTATATATGCTGACTTGGTTATTTGTAGCTTGTGGTTTCGATTTGGTAAGATAATAAAGCGTTAGGGAGGTAACCAGTGCTAGTGATGCGGCTATACTGTATCTCTTAAGTCCTTTAAGCGACCACATTTTCCCCTTCTCTATATTTGGGTTTAGGAGGACTGGTTCAGCTAATGGCTTTTTATTGGCCGGCAACATATTGGTCAAAGCCCAAAGTTGTTCCGTCTCATGATAAATCTTTACGTTATCCTCACTGGCTTTTAACCATTGATCTAAATACTGCTTACTTGCAGGTGTTTCAACCCCTGTTAGCCTTTTAATAATACTATTCCAAATTTGATCTTCCATGAACAGATTTCTTACTCTTAAAGACAGGAAACCTGAGAAAAATACGGGCTATCAGAAGTTAAGTATTCGTTAACTTTTGGTCAACTAAATGTTTTGCCTGCGCATGAATAAATTGCATGCTTTTAGCGAGGTGGTCTTCTACAGTTCTGACAGAAATGTTCAATAATTCAGCAATTTCGGCATAGCTCAATTCCTCAAAGCGGAACATTTTAAATACCAATTGTCTTTTTGCGGGAAGTCTTGAGATTACCTTTTCCAAAAACAATAACTTGTCATTGGTATCTTCAATGTCTTCCACCTTCAACACACTATCTGACAAGGTTTCAAGCTCCGAAAAATCTTTGAGCACCACATGATCCTTACGCTGCGACAAATAATTTAAACAAGCATTCTTGACCGATTTGTAGAGGTAATTTTTGATATAGGATGGCTTTTGTTTTCCATTCCAAAGTTTTAAGAAAGTATCATTAACCACACTTTTAGCCGCCTCCATATCATCAAGGTAATAGAAAGCATAGTTGTAAAGCATGTCGCTAAAATGATTAAACAGCGATTCGAAGTCTATAGCGCTATATTCCCCAAGTTCTGGAGTATAACGATTTGTCTGTTGCTGAATTTCCATGCTGTTTCAGCCACAAACTTCACGATATCGTGTAAACAAAAGATTAAAATGACGTTAACCTTAGTGTAGAGCAATTATCCTATCACCTTTCGGCATATTGTTCCTTTCTTTTAGCTCTTCTTAAAGCGGGAGCCAAAACCTTCACCCTTAAATGATGGTGCAGGGTTTCGTATTCATTGATACAAACCGACAGTTCGGCCAATAAGGCATGGTATCGTTGGTATAATTTGGAGAGTGCCTTGCCATCTTGGACAGCATTATCAGTTTCTTCGCCCAACAAACTTTCCATTTGCTTAAGGGCGTAAATTACCGATTGGTGTTCTCGTTTATTGATGGCTTTCATGTTTAAGATATTAAAAAAGATTGCTTCGTACCTCGCAATAACGCAATAGACACGCATCATGTGAACGGAAGTAACAGCTAATAGGAAATGATCATAAAAGCATCATTGCGAGTTTACGAAGCAATCTTTAGAGAAATTAATTTACCCTCTTAAACAAAGCCACTACATCCAATTGGTTAGTAGTTGGGGTTACAAAATAAGGTTGCACCCTTCCCTTCTCTCCTTTTTTGGGAATGTCAAGTGTTCCTGTAGAAAACTGGCTCATATATTCGTTATCATTAAAAGCCCATTGATTAGTTGTACCTGCTTTTACGAAATGCCAAGTGTAGGTGGTGCTGGTATTGGTAAACCCTGTAGTGGTTACATATTCCGAATAACTCCAAGTACCTGGTTTTACATTTTTAGCGATAGAAACCATCTCTCCCTTTTCATTTTTCATGTAAATATCCAGTAAGTCGTTGCTTGACGGATAATGAATATAAAAGGCCATTTTATTGGTTGCGGGATCTGCCGCTGGCGCCTTAATCTCCAAGGGACTGCCATTCAAGAAAACAAAAGGAAAAAAGCGTTCTAAATCTTTATTGCCCAAGGCAAGTGTATTTTGATATACTTCTTTGCCAGACACCAAATCTTTAATTCTTAAAACTGCTTCTCCTTTAGTAGAAGGATAAGTATATATATTGCGGAAATTCAGCAATTTATCTGGAGCTGTTTTAAATTTATCGTAAACTACTGTATCTATCGTTACTTGCAATTCGCTATTGCCAATATTGTAGCCGCCAATTTCTATGCTCACTGCTTTGGTGGTAATATCCTCTTTGTTACAGGCCGCAAGCGCCATTGTTATGACCGTAAAAAGTATCAGTTTTTTAATATGCTTAATCATTTGTTTCATGGTTAAAGGTCTAATCGGGTTGCAAATCTCATGATGTTCCCCAGCGGAGCTTCAGAAAAAATGTAAAGTTTAGAAGATGCTGTAGAAGCGGAAGGTCTTGGTGCCGTAGAGTTAAGGGCATTCCAAGTGTAGCTCGTTCCGTCAACATAAGGAATGTTGGTGCCCGCTTTACAGATACGCACACTAAAAGACACCGAAGTCATTACCCCATTATAATCTTGCCTAGCAGTAGAAAAGGTACCGATACTTACTGGCGTGCTATACTCATTAGGCTTCACATTTTTAGCCCTGGCCAATTCTTCAAAAACCTGTGGCGTTACATAATATTTCCCAACCACAAAATCTACAGGTTCCGTATAATTGGTAATAGTAGGCTGAAACATATATACCAAACTTATTTTATCTGTTTCTACAGGTGGTTTGCTAGGCATTGCACCAATTTTACCATCCATATATAGAAAATTCACCTTCGCCTCACCATCTTCTTTTTTAAGCTCTTTTTCCAACACCAATTTTCCAGTAGATTTTTCGGTAATGTTCAACTTAATTCTATTTTCCGTTGAATTAAAAGTGTAGGCGTCACTTAAATTAAAGGTGGCATTGGCCATTATCGGAGAACGGAAAGCAGTAGAACCCACTTTGATATCCAACTGTTCATTGCTTCCGTTATAACCATTTACATTAATGCGATATAGGTTCTCTTTGTAGAATTGTTCTGATTTGCTACAAGCAGCCAAGGTTAGCAACGCTACGCTTAGGCCAGCCAGGTATAATTTATTTAATTTCATTGTTTTAATATTTAATCGATGTTAAAAATTATAAGAAAGGCTTAAACTGAATGAAGTACCCACTTTACGGGCAAAAGTTTCAATATCCCCTACACGTCTTTCTTTTCCATCAGCACTAGGTTCATAATAACCCTCTTCATACTTGTCAGTAAAGCCATATTTCCACTCGTACACATCCGACCACTCTCTCATGGTCATGATATTGGCCCCTGGTTTTAACTTGTAAGTCTGTTGTGAGTTCATAAAGAAACGGAATGGGCTGTTCAACAAATTGCTCATGTTCAGTTTAGCTTCCATTCTTTTGCTTTTCAACAGCTTATAACTCAGCTGAGCATCCAACTGGTTACGTGGACGCTCCATCTCCGAGTATTGTGGCTGCATACCTACCGTAAAGGTTTTATAACCTGAATGATTAAAAGCTACGTTGGCACTTAAACGTTCGCCTACGTATTGTAAAGCAACATTATACAATACAGGCACTTGTCCGTACAATGGTCGCTTCTCTCTCAAATAGGTTTTATTTTTATAGGCATAGGTCCTACCATCTTTATCTGTTCCAACACCCATGGTGGCATAACGAAAAGCACTGGCTTGTACTTCCGAGTCTTGCAGGGTAAGGTTACCACTGAAGTACATATTGCTTAAAAACTTCCAACCGTTGTTGATGAAGCCTAAGTTCTTACGGAAATCAAGTTCCCAACCTCTTACATCGGCATAATCAGAGTTGGCGGTCAACAAATCAATAGCACCACTGGTATTGGTAATGTCTAAATACATCTCCACTGGGTTTTTGAAATGCTTTTTGAAATAACCTACCGAAATCACTTCGCCAGCAGACGGATACCATTCGGCCCTTAAATCGTAATGAGAAATGATGGTAGAAATTACCCCAACATTACGTTGTATACGGCCATACAGATAATTGAAACGGGCAAAACTTGAATTTTCGATCAGCGCTGGTCTTACCGCCGATTTAGCATAAGAAGCACGAATGTTAAAATCAGCAACAGGTGTAATGGTCAGGTTTGCAGAAGGCATGTACAACCATTTTTTTTCATTGGCACTGGCGTCTTGGGTTTGATGCACCAAGTCTCCTGTTTCTGGATCTACATAGCGATTCTTGTCCAAATTCTGTATATCTGATTTTGCTACTTTATCGGCTGCAGAATCCTTGATCTTATCGTATCGGTAATACTCGCCCCTAATGCCCCATACCAAACGCAACCAACTGTTAAAACGGTTATCCATCATTCCGTACCAAGCTTGGTTGTTGTTCTTACCCGTATAGTTGTTGTTATTGAAATCAGAAGGGTAATAGAACATGTCATGCAAAGGATCATTAAAATTGATGTTCCATTGCTGTATGGGCTTGTATCCATCAGCCAAACCTGCGGCTGCTCCAATAGGTAAAACACTCCAAGCGAAGTCACCTTTTTTCTCTAAAAACTGATAACCAGCTTTAAATACTTGCGGGTGTTTTCCAACATTAAACTTATAGCTCAACGCCGCATCGGCTGCCCAATTGGTTTCTACATATTTGTACGATGAACGACTTAAGGGCCCTGGATTATTGGTAAAATTACCCAGTGCGTAAATGTAGTTAGTACTATTCAACGTAGTAACCGGGCCTAAATTAGCATCTACAGCATCTTGCTCGTGGTTGCCTACACTGTTACGTGCCACGCCCCAATCAAATTTAAACCTGCCAAAATTATGCTCCCCAGTTACACGGTTTTGTAATAGATTAATAAATTTAGGTCGATCATACTCATTAATCGCTGGGTTATCACCATATCCAGTATCCTCGCCCCAACCTGAAATGCGAAAGAACTGATTGGCAAATACCCTCGAATAAAAGTTACGTGAGGTAATTTTATGGTTTTTATTATTCCAACCTAAGTTAACCAAGGTTCCTAAACTGGTAGTGAAATTGTACTGACTGGCAGCATTTTGCTTTACTTCCTGATGGGTTACTGGATCGTACAGATTTCCGTTCATTTTATTAAAGCTACCTCGCTCAAACTGAAGAATATTATCAATAGCCTGCTCATTACGATAACTGATAGATCCCACAAAACCAAAACGACTGTTTTTTAAACCATAGCTACGACCTAAGCTAAACTGATAGTTTTGCCCGGGTGCAGTTTGATAAATACGGGTGCCCATTCTTTCCAAGCCACCTATTCTTTTGTTTTGTGCAGCAATCATTTCAGGGGTAATTTTAGGAACACCTGCGGGCGGTAAGGTAGCACCCGGATTGGTAGCGTTATAGTTAGATTGGGTGAAAATCACCAAGTCTTTTGGGAAATGATCCCTGCCTCCATCATCAAAACCTAAGTAATCCTGCTTACCTCGTTGGTAACCTAAAAAATCTTTACCCGTACTGCCATTAATGTATTTAGTACCCACATTTAAGGAAATAAAATCCTTGCTGGGAATGGCCATGGTATTTAATTGTACCATACCACCACCAAAACCAAAGCTCATATCGGGCGTTGCAGTTTTAGATACCACAACATTATCTACCAAGTTGCTTGGGATAATATCAAACTCAAAATCGCGCACCTGCACATCGGTACTTGGCAAAGCCGCACCATCCATCATGGCCAAATTATAACGTTCGGCAATACCCCTGATCACTACACGACGGTTATCAGTAGTACTTACACCCGAAATACGTTTCAAGGTTTCGCCAATGTTCTTATCTGGCAAAGCCGAAATCTGCTCTCGACTAATACCATTAGAAATACTAGCATCATTTTTTTGACGGGCATACAGGGCATTAATACTTTCTGTTTTAAAAGTTCCAGTTACCACTACTTGATTTAAACTGTTGGTAGCTGGTTTGAGCACAATATCAAGATCAGTTAATTGCCCTGCTTTTACCTCTATATCCGTAATACGTTTGGTTTGAAAAGAGATAAAACTGATTTCAAGGGTATAAGTCCCTGCCGGTACATTGAGGGTGTAACTTCCATCTACATTACTTTGGGTACCTTGCCCTGTTTGTACCAATTTAATATTGGCACCTGGTAAGGGTTCTCCTCGGTCGTCGATAATTTTACCTGCAATACGACCAGGTTGTTGCTTAGGTGTTTTAGCATTGAAATATAGCACCACTGCGCCACCCTGCTCTTTAAAAGCAACATTGCTGTGCTGCAACAATTGGTTAAGGATAGTTTTTAGTTTTTCTTCATGATAATTTGCGGCCTTAACCGATACATTTTTAGCAAGTGAGGGATCATAGGCAAACCTTACCTTGGTTTTAGAACGCAATTGCTCTAAGGCTACCGATAGGGATTGGCCTTCTCTAAACTGGACATCAACTTTTGTTTCCAGCGCCTGTGAATGGGCTTCGCCAGCGAACAGCGAAGTCATAATATTGATAGAGATAAAATATAGGACCAGTGATATTTTCACACCTATTTTAATTATAGACATTAATTTTTAATACTTTTATGATGTTTACGAGTTAAACCTGGCGTTTGCAATGATGATGACTAGGAAGCGGCAATTTTCTGTCAACAAGCAAGCGCCTAAATACCCGGTATCTATCCAATAGGTACCGGTTTTGTTTTTTGTAGACTATTTCATCAAAATCACCTCCTTGTCTTTAAGTTGATAATGTAGTCCGTGGATGAGCTTTAATTGATTTAAGATACTTTTAGGATCGTCGCCTTTGTTGAATTGTATGGAAACATGTAGCTGTTCCAAAGCTTTTTGCTCAAATTTAACTTGCATCGAAAAAGCATTGCCAAAGGTTTCGGCAAATGATTTTAAGGGTACATCTTCTAAAATATATTCGCCGTTCAACCAACTTTCGCTAGCATAAGCCTTACTGTTTTCGAGCTTAATGGTTTCTTGGTATCGGTTAAAAGAAAGCTGTTGATTAGGCAACAATATGGCCAAGGCTTTCTTTTTGCTACGTACCGCCACTTTACCACTTAGTAAAGCCACATGAATATCGCCCAATAAAGGGTCGTTATTAATGATAAACTTAGTTCCCAATACTTCTGTAGTCATTTGCCCTGTAGTCACTAGAAATGGATGCGCGGGGTCATGACTGACTTCGAAATATACTTCTCCAGTTTCTAGCATTACCTGGCGGGTTTGCTGTTTAAATGGATGGGCAACGGTTACTTTAGCCCCTGGCCTTAAATAGATGATAGAACTGTCTGGTAGTAGAATTTTCTTGAATTCGCCTTTCTTGGCCACATAACTGTCCCAAGCGGGTGTAATTTGCGAGGAAGTAGCACTTTGGTAGCTACGATAAGCAAAGGTACCTACGGAAACAACGATTACCGCAGCAGCGGCTACCTTACGCCATAGCTTATAAACTTTACGCTTGTTGATCTTCGCACGAATTTCACCAAGTATTTCTTCGCCCGTACGTATTTTTTCCTGCTCGTTAGCAAAGGCTTCAAACGGGATATCGTCATTGGTAGCCTTAAACCACGTTTCGGCCTGTTGCTCTATTTTACGCCTTTCGGCGAATACATTTTTCTTTGCCATACATCTAACTCTTCGCCGCGAAAGTCAAAATGTACTTTAAGAAATAGCTATGATTAGATTAAATCTTTGTTAACAGAATAGCCAGTACGCCAGCTAAGTTAATTGGCTCTGAATAGAATTTACGTGTTTGCAATCTGAGGCGTTCTAAAGCCATGGAGATATTATTGCGCACGGTTTGTTCTGAGAGGGAAAGTTCAGCCGCAATTTCCTTAATGGATTTATTTTCATATCGGCTTAAACGAAATGATTGCTGCATATTGCTTGGCATTTGATCAATTTCACGATCCAATAAATCTTGCAGTTCTTTAGTCTCCAATTCGGTAGTAGAGGGAGCTACCAATACTTCATCTTCATGGTATAGTAATTCTCTTTGTTTACTGGCCGTTTGTTTCCTGTACCATGAAATGGCTTGCTTTTTTGCGGTAACATTGAGTAGAGGTGCTAGTGAACCTTCAGCAATAATTTTGTCGCGGTAGCGCCAAAGGTTGATAAAGATATCTTGCACAATATCCTTAGCTACTTCCCTATCCTTAATACGCCTATAAATCATGGTGTATACCTCGGGCCAATATCGTTCATAAAGCGCTTCAAAAGCTTTTTGATCGCCACTTTGCATGGCCATGATAAGATATTGATCGGTAAGTGCCTGGTTCACCCCACAAAGTTAAGCGGGCCAAGGTTATCCATATGTTAACTTATGATGAACAAAATCAATTCCTCTTTAATTTGATGGTGTTGGAATCTTATTTTTGGTAATGGTTACTTTTCTACCTTCAATTTTAAAACCGATATCAGCAGTAGTGGCAATTAATTTCAACACATCCGAAAGCTTGCTATTTTTAGAAATCCAGCCACCAGGCATCAATGCATTGGCAGCATCTTTCTCTAACACAATATCTACATCATACCATCTTGAAATCTTATTTAAAGCACCCTGAAAATTATCTCCCTGAAACGAAAAATCTCCATCTTTCCAAGCTACTTCCAGCTCGGCATCTACCCGATCAACCTTAAGTTCTTTATAATCGAAAATACTTTGCTCGCCTGCATTTAACTTGGCCAAACGTTGCGTCGATTTATCGAACACCTCTACAGCACCTTCCAACAAGGTCACCTTCACATCTCTATCGCCGTTGTAACTACTTACATTAAAATGGGTTCCTGTTACTTTAATGTCCTGCAATTTAGTAGCTACAATAAATGGTCGTTTTTTGTCTTTGGCAACCTCAAAATAGGCCTCACCTACTAATTGTACTGTTCTTGTTTCGGCATTGGCAAAAGACGAAGGATATTTGATAGACGAAGCGGCATTTAACCAAACCAAACTTCCATCTGGCAGTTTTAGCTTATAGTTTTGCGCTCTGGCCGTTACCAAAGTATATTGTCCGCTATTAGCTCCCTGTTGCGGACTAATTTCGGTTTGCTTCTCATTTTCCGAAAGCTGTACCTTTTTACCATCCTCTAAAATTAAGGTGGCAGTATTGCTACCAGGTTCAATATCGTTCTTGATTACAAATCGAGGTTGGTTAATCTCTTCAGTTGATGAATTGCTCCATTTCAATATACCTATTACCGCAATAATTAATACTGCAGCAGCTACTGCCCATGGCCATAAACGTAAACTCTTGCGTTTAACAGGTGTAGTTTGTGCTAATATCTCCGTTAAAATCTGCTGTTTTTTATGATCAAAATCTACCTCAGTAGAAGCACTTGGTAAATCATTGGCCTGCTGTGCATACCAGCTTTCTACCAAAGCGATTTCTTCTTCACTGGCTTCCTCATTTAAATATCTATTCAGCAGCTCGCTCCTATTATCTTGCATCTCTGAGTTCTAAAATAATTTGAAAAACAATATTAACTTCAAAAAAAGCATCACCACATCGCCTAGCTTTATCTTTAAACTTTTGATAGCCCTACTTAAGTTATTTCTAACCACAGGCTCTGTAGTACCTAATTGCTCCGCAATTTCCTTATATGAAAGGTGGGCATTTCTACTCAGTTCAAATGCCTCTCGTTGTGCAATAGGCAAAGCAGCAACTTCTTGCTCAATCAACTCAACAAGCTGCTTTTCCCTAATATCATGATCGGCAAAACTCGTTACATTTTTCTCATAATCCTTCAATGAAAGCATGTACTTCCGTTTTACCTTATCGCGGTTAAAATAGTTTAAAATCCTATTCCTAATGATCGCATATAAGTATCCTGAAAAGTTTCCTTTTAACTGTATGGTGGCAGCTTTGTTATAGAAAATGACAAAAGTTTCTTGAACTACATCTTCGGCCTCCTCGTCATTTTGTAACATTCGCCGGGCATGCTGATAAAGCATCGCCCAATAGCGGTCGTAAAGTGTCGTAAATGCACGCTCATCAGCATTACGAACAAGATCTACCAATACCTCATCTGAAAGGTGAGTATATGTTTTCAATAGTTTGTTTGGCTTAATTAAATAAAGGCTTTTTCATCCCTTAAAAAAGAAGTTAGGCAACGACAAGTACAGGCTAAAAAAAATGTTTTTCTGGTTAGGCTAATCTTAAAAAAACAGACAAAATCTCCTTTTTTAATAAAGTTAGAAAAAATAAATCTAAAACCTTACGCCTCCTATCGATTTTTAATTTTCAAAAAACAGATGGTTAGAGACTAAGGTTTTAGCTAACTTCTAACAATGATTACTGTGCTTGTCCGAAGGTTAACAAGTTATGGTCAGGATCTAAAAGGGAAAACTCTCGCTGTCTCCAAGGTTTAGCTTGTAGCGCACCGTTAGGATGAATAGCCACTCCTTTATTGATGAGCGATTGATACCACGCTTCAATATCATTAGTGCGGATATAAACCTGTCCATAGTTTTCCTTAGGGTCAAGGTCTTTAAACTTAAAAAAATGCAGTTCAATAGCATCTTTGGATAAGATCAGATAGTCGCCATAATCAGCAAGTTCCGTAAAGCCTAGCTGATGAACGTAATATACTTTGGTAACCGCAATATCACGCATGGGCAGTTTTGGATGAATATGTGTAAGCATAGAGAAATCTCGTTTAATGATTAAAGTTTAAAAAGTTAAAGTGATTTCACAAGCTTTTGTTTGATGAGTAACACCGCTACTGCAATGAGCCAACTGGCCATGGTAAAGATAAAGGCAGCAAATAAAGCTACACCAGCCATATTAATGTTTGAAAACAAAGCTGCAGCCCCCAATGCAAATACCAACAGACCATAATAGCCCAACCATTTATACCAAGCTTTTTGGTAGGTCATTAATATAGACCAAAGTAATATGGCCACAATCATAGAAGCCATAAATAGATAGGTCAGTGATTTGCTGAAATAATACCCATAATCTAACATTGATCTCAGCATGGCCGAATCTACATCGCTGCCAACGTAAGCAGTTGCAAATTGTGGAAGTACAAAACCATTGATGATACCTGCCAACGTGGCTGCCCCTAAACCCCATAGGGCAATAAATAGTGCCAATACCGAAACCCTGTGCTGATCTGTAAGCGCCTTTGAAAGTCCCCACAAACCAAAACCTATAAATGGTGCACAAGCAACGGCAAGCCCATGAGAAAAAAGAAGTACCGATTTGATTTTTACGATGTGTTCCATATCGCCACCCAAGGGATGAAGCACCATAGTAAGTACAGACATTGTAGCGCCCAACAAGAGGCTAGTTCCAGCTAATTTGTTTGAAAATGTTTCCATGTTTTATTTTTTTCAAAACTGGCGAACACTTTCTAGAAACGCACTTGACCAAAGTCAATAAATGAATGTTTACTTCTTTGCCCGTAAACGGCTCATGGTTTCTGGCGCTATCATCAAATAAGATGCAATCATTTTTAAGGGGAAGGCTTGTAGCAAAGCTGGATTTTTAGCAATTAGCATTTCATATTTTTCCTTGGCACTATTGGTCGAATCGAAATAGCGTAAGCGGTCTATGCCCCGTTCCAATAGTCCTCCCAACTGAAAAAAAGCAGGTGAAATAGCCAGAAGTTGGTGGATAGAAAAAACCGTAAGTTCCCTGACCGTTACATCTGAATAGGCTTTAATAACCGACTGAGATCCTCGTTGAGCAACGAAGCTAGCATGATTAAAACACCAATCGCCAGCTGTATACAAGCCAATTACCTGTTCTTCCATCTCTTCACGATCTAATTCAAATTGATAAGCTGAACCCGAAACCAATAGAAAAACAGAAGAAACATTCCCCAAGGAAAGCAGCTCACTGCCTTTTGCAAAATGCCTTAAAATGGCCTTTTCTTCAAATTGCTGAATATCCTGAGTGGAGAACTTGCCTACCGCAGCTAAAATAGAAAAAAGGTCATGAGGGTGGTTGGACATATATCCTCGAAATTGCAAAATTATTTTTGGATTATCTTAACCCGTCCCGCCATCTATTTCCTCAATGGTAATTCTGACACAAAAAAGCTATATTTGAGATAAAGAAAAGAGATTCGTCATGAGATTAGCTGTTCTACTTTTTGCATTTTTACTGTGTTTCAATTCCTGCATTAAAGATGCTCCTGCCAATCCCGAAGCAGATATCGAATCTTTTGATGTAGATCCAAAGCTACTTACCGGACAAACCTTTATTGATCAGGTGAACCGAAAGATATTACTTTACCTCACCAAAGATGCCTATCAAGCAGGTATTACGCCAACCATAGCCATCTCTAAAAATGCAAGCATCAGCCCCGCTTCTGGACAAAAGATTACTTTTGATGGCAAAAACGAGGTGACTTATACCGTTACCGCACAACAACACCCCAATCAAAAAACCTATACCATACAGGTAGTAAACGTTGGCGATTGGAATTTTAAGTTTGAAAAGTGGCTACAAAACGATGCAGATAAATACGAGTATCCTGTAGAAGATGACTTGAGCACTTTATGGACCTCCGGCAATCCTGGCATTGCCCTTTCTGGTGTACCTAAAGATCCATTATCTTACCCAACCCGTTCTACAACAGATGGTTACTTAGGTACTAAAGCTGCAGAAATGGTGACCATTAAAGGGACGGCCTTATCTGCCATTGTAGGAATTTATTTATACGCAGGCTCTGTATTTATTGGCAATTTTAATCCCGCAGTGGTACTTACCAAACCCTTGGCAGCTACCGAATTTGGTGCGCCTTATGTAGGGCTACCAGCCCGATTTACGGGCTATTACAAATATACCCCCGGGGCAGCTTATCAAGACGAAAATCAGAACATTATTGCAGGCAAAACAGACGAATGTTCCATTTATGCCGTACTGTTTGAAGGCCCCGAACGTTTGGATGGCACAAATATCAATACTTCTGAACGCATTATTGCTACCGCTAAATTAAGCGATGGGTCAGCCAAGGCCAATTTTACCAAGTTCGATATTCCTTTTGTTTATAAAAATGGGCAAATGCCGGCCACCAATAAAAACCTGATGTTGGCCATTGTGGCTTCTTCTAGTAAGGATGGAGATCATTACAGAGGCGCGATAGGCAGTCGCTTGGTGGTTGATAATTTATCGGTAATCCCAAAATAGTTTCCTATGTATAGATACTTACTCTTCACCTTGCTATTATGGGGTACAACCATTTTTACCTTTGCACAAAACAACAGTGATAAAACCTTGAAATTTGAGCATAATGTTCATATTGGTTATAATATTGGTGGCCTGGCTCCTATCTCTTTCCCTAATACCATCAGAAAAATCAATAGCTACTCGCCAGGTTTTGCACCAAGTTTTGGTTACGAGCTCAATTACCGATTAAATCAAAAATGGGGCCTTGCTATTGGACTGAGAATGGATTGGAAAAGTATGAACGTAAAAGATAGCGTGCAGTATTTTCACACCTTGGTTTCTATGGACGATGCCACTATTGAAGGCGATTTTAGCGGTACCAATACTACTAAAGTGAAAAACATTTACCTCGCCGTTCCTATTCAGGCATTATTTTATGCAGGCAAAAACTGGAAATTAAAGTTAGGCATGTATCTGGCTCATTTGATACGTCCTTCTTTTTACGGTTCTGTTTCTGACGGCTATTTACGTAAAGGGGATTCCTTGGGCGAAAAAGTAATCATCGACTATGCCAGTTTTGATTTTGACAAAGAGCAACGAACTTTTGATTTTGGGATTGCTGCCGGTGCGGAGAAACTGGTGTATAAAAACTTTTCGGCCAAAGCCGATTTACAATGGGGCTTGCAACCCGTATTTCCTGATTCCTTTAATGGCATTTCCTTTAACATGTACAACATTTACGGAACGCTGGGAATCAGTTATCGTTTTTAAACTATTATCCAAAGGCTACACCTATAAAACTTTCAATTTCAACTTGTGGTTGGTGTTATCACCATACCACTCAACTATATATACATAGATGGTTGGTGATAACACCAACCATAGATAAATCTAAAACTTTCAATTCATATAAATACCAGGCATAACATATGAACTGGCCATTTCATCAATAAACAAACGGTCTATTTCCTTAATCAGCTTTTCGAAATCCGTTTCAGTGATATTCAATACAGATTGATAAACCACATACGCCAAATTATTCCCATCATACGACTCAAATAGAAATTTCACCACTACTGTTTCATCAGTAACAGTATCACTTACGGAGGTTAATTTTAATTTTATAATAGATGCTGAAATTTACGCTAAACGACATAGCAATAAAGCGAAGTATATTGTTAAGGTTAAGAACTAATGCTATAATGTCTTTCCTGTCTTAAATTCGTCAAATACTCTTACAATATGGCCTTTCTCCGAATCTACTTTTCTGAAATATAGGTAAGTAGCCCTGCAATAGCAAAGATTATAATTGTGGGTATCATAAATATTAGTGTAGAAATTTTTCAATCAAATAACCTTCAAAATCTAACCGGAAAGAGTTGTAATCAAAATTGTTCAATCTTGGTATACGTAAAAGACAATCTGCTTCTAACAGTAATTTTTTGCAGACCTTATTAATCAGTTCAATTTTTCCAAGATTTGACACATCGGAAAATTCTATCTTGCAATCAATTTCAACACAGTTCGTTGACCTTATTTCAATTCCATCAACTATCGAGATTTGTTCACCAGGTCTATATCTTGGCTTCCTTTTTTTGAAGAAGTTGTCAAATTCTGGTTTAACAGTTATAAGCCCAAAATATAGCTCGTTTAAATCTTTTCCATAGCTTCTTGTATTGAAAAATAATTTAAGGTCTTCTGATAGTTCATTTATCCAAGAATTTTGTTCGGTTGAAAGGTTCGTATATTGTGCAATTCCAAAAATCATTATTGAGGATAAAATTTATTATGATAAGCCTTTAAATAAAGGTTTCATTTGATGGACTTCAGCTGGTGAGAACGAAACAAACTCGATGCTATTACCAATCTGAATCTTTATTACTCCACAACATTTGCATTGATAAATCTTACTTATGTACTTGTTTTCAAACTTTAATAGAATATCTGAAATTACATTTTCATCATCCAAAACGTTGTAAATATCAGAATCGAAAAAACCTTCTAACCATTCATTTCTTTTACCTTCTAAATTAGCCTTTATAAAGTCAGAAATCACCTTAGACCTTTCCTCTACAGATTCAATATCTTGGTCTCTTATAAAATAAGCTTTATACTCTAAATTATCAGTTTGATCTATTATTACGTTCCCACATTCACACAAAATTTTACTCATGACTCATGATACCTTTATTTGATAACAATTTATCCATCATTAATAAAGCTATAAAAACACTTCCAATTTGTTGTCCCAACAACTGATATTAATCATCACCCAGCACTGGTTTAACATCAGTAAAGATATCACTTTTGGAGGTTAACTTCTATTTTTTAATAGAAGCTGAAGTTTACGCTAAACCACATAGCAATAAAGCAAATTATATAGCAAAGGTTAAGAACTAATGTTATAAAAAACTCTTTTCGTTCAAGACTGAGCAACCAAATTCCAGTTGATTTTCACGCAAGTTTAAAGTATTATAGTCCATACACATACTGGCAAATTAACAGGGTTGGCGCTTTAATGACAAGGCTCTTTAAAACCAGTCAAAAGTCCCTTTTAGATGACTCCTTTGGAGTGTAACATGCACTATTTTAAGAAAAAAGATCCCACTTTCAGCATTCCCACCAATTTGTCTGCAAAACTATTTAAATTGGCTTTGCATCTTCTCTATGACTGTAGATAATGGAATTGTCTTGATATTAGTATCTAAAAAATATCTATAATTATCTTCTTTTTCTTCACCATCTATTTCTAAATAACTACTAAATTTTTTTTCCCTTTTCTCTTTTCCAATCATACCATGATGAATAATCAATATAGGCAATATCAATTTCTTTTTATCCTGAAAGGGAATTGCTCTAAAGTGCAGCTTATGCTTTCCAATTATCTGACATCTGCCAATATTCTTAAACATTCTCCATCTATGTAACAACCCAAGCTCAGGGAGTAGGCTCTTTTCAGGCACATCAATTCTAACATCCATTTCCTCATTCCATAAATGGACAAGATAAAAACAATATGAGGTGGATAAATTTAGCTTCTTTAGCAGCTGCCCCAGCGACTTACCAAATAAATGTAATTTTTCATCCGCATCTAAAAAAAGGCACCATTCATAATTTACAAAAGATATAATATTCAATAGAATATTTTTATTTTGCTGCTCATTAGAGCCATTTCGTCTTTTTTTGACCTTACATAGAATTTTCTTTGAATTTGACAATTCAAACGTGTTATCAGAACTACCGTCATCTAATAGAACAATACCATCAGATATCTCCTCAAGGTGCCCAATGAACTTTACGATATAGTGCTCCTCGTTATAAACATGAGATAAAACGACGAACGTCATTTTTTTATTAAAAGAATCAACATTAGCAATTTCATAGTGCGGAAATTGTGCCAGATAATTTATACAGGCATTATGTCCATTCGGTTTAGACATATAATGAAAAATTGTTTCAGAAAAATCATGCCCCCATCCTTTTGAAATAAAATCTTCGCGAGATGGTCTCAAAGCCCTTATACGCATATTGTCAGGAATTTCTCTCGATTTTATTTCGCGCAATTTTCTGTTTTGGGTTGGATATTCATAATGAATAAGCAATGCACTTGAAACCAACATTTTTTGATATCCAAAAAACTCCAACTTTGCCCTAATTTGATCGTCTTCACCACCCCATTTATCAAAATACTCACTATACCCACCAACTTCTTCTAAATGTTTTTTACGTGCCATTATGCTTCCGTAGGGCAATGCAGGATTAGCAGTTGACACAGCTTCACCTCCAAATTCGCAAAAAACGACAGTTCCCAACACAAATGCTCTAGGATAATGTTCCAAGATATACCTCAGCTCTAGAACTGCATCACCATGAAATTGGCTTTCTGGGCTACAAACCATTATAAAGTCTTTGCCAGAAGCCCTAATCCCCACATTGATAGCCTTAGCTGGATTTCTCCACTCGTGATCTTGACGATTTACCATCACTACCCAATTTATTAAAGGATAAGTTTCTATAAGTTCCAAAATTAGATGCTCTTCAGTTGGTTCATCCAAAACCAAAATGACCTCTATTCCGTTTCTTTGAAATAGACTCCCATTATTTTGAAGTACTTCAACAAACTCTTTGTATTTCTTATAGTAGGGTAGAATAATACTCAAATTAAAATTTTCACTAATCCTTTGTATAGTTGAGGCATTCATATTTATCCGTTAATTATAGTACCTTACTATCTGGTTCTCAAAAAATTCATTCACCAGCGTATCTATCTCCTGACTAGAATATTCAGGAAAACGAGAATATAAATCTTGAATGTGAATACCATTTATACACGTCTTCAAAATGGAAAATTCATCCGCTCCAAGAATTGCCAACACTTGTCCTGTTTCATAAGATGAAACTATACAACCTTCATTATTATCATCTTGAATTAAAACTGAAGTCAATACTTTAATCATTTTGTAATGTATCAAGGAACCTTGACTTAAAGTTGAAAATCGTTGGTATGTATCTCTTATTTCTTTAAGAATTTTATCAAGACAAGAGTCGTTCCTAAAATCAATTAGAGAATCAATAATAGTATCTTCAATTGTGTTACTTCCCATTTTCATCAAATCATTTACTTTAGAAATTGCATCAGTTAACATAAGCTTCAAAAGCTCCAATGGGATTTCTTCCTCAGGTACACCGCCAATCCGTCCATTGAACTCAGTCCGCATAAAATCTTTGATATTCGAGCTAGTTACCAGTCCCCCTAATCCACATCTACCTAAAACAAATAAAGGTACTCTTTCAATAATTGCCGCATTCGCAGTATTTTTATCCCCAATAATTAGGTCAAATTGACCTAACAAGTTCCTAGCGTTAGAGTCTTCTTCAAAACGAATGTTAGCATTGGCAATGCTCTCTAAAATAGACCTTCCATTTCGATTAATAAAAACGGTAATTTTATAATTTAATAGCCCATTTAATGCACTCATAACAATTCTTGAATTGATAAAACTATCACTATCTCCATTTGGAATATAAGCTATTTTCTTTATCTCCTTCCTTACTTTTCTTTTAAGATTTTCTCTATAATTATTAATGTATAGATTCAATGGCGCATGAATTAGCTTTTCCTTTTCAATGCCAAACCAACTTTTGAAATTAACATTTGGACCAATGAGGATTATTTTGTCTAAGAGAAAAGAATCGCTTATGAAATTCTGTCCATTACTTAAATAGATAATTGGTTTATTCACTTCGGAAACACTTATACTTGTTAAATATCCCGCTACTATCAAAATATCGAAATTTTGAATAAATTCCATTTTTACATCTACAGCAATAGCTGTATGTATGTCAAATTTTAGTTGTGCCTTACTACGCGTTTTAAGTAATGTTTCAATAGTGGTCAAAAACTGAAAATTCTCTTCATCAGCTATAAATAATATTTTCATTGGCATTTTATGAGTAATTGGTTAATTTAGTACTAGCTTAAGGCCATTAGAGCGTACGCTTTACGGACAATTATTAAAAACGTAATTTACTAATTTTTATAAATTGATTGTACACTCATTAAATTAACCTTTAATATTAAAAACGATCTAAATTACTAGAATGCCTCAGCAATCAGAAATTATTATAACCTCAGAGCACTCAGAAGAGTTAAGCGAAATAATTGGTAAGGTGCCCAACAAAATTTTTGTATATACTTCCTATACTTTAATTTTCTTCTTTTTAATTGGTATTGTTTCTTCATTTTTTATTAAATATCCTGAAAAGGTATCTGGAAATATTACAGTTTTCAATAGAGCATTTCCCTTAAAAATCGTATACCCTCAATCTCTACAGATTACAAAACTTTATGTAAATGACGGAGGGATAGTACAGAAAGGCCAACCTATTGCGTTGATTGACAACCCCTCGAATCTAGATGGCGTTGAATACTTAAAAAAAATAACAAAACACTATAACTACGCATTTGAAAATATTGACGATATACTTTCATATGATACAATTCATATTTCTTTTGGTGAAATCCAATCTGAATATAATTCGTTAATATCCAATTTAACTAAATATAGACAGCTCTTTGACAAACGGAATGAATTAAAATTAAAGAATCTTGAAGATGCAGAAATAAGAACAAATAGACTTTTGAAACTGAGCAAGGATCGTCACAAAAAGTCAAAGGAGGAATTACTAGTTGAAAATGAACGATTTGAAGACTTCAAAAGACTATACAAATCGGGAGTTATATCAAAGCATGAATACTTCAATTCGTTGGGTACATATGCCAATAACAGTTCATCGGTAAAAAATTTGGAAAAAGATGAACTACAACAAGAGGTTGGTACTATTAAGGCAGTTCAGGAAAAAGCAGAATTTACTAATTGGTTAAAAATTGAAAAGGAAAGTCTTTATCATCAAGTTTTTGCAAATATCAGAAATATCGATGTATACCTGAAGAACTGGCAAAAGAATTATTTGATTATTGCCCCTCGGTCTGGTCAGTTAAACTACCAAACAAATATCAGTGAAGGACAATTCTATAAAAGCAATGAGGAGCTATTTGCAATTGTATCTCCAAGTGGCAGGAATGTAGGTATTGCCTACATTCCTTCTAATGGTTTAGGAAAGTTGGAAATAGGTCAAAAAGCTAGAATAAAATTAGAAAAATACCCATATCTAGATTATGGCTACTTAGAAGGAAAGGTCGAAAAGATTAATAGCGTACCTTTCAACAGCAATTATAAAATAACAATTAGCATTATTGACGTAGATAGAAAGCAACTTAGAGATAAGCTCAAAAATGAAGAAGAAGTTAGCGGCCAAGCAGATATCATCATAGAAGATAAAAGATTAATCGAAAAGCTGATGAAAAACGTTCTATCAATATTTGATAATATTGGCTCTAACAGCTAAATTTTCCCCAACTGTATAGAAACTAATCGCTTATATCTCCCATCATACTTCATTAACTCTTCGTGAGTTCCGCTTTCCATTACTTTGCCATTTTCCAGCACAATAATTTTGTCGGCTCTCTGTATAGTACTTAACCTATGGGCAATTAATAATACTGTTTTCCCATGAAATATCATATTGAGGTTAGAGGATATATGATGTTCATTATTAGCGTCCAAAGAGCTAGTAGCTTCATCAAAGAACAAGAATGAAGGGTTTTGATATAATGCTCTTGCTATTAAAATTCTCTGTTTTTGCCCTCCACTCAAACCAATTCCCTCCGCCCCAATTTCAGTTTCGAAAGAGTTTGGCAATTCTTCAATAAAGTCAAGAATATTGGCCACTCTCGCGGCATGAGCAAGTTTATCATATTCAGGACGGTCATCATTGATTGCAATATTATTTTTAACCGTATCGCTAAAAATATATCCATCCTGCATAACTGAGCCACACTCCTTTCTCCATGACTTAAGCGAAATATTACTCAGCTTCTGTTTACCAATGAAAATATTACCTTCGTCTGGTGTGTAATAACCTAACATCATTTTTAATAAGGTAGTCTTTCCGCTACCACTTTCGCCGACGATTGCCGTAACTTTTCCTTTAGGTATACTCATCGTAATGTCATCCAACACCTTATCTTTTGCACCAGGGTATCTAAAAGATAAATTTTGGATTAATATATCTTCAGCGCTTTCAGAAAAAAAAGTCGAATTAGTGCTCTCATCTTCAGATTTTTGATCATGCACATCACTTAATCGCTCGATCGATATTTTTGCATCCTGTATTCTACGAATTAATGATACATATTGCATTAACGGAGAATTGATTTGTCCAAGCATAAAAGTAACAGCTACCATCATCCCCATAGTCATTTCTCCATTCACCACCAATGTCGCAGAAATGGTACTCAATAGGATGTTTTTAAGTTGATTAATAAACGAAGAACCTAAATTCTGAATCTGTTCATAGTAGAGAGACTCTCTTCTAATATTGAATAGCCGAGCTTGTAGATGCTCCCATTTCCATCTTTTTTTCCTTTCCGCGTTAAAGAGCTTAATCTCTTGCATGCCACTTAAGATATCGATTAGCGCAGACTGTTCTTCTTTACTTCTATTAAAGTTTTTATAATCTAAATCACGGCGTTTTTTCAAAAAAACTAATATCCAAAGTATATAAATAATCGTACCTAAAATATTAATCAGAAAAATCTTATAGTTATAAAAAAGAAGAATTACACTGAAAAGAATCAAAGTCAAAGTTGAAAGCACCATCGTAATTGGCGTGACCATTACTAAAGATTGTATTCTTGCATTATCGCCAATTCTTTGTAATATATCACCCTTCATCTTGCTTTCAAAATAAGATATCGGAAGGCTCATAAGCTTTATAAAAAAGCTCGATGTGATGCTCAGACTAGTCGAAGCGCTTAAATAAAGCATCATCCAAGATCGAAAAATATCAATAACACTAGTGACGAAGAATAAAAGGATTTGAAAAAAGAGCAGAACGTATATGAATTTAAGATCTTTATTAAGTATCCCAACATCGACCATATTTTGGCTAATTAACGGTGCAAGAAACCCTAATAAAGTAGACAATATAAGGCTTATACAAACCTGATATAAAATCTTCTTGTTTTGAAACGCATGCTTTAAGTAATAGATTAGACTTAGTTTCCTTTCGGGCTGATCAAAGGAGATGCCTTTCCCTAAAATGGGTGTAGGTTCGCAAATTAGAATGTTTCCTACAACTTCACCTTTAATCGACATAAAGCTTTTCCACCCGTCCTTGAAGTCCTCGATACTATAACTTAAAATACCATATGCAGGATCGGATACATATATCTTTTTCTTTGTTATTTTATATATGACCACAAAGTGTCTTTTGTTCCAGTGGCAAATACAGGGTAAAGAAACCTCATCTTTTAGTTTTGAAAACGGGACTTGTGCAGCAAAAGTCCTAAAACCGATTTTTTCGGCAGCTTCACTGAGATGAAAAAAGGTAGTCCCTTCTTTAGTCGTTTCGGATATCTTTCTTAAAAGTTCACTATTGAAAGCTATGTTATAGTATTTTAGGATTATTTTAAGGCAAGTAGCCCCACAGTCCTTTTGATCTGTCTGTCTATAATGGGGAAATCTAAAAGACATTTGGTAAATTATATTTAGGTTAAGAGTCTAAAAAGATACAACTAATAAAGTTACCTCAAGACAATTCCTTTTTGCCTTTTTGTGAAGTATTGTTCCTAGCTTCAATCGACAAATAATATCGTTCGAGACAATAATAGAGTTCCTTCTCAATATCAACCTGAGCCCAATCAAACAAACGATTTACAAACATATGAATATAACTCCTATAAATCCTGAACATGTCTCTTTCTTCTTTAAGTCTATTAAAACGAACCAAGTTTTTGGAAAAAAACTCGTTATGTTTTCTTATCTCAGAATCAAAAAAGGGTGCATCATCTATTAGTTTATCAAAGGCAGGTTTTTTAGAACTGAATACGCGATACTTTTTATTAACATTCTCCCTCAAATCTTTTGAGAGCATTTCTTGCTTAAACCCAAAACCTTGGAGCGCCAAACCTAAAAAGCGCAATCGCTCAGCATCTATAGATAAAACAGTTTCTAACATACACTCAATTACTTTAAAAGCAATTTGGAATTTTGTCTCAACGTCATTCCAATCTAATTTTTGATACACCCCACATATCAAATTACTATTTAAGTAAAAATGCTGTTCGGACAACTCCATTGTTTTCGGTCCATATCTTTCAATCTCTCTAATATATGTGTCAATCTGTACCTTAGATATCGTTTTATCCTTTATATAGAATTTTATCAACCTATAAAAATCACTAGTTAAATCTCCGATATAACTTATATCCTTCAATTCAAATCTAATTCTTAGATGTGGTTGTGGATCAACATACCTGATAAAAAACCACTTATCGATTTTACCAGATTTAACAGCTTTCATAGCAAACGGAAATATAACCTCACTTAGAAAACGATTTGAAGTTTTTATGCCCAAATACAATTTATAATAAACCCATTTGCTACCAGGGGCGAACTCTCTTTCTACACCAACACTTTCTTTAGAAATATTTAGTTTATAATCATTTCTTTTCGTAGAGTTAAGAAAAGGAACAACAATTTCGTTGCTATAACCACCATCAGGAGATTGAACCAACAATTCGTTGTCATCAAAAAGGCATTCGTTCAGATATAACACCTTTTCTTTACTCAATTTTTTGGTCAAATACCGTCTTCCAAAACTTGACTGGGTGTCTATCAGCAATTTATTATCACCTATAACATAGTGAACAAATCTCGGTATTTTTATATCATTGAGCTTTTTTATCAATCCATTTTCCAAAATTCTCAAATCTTTATTCAGTTCCTTACTATTTATAGATTTCAAACTCACTTTCCATTTTGCAGGGGACAGTATAATATTACCGAAGCGAACTCTCGGCAGAAAATTCTCGCTTTCCAACGCTCCCCATGACCATGTTCCTCCCGTTCTGATGCCCTGAAATTGCAAATCGCAAAGAAATCTATATATTGGCAAGCTATTAACGGAAAAATTATGAGCTGAAGATAGCCTGGGAATTATTTGCTTACCTATTTTTTTTGAAAACAACACTAGCTCATTTCCATTCAATTTTATATATAAATCCGACACATGCAATTGTTTATCAATCGGCAGAGTAGATTTACCTAGATATGGAATTTCGTAAGCTGACAGATGTGGTCTATTTAAAATATTACCTAATCTCGATTGCGGCAAATGAACTATTTCGGCTATGACCTTCTCCTCATTAACTTGATTTTCTGTTTGTAGCATAGACAGTACTTCACTCTTCAATTCGGAATTAGAATTACAAAATCTACCGAGTAAATTTGTAAAAGAGCCCCCTGTTACACCATTAATCTGTATCCTATCTCCATTTTTATCTAAGATATTAACAAGGACTGAGAAAGATTGAAAAAAACCTTTGTTTAAATCAATATTAAATTTCGAGATATCTTCATTAGTAATATTAATTTCCTCCAAACCTTCTTTTAGGAAGCTATGATATTTGTGGGTCTTGAGCTCATTTATATTCTTGTTAAAATCTATTCTATTAAGACTCTTAGAATACATGTCAAGATTTTTATAGTTAATTCCTGTTTCGATATCAAGTGCTTCTGTAAGGCTCACAGCCCTTTCGTCATATCGCTCTCTAAAAGCTATTTTAAATTTTTCTAAAGACGAATCACTGTTCGAATATTGATTAAGAGCACAAAGTACTTTGACCCCAGATAATAAATCATTTTTCAACTTATTAGACAGAGTCGCGATGTGGGTATTTCTATTGAGATCAACTTGGAAAGTATTAACCTTACTCTTATCAGGTATGTTATAATGCTCGAGTTCAAGTTCAATTTTTTTATAGGATTCAATACTGTTTAATTCACGACTTGAACAATTAAGCAAATCTTTTATTTTCCTTGTTCTATTGGGTTTTTCTAACTCCAATCGCTCTATCATTTCTGATAAATTAGTAAAATAATCTGGTCCATTTACAGATGGCTCGGCTTCGCTGATTATAATTTGATTATTGATTAATTCTTCGATAAAGCTTTCTGATTCCTCTATTTCGAATCCACTCTTAATCAATAAATCAAGAATTTCTGCATGATAGGCGCCCTTCCTAACTAGAGATAATATTTTCCCAATTATAGGAAAGTATTCAACTTCAGTTAAATTATAGTTTCTACGCCCATTTGAAGTTCTAAACTCAGCATATTTGAGCTTTTTACCCTGCCTAAAAATGCTCGAATTTGGATAATACTTAACAGACTTACGAAAAATGGAATTAGCAGTAAAAAAATCTGAAATATGTACCTGCACTCCCATATCCAATCTCAAGTGTTTTTCTAATCCACTTCTATGATATATTGATTTAAGGTCAATTTTATTTTCATCCCCAAAACTGCCTACAGAACATCCAGCAAAAAGCCCAAATGGAGTAGACCTTGTACTTGCTCGAAGCAAGTATTCCACAAGAGTAATTTCGATTTTTTCAACTTTTTTATTATCTCTTATCTCATTGGCAAGATATTTCTTCATCTCCGTATATAATACTCTTGATGCAAGATATATTGCCTCCTGTAATATTGGATTACTATAATATTCAGCTAGAATTTTAGGCAAATCATTACTTTCTCTAAAAATGCGAAAAGAAGTATTATATGGTAAAAGAGGAGTTCTTGCTAAAAAAAATGTGGATATATAGCTCATAAAAGATTAAATATTAATTAATAGAGACCTATCCCATTTATCTTCGTTCGTTAAGAAAGAAATATAAGCTAATCCTATCCCAGAAATTCCGCACAAAAATCCATAATCATTCACATACCCCTTATCCCCTTCAAATGATTTGTAACCAGCTAAGCCGTCTTTAATCTGCCCTTGTTGCAAACTGATTTTGTACCAATAATCAGCCGCACACCGACACCTCTCATTTCCAGTTCTTTTAAAAAATTGATTAAATATGTGAGCGATACCAGCAGAACCATGGCACAGACCTGCATCAAAAACTCTATTCTCGGAAATATCTAGCCTAACAGAAGCTTTTAAGAGTACTTTATCAAGTAATTGATTAAGCTTATCCTGATGCAAAATCTGATTAGCAGAATAAATAGACAATGCGACTCCTAAATCTCCATAACACCATCCTAAACGACTATTTACAGCACCCGATACATGTTCTCCGAAGGAGTTGCCAAAAAAAGAAATAGAGGCTTCTTGACGATATCTATCATGTACATACAGCAAAAAATCAGTTATAGAATTTACAAGTTGCATAATCCTAGTTCGTTTGGTCATACATTTCTGATAAGCTAAACAGAGCACTGATAAAATACCCGGCATACCATGCGCAAGGCCCAAATTAAAATCTCCTTTTATGGAAATTCCTCTCTTATGGTCATAATTTTGCCAACAAACATATCCCTCATGTACTACTGAGCTTCCTTCCAATACCGACAAAGCCTTTTCTAAGATAACATCTAATTCTTTCCCCGTTTTTGTGACTAAGAAATAATTCAATACCCCCAATCCACCATGAAAGAAATCATAGTTGAAATTCTTAAGCTCGAGTAACATCCTATCCTCTAAGAAAACATCTATATCGCCAAAAATATCATTAATATCTATATCAATAAAATCAATTTCAATGAGATGGTTTAATGCCCAGCCCAATCCAGCTAAGCCATAGGAATAAGCAAAATCTCCTTTTTTGCTACTAAACGAGTTTACTAGTTTCTCTATATAACTGTAAGCATAATCATAATCCTCTTCATTTTTGGTAAAAACTGCATAATATGCGTGAAAAATTGCAATACCCGTAGCTCCTCCAAGTAGACCTATATTTGAGAACGATTTGTCTTCAAATAATCGTAGCTCTTCGGAGATTTTATGAATTTTTTCTTTGAAAATTATAGACATATGAAAAAAGCCTGCAGCCGAAAACTGCAGGCGATAATATTTTCTACCTGGAGATTTTTATTTAAAAAACTGATTTAAAAGACTATACGGTACAAGGCACTCCTATTGAAGTAATCGGTATCGTAGGGCAAGTAGGATCATTATAGCTATGTGGACAACCATCCGTGCAATGTCCTACCGTGCATTGAGCGTCAGTATGGCATTGAATGGGTCCTTCATTACTTGTTCCTCCATTACAGTCTGTGTCGAAGCTAGGACATTCATTACTACAAAGCTCTGTAAGTCCCGTACAGTGAGGAGCATTGGTTTCGCATTGATAAACGGTACATTTATCGCCATAGGTATCAGCTTCGTAACCGCCCCTAATAGACCTCATCAAGCTTTCATCCATAGAGGCTATGGTGAGTTTTTTAAGCGTTAATTTTTTCTTCATGGTTTTTTTCTTTCAACCAAGTTAAAACTAAGTTTTTAAGTTTCAAAATTTAATTCATTTTTTAACATGACTTACACGTGTCGGTGAGATTTTGTTGAAGAAAATCAAAATATCGAATCTTTTTAAGGCTTCATACTTTTCAAATAAAAGAGCCGAATAAACTCCCCTCATGCCGAACCCTAAATCATTAATCATTTTTTTTCTCAGGGGTGATTCATTATTATTTATTTTTGCTAAGTCTAAAACTATTCGCTCCCTTGTAAATGGTGTAAGATGATATTCTATCGAACCTTCATAAAGTTTTATATTTTTAACGACCTGGCCACTATCCAAGCCCCTAAACTCCCTTACATATCCTTCTCTAGCGGCAAAACCTACCGAGAGATATTTATCTCCCAATTTATCATACAAAGTTTTTCCTGCACTAAAAGAATATTTATCCACGTGAGCATTATGCGCCCAAAATATAATCTTGGAATTTTTATAATGCTTTGATAAAAACATCAAGTTCTCCGCTAATAAACTATCTCTATTTAGTTTAATTTCTTTGTTTAACATAGCTAATGATCTAACAATACTCTGTTTGAGCAAAACTAGGTTATATTGGGCCCACTCAAAATTGGACACTTTTTTGGCTATTTGACTATCTGAAGATATCTTCTGTTCAATTTTCATCAATTGGCTAAGACTATTCTGATAGCTTTCTAAAGATTTCTTTTTGGGGAATAAAACTTTCAGACTATAGACGTCATCTTTTAACATATCCAGTGAACCGAAATAGTTTACTATATTATTCATCGCCTGAAAAGGGCTTTGTATATCAACACCTTCAAAATAAATTTTATCCTTACGATTTTTATTTTCTTTCTGAAGCCAAAGCAATAAGTCTTTGATTTCTTCTGTATTATGTATGGTAAACAACCAACGATTATTTATTAGTGTATCTATATTTCCCTCTCCAGACTGAATGAATTTATTAAGTTCGTGGGCCTCGGCCATTGGCGACTCCAAAGCTATAACATTGAACCCCTTATATTTTACCAGTTCTTTTATTATTTGTTTTTTTGTTTCATAAAATTCATGTGCCCCATGGTTGGCTTCTCCCAAGCCTACGATTCTTGCCTTATCAATCTTATCCTTAGCAGTCGAAATAAAAGCCATATCGGTAATGCCCAATTCTGAGATATATTGAGACAGCCAGACAAAATCCTTAGCTTCGGGATAGGGTTTCATTTTTGGGTCATTGTATACTACATCATCTATTTCTATTCGAACCTTATCATACCACACTTTACCCGTACTGGTCAACAACCCAAACATAAAACGCTCCTTCGAGGGATCAATTTTTACCGTAAGCTCAATTAATTCCCAGCCAGATATCGAATCTTTTTCGAGTGACGGGAGCCATTGGCTGGTCTCATACTTGCTTCCCGAACCCTGTTGATTTACGTATATCTTTGGTCCCATCGAGCTTCTTATATTGGTATATTTTACATAACATGAAATCCTCACTTGTGATTTACCCTTAATAAGGCTACTATCTAAATAATTATAAACAGCAAGGGAAGAACGTAAATCATTAGTAAGTGATTGAACTTCTAGACTAGCTTTACCTTTGTAAGACATGGAAGTATCAATTCTAACTGAGAAGTTATTATTATCTTTATTAAACTTCCATATAAATGGTTCTTCGTTACTTTTTCGACTCTCGAAACTAAGATTAAGTGGAATATTTTGAGCCCTAAGCTCAAAACTACTCAAGCAAAAGAAAGCAAGAAATAGAATTATGCGTGTCGATAATAGAAAATTCATAGTTGTTCTTTTTTTATTTCTGATACTTTAGCTAGTACACATTTTTTGTCCAGCAAAAAATCGTAGTTATTATTTTGATAAACCGTATTGTTATCTTCTCGTATATAAAACTCGTATTTGCGCTTTCTATCATATTCGGACGCCATCCCCAAATGATGGATTAAAATTTTTGAACGACCTGTCCTTTGAAGATATGGAACAGGAGGAAAATGTAATCTCCTTTTATCAGCGGGATTGATTGCAAGAAACCCAATACTCTTAAACAATCTAAACCGCTGAAAAATTCCATCCTTATGTGATACACTTTTAACATCTAAATCTTTTCGATACAGATTTGGATTATTCCAAATATTCACAAAATTAAAATTATACACCATAATTTTCGTATCCAATAAGTCTTCTATTTTCTCAAAACGGTCATCAATTCTTTCGTCGAGATCTAAAAACATCAACCAATCCACATTAAAGAAAAAAGCCAGTTCCAATAGCGTATTACGATTATGGAGATCATCAAAGCACTCCCTCTGCTTTTGTACTTTCAAGATTAACTTATCACTATTAAATTCCGAGTAACTACTATCGTCACTACCATCATCTAACATGATTATTCCATCGCACTTGTCAGACAAATTATTTAAAAAAGATTTAACATGTTTACTTTCATTATATATTGCAACTAGGACAATTAATCTATACTTTTTTGACAGTAATTGTGTTTGAGAAAGTTCAAAAGCATTAAATTTTTCTAAATATTTTGGGATGAATGCTCCTAGCTGAACTTTGTTCTGATAGCTAAAAAGCAATGTAAATTTCTTTGCACTAGGCTTACCTAAAAAAACTTCAGTAGACCGATCAATGGAAACATTTAGCTTAAAAAAACCATTTATTATCTTAAGCCTAATATATCCAAAATATTCTGATGCTAAAACAAACGTTTTAACACTGTCTACTTGTTGAGATTTACAAATCTTTGACAGCACCTCCTTTTTTATAAATAAAGGATTCTGCCCAAAAGCAGCCGTATCAAAAAAATTTTGTTTAACATATGGAATTAACTCAATCAAGTCACAATTATAATAGTTAGATAGATTTAAGAATTGCTTAAAACCATGTTTCAATAATTTAGTATTGAAATTTAATTCAAGAATCCAATCGAATACACAGAACTTCATTATATCACCAATATCAGCGAAAAGAGATAATTGAGGAGACTTGATTATTTTCCAATTGTTGAATGGGTTTATTTCCAATCTTTTTAAGAGCATTTCTTCAAGTGAGCTATGCTCAATAAAAAATAAAACCTCACAACCATTCCAACTCAAGATATCTGCATTGACATCAAGAAAGATATTTGCATTACTTATGCTACAACCTTGCATAGGAACTATGATACTCAAATTGCAAAGTTTGGAAGAGATTACGTACATAGATTAGTTTTATCTTTCACAAGATACGATTCCAGGACTTATCAAAAAATTTTTAATTGTTTAAAGATAAGGTTCCGCAACAGCCAGACGATCTTCATATCGATATGGGTTAAATGCCTCTATCAACACATTGACGCAACAGGTTTATAGAAAAAAGATTAGAGAAATTGAATTATGAACATCCTGAAGATTTAGGGATTTGGCTGAGAGCTAAACTATATGTGCATTATGGCAATAGTCCTCGAAGTTAGCCTGTAGCGCTTACATGCCTGATTACCACACTCCTAAGGAAGAGAGTACTTCTACAGATTTTAAGCGGGTTCAAAAAATGCCAAGAAAAGTGATTCAGGATTTGCCAAACAATAAATAAAATGTCGCAGCACAGGTTCAACATCAGTCACACGAATAAGAGTCGTTATATTCTAAAAATTAAGTCATAATCGGATTGGGCTCATCCTCTTTACACAGTATCTTTCAAAAAATGCTACAGATTATGATTCAATTTTTGACATGAAGAAAGTTATCTTTTTTCAATATGCTTAAAGTATAAACATTCCTAATGCTAATATCACCTTTTCCATAAAGAATACTATTATTATACCCAGCAAAAAGAGATTAATGAATGCAAGAATAAATTTGGCAATAGGACTTGGGTTTATTTTAATGGTAGCATATACACATACCTCATCGTAGCTTAATTGGAGCTCATTTATTGACATGCACTAAAAGTAATTATATTTTTGAGTATTTCAACTTATAGCTAAAGCACGTCCTTTAGTTCAATTAAATTAAAGTTTTCATCATTTTTAAAGAACTCCCTAAACATGGCAGCATGTCCCGTACCTACCAACACCACAATGTTTTTGGCATCAGCCTTTAATTGATGCTGAATGTTGGCGTACATGATCAAATTTCGTTTATACCAATCTGCAACAAAGTTTGGCCCAAAATATTTCCCATCTTTTCCTAAAGCATTGGCGAAAGAAATGTAAAAACCTTTATTTTCATTAAGGTCCGCTTCCTCATTCATACAAAGAAAAACCTCCCTTAAACTCTTTTTACTCATGCAGTTATTGGACCTTGCCGTCATCGCTGCCAGTTTTTCGTCAAAAATCTTGCTTGTTGTAGGATCTGCTTTTACGATTTTCTGCAACAGGTCAAAGCGCATTTCTATCAGGGTATCTATCGGATAAACTTCTTTGTTCCCTGATTTCTTAGCCAACCTAAAAGCCAATTGATAAGTCTCTCCCTCTACATAAAACCTTTTCTTACGAGGCTTGGTAATGGTATCTGTAAATTTGTGATACTCGTTTTTAAGATACAACTGGTACTGTTGATCCAACTCGGTCTTTTGATTGAAATTACTCTCTACAAAAATCTGATCGGGACTGAACTTTTTCTTGATCTGATCAGTCATTTGCTCCAAGCCTTTTTGGTTTTCCTCCGAAAGGATATTTCTTTCCTGAGTTTTTACAGCATCGTTACCAGGATTATTAAAGTGATAAGTACCAATTAAAATCACATTTACTTTCTTGTTCTGGGAAAAAGCGGTCAAAAAACAAAATGAGAAAACGAAGGAGATAGCTAATTTTTGAAGAATGATTTTAAACATAAGTCGAATGATTGTGAGGGCGCAAATGTAGCAAACGATTGATTGGTTTAAAAGAATTTACCAACGGATATTTAATTCAACATATAAGGAAGAAAATTCAGCAACTATTTTCTTACTCTTCTAAAAAATAGCGATAAACAGCCGATCAAAAAAAGTGCGGAGAAAACCACAGCAATTCTCAAATGCCTTTTAACGTTCCAGCTGTGGAATATGAGATCTAAATCAGCTGAATAATATAAATTGGGATGCTTTCCTTTTTTGATATCCAGATAATCCTCTCTTGTGAGAGAAAGCTTGTACTCCTTTCCCTTGTAGAGAATGGCAGTATAAAAAGACTTTCCATTGCCAAATGCATGTTCCTTCGAAGATATCACCTGGTATGCAATAGGCTGCTCTAAATCAGGATTTAAGATCAAATATTCCCTAAAATGACTTATGGAAATGGCTCCAAAAAGCAAAGTCAAGGCTATGATAAAGACTTTGGTTAATTTCATCGTAATTAATGTACCTCTGCATCTTCATTTTTAGATTGTCGACGGTTTTCGCTGGCACACCCAAACAGGTGTATCAGCGTCACTAAGAGGCTTTTATCTATGATGCAAATAAATCTCGGCAAAATTACTTATTTAGCTTCAATATTAACAAACATTGGAACAACTTCGGTTAAATTTATATTACTTGCTAAAAAAAGGGGCGTCTACTATAAGCCTAAAAGCTAAAAACCTAGAAAACAGCAGTGATAAAACAAAGCTTTATAAATGGCTTTACCCCAAAAATCACCTAATAAATAGGCACCTTCTTTATTGGGATGTAGATAAAAAGCACCGAACTTTCCCTCTTCTGGCGAGAGATACTGCAAGTAATGTTTCTTAAAAAACTTAAACGCTTTGGTATCTCCCATATATACCTGATTTGGATGCGTCTTTTTGTACATTTTCACCAATTTTTGCAGTTGTGGTCCGTAAGTCTGCAAACGATCAAGCCCCTCTTGCATATAGGTAGAACGGTTATGCGTATTAGGACTGTACCAAATAGGTTGTTGGTAAATGATCTTACATGTTGGAAAGGCCGACATTAAACTATCGGTAATGATTTGTAGGTTTCTATAATAATCCTCTTTAGATACTGGCGCACCTTTGGGGCCTTTTACCGCACTATCGTTAGTACCCAGTTTAATAGAAAACACCAAAAGCGCATTAGAATTGGCAAATGACCTCGCTGCTTTTAAAATCCTAGGAAAATCCGTATTGGTTTGCGGCAGTACATCAACACTGGTATGTCCACTCACTCCCTGATTGGAAAAATTAACCTCTCCTACCCCTTTCTGATTGCGCAACCAAGCACAGGCCTCGTGAGGTGGAGCATCTTTACGATCAGCTAAACCACCACCAAAGGTGATGCTATTGCCAATAAAAACAATATTGAGGTCTTTCTTCTGTTGCTGTGCGTAGCTAAAGGTAATGCTTAAAATTAAGCAGGCGGAGAGGCAAAGGTTACGGATCATTTTCACGTTACAAGATAGGAAGTTAAGCGGATTTAAACAATGTTTGAAATATTCCCAACAAAAAACCCTAGTTAAACTGGGGATTTTTTGTTGGGAATGCTGTAAAAAAGTCCAGCTTTGAATTATCCGTTTAGACTATCAATTCACGACTACTTTAATAAATGTTTCATCTACCTTCATCAAATAGATTCCTTTTGTTAATGTATTAAGTAATAATGCTCCCCTGTCATTAACAAATGACACTTTTTCAGTTAAAACCAACCTCCCCATCAAATCATAAACCTTTATCAATTTAATACCCGATAATCCGACTCCTTCAACGGTAAGCTTACCGTCTTTGATTGGATTTGGATAAACAATCAATTCACTATTAACCAAGTTCTCAATTCGAACTTGTTGCATACCTAATTCAGAAATCTTTCCATCCTTATCGGTCTGTACCAATTGGTAATAGTTTACACCATTAAAAGGCAAATAATCGGTAACAGCATAACTCGCATTACTACCCCTACTCTTATATTTCCCAATTTCTTTAAAAGACTTATCCTCGCCGCTTCTATACAATGTGAAAAAATCATTATTTTCTTCTAAAGCTGTACTCCAGTTTATTTGGACCGTAGCTCGATTACTTAGCCTCGCACTAAAAAAAACTAAATTAACAGGAAGCGTCGTAGGATAAATTACGGTACCGCCAGCTGTTGTTACCGATAAATCGCCACTTACAGGTACTGCGGAAATCGCTGTGATTTTATTGATGGAATTCACTACAAAAGAAGTTACCTGAACACCTCCAAAACTAACTTCTGTAGCATCAGTAAAATTTGTACCATTAATTGTAATGGTATAATTTGGTGGCGTGGCATCTACAGTATAAGAAGTGACAACTGGTTTTCTTACGTATGTAAAACCTTCAATCAAAGCTATGCCCTGCGGAGTAGTAACAATTACATCTTGTGGATTAACTGGCCCTGAATTGAACGCTACTACAGCTTTTATACTAGTTGAAGAAACAACTGTAAAACTTTTTGCTTCGCCCCCCCCAAACGTTACCGAAGTAGCATTATCAAAAAAGTTTCCAGTAAGCGTTATAGTTGAATTTTCTCCACCAGCGGCCGGCGAAAAACCGATAATTTCTGGAGTAGTTAAGCTCGCTTGATTTAGCAAAATTGAAACCCATGGGCCATTCTTGATCGCCAAATCTGGTTTACCATCCAAATTCCAATCGCCTACTACTGCTTCTCTCGCTACCTGATTTGCTATTAGCGCTTTTGAAACAGGACTTCCAAAAGCCAAAGTGGTTGAAGTACTTCTGTTTGGATATAAATAGACATTTTCCAATCCAAAATCGCTAGCTATGAGATCTGGTTTTCCATCTCCATCTAAATCAGCTAGCTTACCATTCATATGTTGTTCAGAACGTTGCTGATAGTAAGCAATTCTGGCAGAAAACGAAATTGTGCCATTTGTACTCAAGTTTTTAAAGATTGCACCGTCGCGAGCTCCAGAAAAAAATTCAAAACTAGTGGTAACCAAATCAAGCTTATCATCTCCATCTAAATCACCCACTGCAATACTTGTTGTGGCATCATTGGTACTATAATCTTGTTTTGTGGCAAAGCTAATAACACCATTAAGGCCATTGTTCTTTAGCACAGAAATATTATAAGTTGATCTATTTGAAGTAGCAATATCTAATTTGCCATCATTATCGAAATCACCAACGCAAACACCACTTGGCGAATTACCTGTAGCGTAGTCTTGCTGTGCAGCAAAGTTAAGTTGGTTCTCAATAGTGATATTCCTTAAAACTGAAACGGTGTTTGATTCTTGATTAGATGTTACAATATCTATTTTACCATCACCATCAATATCTCCAACAGCAATATCGGAAGCCGATAATCCTACTGAGAAAGAAACATTAGGTTCAAAAGAAAAATTACCAATGGAGCTGGTATTCCTATAAACTTTCACAATTGCCCCCCCAATACTAATTACATCTAATTTCCCATCACCATCAAGATCTGCAAATGCCAATCGGCCACTAAAAGGTGGTTCAGAGACTTCGGTTAAATTAAAAGGATGCAATGGATCTCCTGTATTACGAAATATATTTTTTGCGGTTATCAAATCTGGTCTTCCATCACCATCTAAATCAGCAGAGTTTACATCGGTAGCAATATAGATACCTGGCTCTTTTGTCTTTAAATCTTCCTTGGGCGTAAAAGCGTTACGTTTTAAAAATACCGATGCGCCATTATCATAAGTTACCACAAATGGCTTTTTGGAATAGGCAACAAGTCCGCGAGTGGCAACTGATATAGGCAGATAATTCGCTCCGGCGGGAACTTTTACGATAATTGATGTAGTAGTTGCATTAATCACTTCGGCTTTTACTGCGCCAAAAAACACAATGTTATTTACGCTAATTGGATCGAAATTCAGTCCAGTAATGGTTACGATTGTATTTATTTTTCCATTGGACGGTGAAAAAGATTGAATTAAAGGAATAGGCCTAGAGGAAAAACCATACAAATTTGCGATTCCGTAAGGAGAAGATATTTTAATAGTTCCTGAAAGCTGTTCAGAAAATTGCGCAATAATTTCTGTATCAGAAACTACCTCAAAACTGGTAATGGATATTCCATCAACACTTAACGTTGTAGTGCCAATTAAATTTGTCCCACTTAATTTCACGGTATTATTTACCCCAGGAACGGTAACAGTTGCGGCCAATAGTGTAGGCTGCTTAACCATATTGAACAACACATTCGTTTTTTTTGCTTGGCCGCTTGTTGAACTACCATCGATAATAGCCAAATCCAATTTGCCATCATTGTTAATATCTGCAATAGCTACATTTCCTGGATTAGTGCCTACCGTAAACTCAACACTAGTACCGAAAGCAATGGTATTTCCAGTACCGATATTTTTTAGTACAGAAATTTTATTATTAATATTTGGCATCACTAAATCAGGTTTTCCATCTCCATCTAAGTCACCAAAAACAGGACTCCCTATATTTACTGCAATCGTATAAGTACTACCTGCTACAAATGATATATTACCATTTTCACTAGTATTTTCTAAGAACCTTAAATTTTGTGAGCCCGCATTAACTGTGATGGCAATATCAGGAAGACCATCACTGTTAAAATCTGCCAAATGAAATGCGAAACCAGATGGGAGATTAGGGAATTCGTATTGCTGTGTAAAAGTAAACACACCATTTTCACTAGTGTTTTTAAAGAATAACAGGCCAACACCTGCATTTTCTTTATAATAAGACGCTACAAGATCTTGCTTTCCATCTCCATCTAAGTCAATTGCCTTAACATCTTGAAAACCCCTACCGCTTGAAAATAAATAAAAAAAGTAAGGACATTTAATTACCGTAGGCACTTTACTGAACGACATCTCTTCAATTGTCCCTGCGTTTCTATAAATCATGATATCCTCGGCCCGAAATACTACCAAATCCAATTTACCATCTTGATCCAAGTCGGCAGTAATTACTGTAGATGAGCTGCCCCGATTTACCTCTGCCCCTAATATTTCTTTTTTTTCAAAACTTAAGGTAGTTAAACTGCTAGTGTTTTTATAAACATTAACGTTTTTATCGGCATAAGGAGTAATGATATCTAATTTTCCATCGCCATTTAAATCTGCCAAATGATAATTACTATAAGCCTCCAGTTGCAAGCTTAAGTTTGGTCTAACTTTAAAAGGGGCAATTGGATCTCTTGTATTGCTATAAAAATCTAAATATTGGTAATCACCTACCAGCAAATCCGTGGTACCATCCCCGTTAAAGTCTGACGCTGCAACATTTCTAAGTATTACATAGGTGTTTGCGGTTAATAAGGTCGTATTTGAGTTTACAAATGAATTTGTGGTAGGAAAAGTAGCAGTACCGTCACCAAAGGTGACATTAAAAAAGTGGCTAGATACTGCTTTTAAAGACTTAGTGAGCACAGCTATTGGAGAATAGCTCGCACCTGTTGGTACAATTACCGTTAAAGAAGTAGGTGATGCTGCGGTAACTACACCCGCAACGGTTCCAAAATATACTTTATTTTCTGTGATTGTTGAACTAAAATTCTCTCCTGTAATGGTTATGGAGCTTCCAGCCGGTCCAGTTAATGGAGTAAACGCAGTAACTATAGGTGCCTTTACATTGGTAAAACCATTATGGTTAGCAACACCATTTGTTCCTATTACGGAAATAACACCTTGAATATTATCAGGCGAATTTGCTGTGATTTCAGTTTCGGATACCACAGTAAAGTTAAGCGCATTTATTCCGCCAAACTTTACTTCGGTAATGCCAATAAAATTATTCCCTTTAATAGTTACCAAGCCCGTAAGAGGATTAACTTGATAAGAATTAATGGCTGGAGCGTCAATTTGGTTAACAAAAACAGAAGCGGTAGTACTTGCATGATTAATCCCCAGATCCAACCTTCCATCATTATTCCAATCAGCAAGTACCAGCCTTCCCACGTAAGAGTTCACATAATAAATATCACTAGCAACAAAGTCTATATTACCCGAGCCACTGTTATTAGCCAATACCCGAAATTTCTTTTGACTATTTGATAATACAATGTCTGGTTTACCATCACCATTAAGGTCGCCTACAGTAAGATTGTAGTTCCCTTTGCCTACAGCAATAGCTTGCGGTGCAGCCATGGTAATATTCCCAGATGTGCTAGTATTTTTGAAAACCGTAATCCCTTCATCGTCTGCCACAACAACATCAAATTTACTATCACCATCTACATCAACAACTGTAAAAGGCTTATATTGGGCCATTGAAAACTCTACTTTTGCACTAAATGCTATCGTTCCAACAGTACTTATATTTCTAATGATACCAAATTTGCTTTCGTAATTAAAAATAACATCTGGCTTTAAATCACCATCCATATCCTGAACTTTAACCTCTATAAGCCCATTACCGAGACTTATACTTTGTTCTGCCGCAAATGAAGTAACCGTAGTGGTACTGGTATTTCGGAAAACGGAAAAATTCGAGCTTCCTCTGGTGCAAATATCCAATTTGCCATCCCCATCTATATCGGCTAAAATCAACGAGTTTAGATTACTGGCACTAAAGCTTATTGGCGTGGTAGAAAAATTAAACAGACCTGCACCTCCAGTATTAAGATAAACCCTTATAGCTGATCCTGCACTAGTAATAATATCCAATTTGCCATCTCCATTTACATCACCGGTAGCTATGCTGATAATCGCAATGTTTGGTGTTTGTTTTAGGGTATGGGTTGATAAAAATGGTTGATCTGGATTACCAGTATTTTTAAAAATCAAGGCACTTGTTCCATACTCATTCGAAGAAACCAAATCTACATTTCCATCATCATCGAAATCCCCCGTAGCCATAGATGAGCCCTGTAAATAAGAATCAGTACTAGGAACCACCGTTGATTTTAAAGCGAAAGCATTATTGGTAAAAGTACCATGTAATGTAGAATAAGTTGTTTGAAATGGCTTAACAGAAGATGCCGTTAAACGATTAACGGTAACACTTATTGGCTTATTTGATGCCCCTGCCGGAACTTTTACAGTAATAGCCGTGGCAGTAGCCGCAGTTACAGTTGCTTTCACGTCACCAAAGAAGACAATATTATTGGTTAACACCGTACTAAAACGAAGTCCTGCAATGGTTACTGAGGAGCCTATTGATCCGCTTTCAGGACTAAAAGAAGTAATAACTGGTTGTGTTTGTCCAAAAATGCTGTTACTGATCAACAGCAAAAGAACTAGAGATAAAAAGTAGCGTTGTTTCATAAACCGACAAATATAGGCATTTTAGCAACAGGCCTCCTCTGTTTTTTTCACCTCATCAAATAAGTGTGTCAAACCAATAAACCTAAATTTTTATTATGATTAAACTACCTAAAAGACCAATTGCGCATACATATGTTAAAATGGAGAGATCAGGATGTGTATCATAAAACAAGGGTTTATCCGCCAGTTCATTCTCCTCATAATTTGGAATTACCGCAAAAAAACTGATGCCTATTAAAACCCAGAAAACAATATTATTAATGACAATTAAGCTAATTAGCAAGCCCTTTTTAAGTTTTTTCATTTAATTCCCAAACCAATACTGTTCATCAATTGCACATATCCCTTCAGCTGGATTTCCAGCAGTTAAGACAAACTTTTGCCCTGAAATGGACAGATGTTCAAAAATGTTACTCATCTGATCCTTATTTTTGACATGCTTTTTTACCGTGTAGGTCACTTCTGGCACTTCCGGTAAGCGATCATATGAAAACGTCCACAAATTATTGATCAACGTACCTTGAACGATTAGTATCTCATCATTTTTAAAATCGGCATTTGTCTGCTGTAGCACTAACAGCAAACACTTATTTTTAGCCCTATTAAAGAAAATGTGCTTATCAAGTACGGCGGAATCAATCAAAGAGCTATCCTTATAAACAATTCTTCCGTCTTTATTTTTCAAATCAGCTAGGGATTTAGCAGCTGTCCTAATCACTTCACTGTAGATTTTTTCTTTTTGTAAATTGTTTTGTACAGCTTCGTTGCAAGCGATCTTGTCATCGCTGGTATCTCTACAATGGCAAAATACCAGCGATAAAAAACATAATTTCACTAAAAGCTTAATTTTTCTCATTGTGTATTAACCTTTACGAATATATTACCCCTACTGCTTATATAGCCAATAATTACCTTCATTTAGCAATACTATCTTGTATGCAGCATTATTTTGATCAATTTTATACACACCATTATTTCCATTATCATTAAAACCTATCTTAATGTTAGAATAGAGATGTTTTTTTACCATCTTATTTCCTTGTACAAAAAGAAAGAGATAGTAGTTATCTGGAACTATTTCTCCTTCATAATCAAATCCTATCTCAGCAACAATATCCTTAGGATAGGTTAAAGGAGAAAAAATATAAAGCTTCTCCCACTGAAATTGAAATATGTCTTTCAAATCAATATTACCTTCAATAAACCCTTTACCATATTTTTCTTTGGCATAATCTATAATTTGATCACTTGGAGAACTACGACAAGAAACTAACAAAAGAAACACTACTATTTTAAAAAAAATCGACATGAGTAAATACCTTAAAATTATCGTCTCTAATTAGTGGATCTTTTCCTGTCTGCTTTCATTTGTCTGCGCTCGTTTACGTAAAACCATTCTCCTCAAGAGAACTCTTATTTTGAATTCCTTGGCCATACTGAGATTACCTTATTTTTGTTCGATTACAATGTTTTGTATACAGCTCAAGGAAAAGCATAGGTTACCTAAGAGCGTTAAAAACAATATAGATTTCATGAAAGGTTAATTAGATTGCTATTTCTCTTAAGACTTCTGAAATTATCTTAAGGCCCGAAAGATTATTGCTTTTATCAAGAGATTGGATGCCTCAAAAGTAAATTTATAGCACAAACACAGCAACGATTTCTACGCTAAAGACATGATTCACAGCTCAAAAGAACATAAAAAACAAATTAAATATGGCTTAGTTGCAACTTTTTTTGAAACTAGTTTTCTAATTTACAGAAACAAAGTCCATAACCATTGGAAGACCAACAACTTGTAAAACAACTGCTCAACAGAGAACCTGCCGCTTTTACGCTTTTCGTGAAAAATACGGAAGGGCTGGTAGCTCAAATTGTTTTCAAGATGATTGCCAATCCTGAAGACAGAAAAGACCTGATACAAGACATTTACCTAAACGCTTATCGTTACTTGCCCAATTTCAGGTTTCAATCCAAATTAAGTACCTGGTTAGGTAGCATTGCCTATCATGCTTGTTATAATTATCTGAAGAAAAAAAAGCTACTCCTACCCGAAAAAAATGACGATACAACGCCTGAACAAGAAACGCTTGAAGTAATAGCAAACCGCTTTGTCGATTGCTTCAATAATCAAACGATGGACTATGTGTCCCAAAAAGAATTACAACAGCTGCTTCAGTCGGCGGTATGTCAACTTAGCCCTATTTACGCCACTTTAATTGCCCTTTATCATTATCAGGAACTGAGTTATCAGGAAATATCTATCATCACGGGTTTGCCTGAGGGAACACTAAAGAACTATTTGTTTAGGGCACGAAAAAAACTAAAGGACCTATTATTATTAAATTATAAAAAGGAGGATTTATGAAAAATGAACATCTTTCTGAAGAAGAAATACAGGCATTGGCAATGGGTACTGAAAACCAAAGTAAATTTCATGGCCATCTGCAACATTGTATTAAATGCCGGAAAAGTATCGAGGCTTATCAAACCATATTTACTGCGCTAGCCCAACAACCAATGCTCACTTTTGGCTTTGACGTAACGCTACCTACAGAAATCGCAACACAAAAGGTTAAGCCCAATCCCACCTCTTTTCCCATACTAGCTTTAGGTATCCTAAGTTTTTTGACCTTATCATTAGGCATTGTGGGTTGGTTAGCCTCACGTACAAGCTCACAAGGACTTTTGATTTCTAATGTCATAATTATTGGTATCGCTACATTAATTCTCTGTGGACTGCTGGCAGACATGAGTATTAAATATAGAAGAAAAATATCGACTATCCGTCAATCTAACATGCAACCTTTTACCAGTTCATCTTTCTAATTCAAAAAACATGAAAACAACAATGCTCAATACTGTTTTATTCAGTCAGCCATTTTTATCTATAGACGAAGATATGTTTAACATATGTGCCACGATTGTCGTTGTGGCCATGGTAATGCTATTTATACTCTCCACCATGAAAAGAATACTCGCACATCGGCTCAAAAAAGAAATTATTGAACGAGGCATACCAGATAGTTTGGCCAACTCGCTATTCAAAGAAGAAAAAACTGGGGACGATAGTCTAAAATGGTGTTTAATCCTCATTGGATTAGGCATAGGACTCGGTATTGTTCATTACACGCTTCCTTTAGGCTTACACTCTTTGGCCATCCTATGTATCTCTACAGCGGCAGGCTTTTTTTGCAATTTCCTATATCACAAAAACAAAACCTAACTTCTTAACCGCTTCAATCATGCATCAACAACGAATATGCCCGCTATGGGCCCAGATTTTCATTGCCTTATCTTTTTACATCACACCAGTAAAATCGCAACAAAAACTACCCATTATCAAGGCCAACACCAATGCAGTCACCATCAAAGATGGTCCCGTCATCTTAACAGATACTTGGACACTTTCTCCAGAAATAAAACCCGACCGTTATTACGCCATTAAATCAGCAACTGCTAAAAACATTACATTTTATACCGATGTTGATTCCATTTCTTTTCACTGCGTCCCTGGAAGAAGTTATGACTTTGCCGTTATACTTAAAGGAAAAGACACCTGTTACACTAAAATTGTAACCGAAAGCGACGCCTCAACAAAAAACGTTAGCTATCAAAAATTAATGAGTAGAGAATTGCTGGCAATGGACTTTACTATTTTTCGGGACTATATGGAGCGTACACATGCAGGGCTCTATCGTTATCAAAACAAAAAGCAAATAGACCAATTATTTGACCAAGGGTTACAAAGCATCAAAGGACCTATGGAAAAATTAGAGTTTGGAAAGATCATCATGCAAATCATCAGTCAAATCCATGATGGGCATACGGGAACTAACCTATCGTCCATGATTTTAAAAACTTACCGAGACAGTACAAAACTATTTCCATTACTGCTTTATTTTGATCATCGTGGCGCCTACGTTCGCTGTGGAAAGTTATCTAGCTTACCAATGGGCACAGAAATTATAGCCATCAATGGTCAAAAGATTGCTCAGATTAGGAAAGTACTGTACACTTTACTTCCCAGTGATGGTAAAAGCGAATCTAAAAAACGCCACACCCTAAATAATGGCGCATTTGCCTTTCTATATCGATTGTTTTTTGGAGACAGTAACTCATTCTCCATCACTTATAAAACAACAAATGGCAAAACCATCAAGGGTCAAATAAACGCTGCTATTCTTAAGGACTTTGATTGTGAAATTGGACCAAACCCACCAAAAGGAAAAGAACTTCAACTTAGCTATCCAGATTCCCATATTGCCTTACTCACTATTAAAACTTTTGACCAAAGCAGATTAGCCCAAGCAAATTTAGATTTCCCAAAATTTCTAGAAAGCTCTTTTAAGGAACTTAAAGAAAGAAAAATAGAGCAACTCATTGTGGATGTACGTGGAAATGGTGGTGGATTTAATGAGTATGGTCCGCTATTATATGCTTATCTGGCAAAAGAGAATTTCGCCTATTTTAAGGCGGTTTATCAAGCCATTGACCCAAATCCTATCCAAGGCAATCGCCTTACCCAAATCCAGGAACCAAAACCCAATCGCTATGATGGAGAAGTGATATTCTTGACCGATGGACTCACCTTTTCTACAGCAGCTGATTTTTGTGCAATCGCCAAGAGCAATAACAGAGGAAAATTTATCGGTGAGGAAACCGCAGGTGCTTACCAAGGAAACAACTCCGGAAAAACCCTTAAATTAGAACTGCCCAACACCAAAATACAAATTGTTATTCCTAAATACAGATATGTTAATGCAGTTAAAAGGACAAGGTATTTTGAAAGAGGCGTGATGCCAGATCATGTCATTATTCCAAGCCTAACAGACATTACCGAGCAAAGAGATGTACAATTAAATTATGCTTTAAAGGAATTCGGCAAAATGGAAAAATAAAAATCCACTTTTTTGGTACAATCTTTATAAGTTAGATTCAATAGCAAGCTTCATTTTCATTAACCTGGCCAGCAATGGCGCTTTGCTATTTTCATGTTTAGCAGCCCTAATCCCTTCAAAATGTGAGCTGATGAAATATTGATAATCATTCACTTTGGTAGCAGCATCCAAATACACCGGCATTGCAGGTGCTGGAGCATTTTTAAACCATTCTTCTAGTTCTTCTAACGACATCCTGCGAAGATAAAAAAACCCGCTCAAGGCGGGCTAAAAAATTTAATATCTTCCTCCAGGAGGATGCATGTGCCAACATACCGGGATTGAATCGTTGTAGTTTGTGATAAAATCTACATTAACAATACAACTTGGCGGGCCAGGTTCTGGTCCAGGAGGAGGAACAAGAAATTCCCCATCAAGGGTATCTCCACATTGAAATCTAGAAATATACCGATAATTGGTATAGCATTCTCCTGCTTTGGCCGTAACCTTGTTAGTTGCAGAAATGAAAGTAAGCGTTGTAGCAAACAGTCCTAATGATAATAGCATTCTTTTCATAATCATACTTGCTTTTAGTTTACTTAAAATAATGAAAAGCTCAGAAGGACAACAAACTGTGCAAAAAAATCACAATTTCAATTCTAAAAACACAAAATAGATAAATAAAAAAGCCTGCAAAAACCAATACAGTTAAAAAACAACCTTATAAATTAAATATTTCAATTTAGAATAAGGTAACACCAAAACAAACGCATAACTTAGTTTATTACCTATTCGGGATACCCTATGATCAATAAAAGAATTTTCAGGTTTTGGATAATCAACATCTTAATGTGTGTCGTTTTATTCATCAGTTACAGAATAGTGATTGCCGAATCGGAGCCCCTTAACACCACTTGGATGGAGAAATTTTTGCATGTATTGGATGTCCTGTTAAATCTGGGCTTTTCCTTCATGTATATTCTTGCCATGATGGCGAGCTCCCTTACCATTTTCCTTAATCAAATTCAAAAAATAAGAAACCACTACTATTTATCATTACTCACCTTTATTGCTATACCCTTGCTTGCTGTAATTGTATTGGCGATAAAATTAGGAATTGATTTTTATACAGACGGCCAAAGCATATTCACCACGCTATTGGTGTTTGCCCTCCTTTACCTGTTACTTAACAGTCTTACATTTCTAATCTTCAGCAAAAGCATGAAGAAATCCACAAGTAATACATAAGCTTAAATACCCTCCGATTTTCTTTTATCAGCTACGGCAAACTGTCATCTATCGACACATTTCATGCATATGCCGATACCCTATTGCGGCTCCGCAAACTATGCCTACCTTTATTCCCGAGAGCGTTAATTTAGATGAGATGGGGTATCCTTAATGGATGCCTCGTCTTTTTTTTGGGCTTATTAAAGCGTCTGCTTAAAGCAATGTCAACATCTTAATTATGGCTACCAAAGCACCGCTATGCCAGAAAGAGAGCACATCAAAGGTTAACCATTTGGATATTCCAACCGCGAATATTAGCTTTGCCGCTCCTTTTACAACGCTTTAAATGAATTCGCTATCAAAGATCATCATCTTATTGTTAACTGTTTTTATGACGTTCTCATCTTGTAAAAAAGAAGATGAAAAGACGACAAATGACGAATATTACGTTAAATATGTTGTCAAATGTAGCCAAGGACGTTGGTATGTTAGTAGTTTTTCAATCAATACAGATAATGGAACTGTTGGTTTTAGCAATTATAAAAGTACCTCTTGGAATCAAACATATGGACCGGTAAAAAAAGGATTTAAAACCTTCGTAACAGCGGACAGTTCATTTCCAACTGTTGAGATATATGTTTCCAAAAACCAAGGCCCATTTGCTTTAAAGGCATCTAAAACAGGTACAGGAAGTGCCTCAGCATCATACATCGTTGATTTCTAGCAGAAGATATTGTTGCCAGTCAAAAAAAACAACTGGAATAAAAAGCCTAGGCTTTTAAGATAAACTTCTTACCTATATCCTCAAGAAAGGCTTTTCTGACAATCAAATTTACCGGCTTTTCAGAAAGATGTCTGGAGATATGGAAATTAAAGTCAGCACTAACGAGTAACTTGGTATCAGTTCCCGCCCTCAATTCATCACTTTTTTCTTTACAGCTTAACAGGGTAAAACCAGCAGCGGAAAGTTCATTGAGCAGACTTATCCTCCTAACCAACACTACTTCACAGGAAACGATATCAGCCACTTTTTGAAGTGTTCCTTCTTTGTTGTTCACCATTACACCGAACACAAAAGCATAGATATCTGTATACTTATCGGCATCAAATAGCCAGCCTAGCTTTTTATCCTCACCAATAAAATAATCAATCTCTAAAGCAAAGGTAGGTAAGCTACGGTTGATATACGACAGCTGTGCCTTCTCGTCCACCCGCTTTTCAATGCCGTCCTTCTTCAGTAAGAAATCCACGCCAAGCTTCTGCAGCTCCTTGTCGGTCACTCTTTCCGTGACCAGTCCAATCTCCGCATATTTCTTGTCCAGAAATTCCGAAAGGATACTCTCCTTTGCCAGATCGTCACTAAAAGTGCTCATCTTTAAAACATTTTAATTTAATGCTCCTTAATATTCACCACCTCAACATAGTACACTCTGATGTAAGATAATTATTTTATTGGTTAATGTTAAAACAAAAGAAGCACTGCGCTAATGCTTGTGTTTGACGGGGCATTATTTATATATTTAACGTCATCAAGTTTAACATGAAGCTATATTGATAAAAAACATGAAAATCAAACTTTCGATCATACTTGCCATCATCTTGCAGAATCTTGCTTTTGGCCAAGAACTGGTAACCAAAGCTTCCTTTGAACACATTCAGTATGTTAATTCTCTTACTTGGTATGAAGATGATATATATTGCGGTGGTTATACCTTTAAAACTAAAATCAATGATGGGAACTCTGCAGATGCTTATCTAGTTAACTATGATTTATCCCTAAAGCCAAAATGGTCCATTAAAATTGCCGACAAACATTACAATGAGATTGGGGCTATCATCAGACACCAGGATAAAATATACGCCCTAGTGAGTCAAGGCAAAATGCAGCCACTTGCTAGGGATTTCTTTCTTAACTTATACATTATCCTTCCCGATGGTTCCATACAGGAAAAAATACCTGTTGGTCGAACATTTTATGCGCCTAACAATATCGCCATTGATGGGCAGTACCTCGTATTTGGAAATACATCCAACGCGGGAATCAATTATTCCAGTATCTCTACCCCCGAAATCATCAGATATAACATAACCACTAAAAAAATCACTAGGCAAAAAGGTAATCAGGGGCTTTTCTATCCGAAAAAGATCATTGCAAGCAATGCGGGCGTATTCCTTACGAACATGTACCTAACACCTAGAGGACCGAACATAATGTCCCTTAAAAGTGGCAGATACGGAGAAATTTTCCTAAAGCCCAAGAAAGAAGAATATTTCTTAGACAGTTATGTGAACAAAAATATCTTAACCACGGTATGTGTATTTCCAGGCGTTTATGGCAATATGAACAAATACCTTAAATACTATTATCTTGATCTGGCTACCAAAAAAATAAGTTCCAAAACGATACCCTATACTAACTTAGGTTGGGAAGAAGCTCGCTTCTCGCCTTTTTCAAATGGCACCGCCTCATGGCTGATCGTACAAGAAGCCAAAACAAAAGAGTTCAACTATGTGCTGTTAGATAATAGTGGCAATATCAAAAAGACCTTGAAATTCGACCTAAATAATGGTAATAGTTATCAAGAATACTATATTTTCAGAGATAGTCTACTGCTTAGGGCAAACTCAAGAGGTATTCAACTTTACAAAACGGAATAGGCACAAGCACCGCTTCGCTAATGCTTGAGCTAGTGGAAAACAAACTACAAAGACAAATTGATTAGAATGATAAATCGAGATTTTTGCGAATTTTTAGAACATGAAATCTGTAAAGCATTTGAGCATTCAGACAATGAAGAAATTAACGGATTTTGGTGCGACGGAGTTTTAACTAACCAACCTGATAGTTATTATTCTCAAAAATTCGTAAACGACAATAGACAAGTGACATTGAAAGCATTTATTGGAAAAGATGGACAAACAGTATATGAATTGACATTAAAGTTTGGCAATAAAGCATTAAGTCGATATGCGAGAAACTTAGATATAAAAGAATGTGTACCAAACCCAGACAAGCAAAATTGGTTTGACATAGATGTTGAACGACATAAAATTGAAATTCAACTTAATTAAGGATAGCCCCTCTGGTGCAAGCGTCCGCTTATGCCTACTCTAATAACTTAATCTCAAGCAATCCCTTTTCACCTGCATAATCCCTTGCACTACTGTAAACATAATCTTCTGCCGAAAAAACACCCCCCTTAGCGCAAGTCTTAGCGCCAGAGGAAAAAGCAAAGGCCTGACAATTTCTAATCGTCGCGAGTATCCCAACACTAAACCTTACACACAATTGCTCGAACATCAAGGAGAAATATTTTTTGGGATAAAACTACCACAACTATTCGCATAGACCATTTTATAAACAACATGACTACCCCTCGTACTGAAATCACAGATTAATCCTGTTTTTGATATTTGAAGATTATCAAAATTCCAGATAGACACTTCCTTTCTTGCCGGATTTATCATTACAGTAACCCTAACCTGTCCTGAATTTGCGGATGTAGGAAAGTAATATTGCCCGATATAACATTCCCCATAGTTTTTCACATTCCGCTTCTTTAAAGAAAAAACAGAGTTTCTATTTGTGAAACTATTTTGTTCAAATTCCAAAAAATGGGTGTTTTGTAATATTTCTTGATAGTATTTTTTACTCTCGAGAAACTTGGGAATAATTTTATCGACACTGAAATACCCAATATTGCTATTCAAAAAATCCATCTCATCACTAAGCCCCCTACTCTTTATCAGGTCGCATACTTTTTTTCTCTGGACTTTAAGTTTAGTACCACTAACAATAATATCGGACCCTTGCTGGAAGGGAATAACTGTCCTCTCTAAAAAAACACTTTTGCCACCTAGCGCATACTCTTTAAGGCCGCAAAAAGGAATGACTAGCCAAAAAACAATCGAAACATAGTTCATATACATTAATAGTCATCACGCTGCAACATCCGTACAGCTCCACCGTAAATATCGAAACTTGCCCTCACATTTCCTAGATGGTCGCTCAGGTTATATTCGTAGGTATAGGTCCCGCCGCTGTTCAGGGCTAATATCCGCCTGCCTCATCATTTAAACTTCTGTCCCAAGTCTGGGGCCTCTTCAATCTGTACAAAATCGATGGCATATGGAGTGTATTGGATACCATTTATATAACCAGTTGGCCATGGCTGGTGATAACACCAACCAGAGGTAAAATCTCAAAAAAAGAGCGGACAATCAACTATCCGCTCTTTTACATTATAAAATTAAACTCTTATTAAAGATTTTGCTTAAAGGCACAAGTCATCCCCACCAAGGCCTAAACACAAGACTTGCGCCAAGGGGTTAAATTCCTACTAGAACAATACACCAGCCCCCCTTACATACAACACAATAGTTATAATCGTAATAAAATGTATCAAAAATAAAAATGAAAGTATTACATAAATTAGTCTTTTTAATTTAATGTAGTTAAAAATGAAGAATACTATCAAAATAGCCTCAAGAGCTAATAGAATATAAAAAACGGTGTGATCTTGGGTCTTAATAAAATAGTAATAAATTAAGCCGAAGAGTATAATTCCAGCAGTAGAAAATAAATTTTTTTTTTATCTAGTCGTAACATTTGTATTAGTTTTTGCACCCTTAATAAATTTCAATTTATATCCCATTCCTTCCATCCCATATATAAATCTATGATTTATGTTTAGAACATTTCCTCTAAAAGAACCTCTTCATTTTTCGCTAGCTTTTAATGTGACTGTACTAGTCAACTTATCTCCTGCAGGATCTACTAATCCGAACATTGTTGGACCATCCCAAAGGTTTCCATCAATATAGCTATTAAACTCAAATTTTAATGTTTTCCCCAAATATGTTTCTCCAGATTTTGTACTCTTTTGATCATTAGCATTTTTATCCCAATAAATACTCTTATCTTCTCTCATTACAAAATCATCGGCTTGCATCCCATCGGGATCTATAAATCTAATCAGGTTATTGAACGCATAGTTGTAAGGGGAATGCCTCCGCATCTTTTCCGCCAGCGGATCCACCACGTTCCATCTACCAATCACCGGGTCATAGAACCTTGCACCATAATCATACTGTTCCACTTCCTCTTGCAGTTCCTTGCCATTGTAGAGGTATTTATTTGTACCTCCAACGACAGTCTTCCTCAATCCAAAGGCATAGTAGTCGTCACGCTGCAGCATAAATATCGAAACTTGCCCTCACATTTCCAAGATGGTCGCTCAGCTTATATTCGTAGGTATAGGTCCGCCGATGTTCAGGGCTAATATCCGCCTGCCTCATCATTTAAACTTCTGTCCCAAGTCTGGGGCTTCTTCAATCTGTACAAAATCGATGGCATATGGAGTGTATTGGATACCATTTACATAACCAGTTGGCCATGGCTGGTGATAACACCAACCAGAGGTAAAATCTCAAAAAAAGAGCGGACAATCAACTATCCGCTCTTTTACATTATAAAATTAAACTCTTATTAAAGATTTTGCTTAAAGGCACAAGTCATCCCCACCAAGACCTAAACACAAGACTTGCGCCAAGGGGGGATGGAACACTACCAGTTTACATCCATACTATTTTCAGCATACTTAATTGGCTCTATATATTCCTGATCTAATTTATTCAGTAATTGTCTTGACAAAAGACAACTACTATCCATCACACTACTATTCTGTACAAGTTCCTTATACCATTGTCCAGAATAAAGTTTAGATAATATCCTCTGTAATTCAATAAGATTGGATATAAAATAATCATCTATTTTAGGGTTAATCAACTTTAATTCCTTTAAAATCCCTTGCTTTGATAAAGTATCCAATCTATGGATTGCCTCGGCAAAATTTTTCAAATCTTCTTCTGAATAACCTTTTAAATTCGTAGCTAAAATCAATAGTACGTAAACAATTTCTTCATAATGAAATTTCAATATTTCTTTTTTCATTTTTAATTACGGTTTAAAATCTGGTGAAGGTGAGACCCGAATTGTATTTTTTGAAGTTGCATTTATTCTACCAGAGGTCAATTTCCAATAACCTATAGGTTTATTAGTAGTCGAGTGCACAGCATTTACTTCCCATTGAGCATAATATCTTTGATTTCCGATCTGTTTTTCAAAAACGGTTTTAGTTCCCCAATTACCTTCTAATTTCCCCCACCCACTTTTAATTAAATCATTTGATGCATTATTTAAACTTTTGTTTTTAAACAACGGACCAAGATCATCTAAACTATCAAAAGATTTAAAACTCGTCTTAGCAGCAACGTCACCAGGAAGATTCCCCATAGTCCCCTGAACCCCTCCCATAGCAAAACCCATTGCAGTTGAGTGGCTGTCCATAATCTCAGACGCTCCTCTGATTATTTTAGTATCAGCTTTAATTTCATTTCCTTTATCAATTACTTTACGTGTCTTCTCTGGAACCTTACTAACATAATCCTCATCTTGGCTTTGAACTTTTACATTAGCCTTTTCAATTACCCCTTCCGCATAAGTTCTATATCCAAATACAGACTTTACTTTATATTCCGCACTTTTGTACAGAGCATATCCAATGTTCAAAAAGAATAAAGGATCACCCACATTAGGCCACATTCCATCTGGATCTGTAAATTTTATTGGATTATTAAAAACATAATTATATGGAGACCATCTTCTTCCTTTTTCAGCTAATGGATCTACCACATTCCATCTCCCAATCACTGGATCATAGAACCTAGCACCATAATCATACTGGTTTAGCTCCTCCTGCAATTCCTTGCCATTATAAAGATACTTATTTTGGAGCGAAACTGCACCTACATCATTATTAACGGATTTCCTCAGGCCAAAGGCATAGTAATCGTCACGCTGCAGCACCTCTATGGTACTTCCGTTCACCTTAAACGTTGCCCTCACATTTCCTAGATGGTCGCTCAGGTTATATTCGTAGGTATAAGTCCCGCCGCTGTTCCTGGCAATGCCCTCCTCGGTCTGTATGAAATCGATAACGTTATTGGTGTACTGGATACTATTTACATAACCAATTGGTCATGGTTGGTGATAACACCAACCAAAGGTGAAATAACCAAAGCCCAGCAATTTTACATCACTAGGTTTGGCTTTATATTCTTTAAGCACAAGCACCGCTACGCTAATGCCTGCGCTAGACAAATCGCTTAACCCAGAGGGAGGATTCGCCGCTAGCCTTTATTATTTGTTTTGGAATGATATTTAAAGTATGATATAAAGACCAACCCCAACAAACATTGAAATGGGTAGTATTAAGAAAATCATCCAGATGGGAATACGGTTATTGTAGACCGAGCCTTTATATCTTTTAATAATTTTCTCTATTTTACTCTTCTTGTGATAATTGTAAAATATACTGAACAAAATTAAGACACAATAAAATACAAAGGCGATTATCTTAAGTTTACTATTATTTAAGTATTCAATGAATAATCCGATTACAGGAATAAATAAAAAGATACAACATACGGAGATATATGCGGATGCCGCAAAAAGCCCAGGTTCCTTCTTCTTTTCATAGGCAACGTAGGCCCTAAAAAACAAATAATCTAAAATCATTTCCAACTAACCAAAGTACCACCATCCTTGTTATAATTTTCCTCGACATAATCGTCCAAATGCTGCCCTATGGTTCTACCTGACACCCATTTAGTCAACAAATCTGCTCCGAGATAAGCTCCTCCCACCATCCAACCACCTCCTGGTATAAATAGACACAAGTCTCCTTACGCTAAGTCCCAAACAACAAGACTTGCGCTAAGTTGGGCTATACACAGCTAATCTATCGATTTAGCGGTTCTAGTATCTTCTTCAATAGAGCTTTTTAAAGCCTTGAAAAACTCATTGTTATAGGGATATTTTTTCTCAATCTTGTCAATTTCAATGTCTATTTTTTGTTTGTTCATCAGCATCTTCTTGAAAGAGAATAAGTCATAATACGCTTCTTCATTCAATTTATTATTACGTATATTTTCTTTATCAAGATAACTCTGGATACCCTGTACGGTTTTATTCAGAAATTTATTTCTATTCAAGGTATCTCCTTTAGTAGCATAATCCATGGAAAGGAAATAATAATAATTCATCTCTTTTTTATACTTATATTTAAAATCTCTATCGGTTAACATTTTTGTGTATTCGTAACCGCTTTTGTAATCTTTTAGCAAAGCCAACAAGGAGAGTTTCAGCTCTATAGTTTCAATATTTTTAGAACATTTCAAAGCTTGTTCAGCTTCTGTTAGTGCTTCTTTGAGTAATGACTTGTCATTGTTTTTATAATAGTCATTAAGCTTACTCCTTGCTTTTTTTTGATAAAATTTACAACTATCCGCATTCTTATTTTGGCCGTTGCAACTACTGAAGAAGCAAATCATAAAGCATAATATTAATAGTTTATTTTTCATCTTGTTGTTATCTTTTAGGTGTATAAGGAAGAAATGTATGAGTGTAGCTTCTAGCTATAGGAATTAAAGGGTTAGAAACAAGAGGAGTTGCACCACTACTATTGGTATTCCACCATTGACCAGTTACGCTTGCTCCAGGAAATGTTGCGCCTTTGGATAATTGAGATGCTGGTATTGTTATACTGCCAGATGAAATTGTAGTTCCGGTAGCTTTAATTATAGGGCCCTCTGGTTCCGATAATGAAGTTGAATAATTTTTCCCATTAAAAGATGTACTCAACTTACCTGAAGTTGAAACATCATCAAAACCAGATATTTTACTTGAATTAGATACGCCTATAGATACCCCTAAAAATTCTTTTGATAGTATCCCAGTTGCTGGGTCAATCGTAGTACTAACATTTGCACTAACTCCTATTGTTGTTTTTACAGTAGCCGTCACTAAATGTGAAGCCGAATAAGCTGCTGCTCCAAAATCCCCTCCATCTTCCGCATCAGCAGCTATATAGCCAAGCTTTGTAGTTGATAGTGATGAATAAGACTTGTTCCATCCTAAATCTTTAATGATAGAATTATCATCTTTTCCGATATATTGAGCATTCCTTCCTTGATATTGTTCCGCTGTTTTTTGGTCAACAACTCGATTATCCCAAATATATCTATTATCCCTTTTCACCCAATCTGTCCCCTCCATCCCATCTGGGTCTATAAACCTTAGTGGATTATTGAACACGTAATTATATGGCGACCACCTTCTTCCTTTTTCAGCCAATGGGTCCACCACGTTCCATCTACCAATCACCGGGTCATAGAACCTTGCACCATAATCATACTGTTCCACTTCCTCCTGCAGTTCCTTGCCATTGTAGAGGTATTTATTTGTACCTCCAACGACAGCTTTCCTCAATCCAAAGGCATAGTAGTCGTCACGCTGCAACATCCGTACAGCTCCACCGTAAATATCGAAACTTGCCCTCACATTTCCAAGATGGTCGCTCAGATTATATTCGTAGGTATAGGCCCCACCGCTGTTCCTGGCAATGCCCTCCTCGGTCTGTATAAAATCTATCACACCATTGGTGTACTGGATCCCGCCAACGTAGTCGGTGGTATTAATGGTACTGCCAGTGGCGAGCTTGCTCAGTTTCCTGCCAGTGGCGTCATAGCTGTACGTTAGCGTAACGGGTGCCGTGATCGTCTGCAGTAGGTTCAAGTGGTTATAGCTGATATTGACAATGCCTTTTTCACTGTCGGTCTTCAGGTTGCCGTTGGCATCGTAGCTGTAGCTACTGGTGGTGAAACCCCTAATACTGTTGAGCCTATTGCCCGTATAGCTTTCGTAGGTGTTGGTGCCAAAACCGTCGCGGGTTAGGCTGGTAATATTCCCCATCACATCATAGCTGATGGCCTCGCCCAGGTCGTTGCCTGCAGTTGCATTGAGCAGCCTGTTGAGCTTGTCGTAGCGGTAGGCAAAGGTGTTGCTGCCGTTATTGGTATAGCTCTGCCCCGATATATTGCCGTTAAACTGCGGAAAGGTGCCAGCATTGTACTGCAGGGCCATATTGAACAATGGGGAGGCATCGTTTGTCGTCAGCCAGCCACGTTCGTTGTAACTGTAGGTAGTGGACTGCAGACCGTTGGCCATCTTCTTCTCCCTCAGCTGCCCAATCTCGTTGTACAGCATTTCCGAAAGCACCGTTGGCGCTGCACCATTGATACCCTGGCTGGTGGCCTTCTTACGGCCCATATGGTCGTAGGTATAGGCCGTGGCAATGGTGGTGGTGGCCGTGCCCCTGGTATGGGTACGGGTACTGTTCTTTATGCTACCGTCGAAGTTGTACTCGGTGTCAACCACGTCGGTACCTCCAAGATGGTGTTCATTTTTTGTTTGGATAGCACGGCCGTAGCTATCGTAATAGCTTACCGCAAGCAGCATGGTAGCAGTGCACAGGATATTGGTCCTTGTTCCTGTCAATAAGCCCTTTGTACGTTCGGCAGTCACCTGCGTGGTACCGTTGGGCTGGCCAAAGGTATTGTTATAAAAATCATAATCGTCGTAATAACTGAATAGATGATAGCTGCTAATCCCTGTATTGGGGAAGGCCAGATGGCTGTAGCCTGTCCCTGTTCCATTTACATTGGAGTTGTCGCGCTCCTCCCACAGCACCGTATGGCCTTCCACAGCAAGCTCCAAGGCCGCCCTGCCGTTGGCGCTTCCGTAAACGCCAGTGATGATGGTACGCCCCAGGGCATCGTACTTGGTGAAAAGCCATTCCTGCCTGCCCCGCTGTAGGGAATCCTGGCTCAGCACCAACTGGTCGAGCTTGTTGTATACCATGAATTCCCAGCCCTTGCCAGGCAGCTTCCTCTCAATCAGTCTTCCCCTGCCATCGTAATGGTACTGGTAGCAGAACTGTTCCTGCGCCGTAGCATCGGGCACGCCGGCATCGGGGCCGGCACCTGGGGGCAGCACAAAGCTCAGGTTGCCAAGGTCGTCATATACGTAGTACGTGCTCAGTACCTCGGTAGCGCCCGTCTTTTCGTTGAACATGCGCTTGAGCACTACCCTTCCCTCCTTGTCCCTGTATTCCTCTACAGTGCCCTTCTTGCCATCGCCGGCCTGCCAGTTCTCGTCTTTGCTGACGGTAAGGTACAACTGCCCTGCACCATAGAAACCGCTGCTGGCCAGGACACGCCTATGCTCACGCCCAGATTTGGCGACCACATCGGCACTGAACAGCCTTACGGCAAAGCCCGTGGTCCCGTAATTGGTTTCGCCGTTGTTGGTGCTATAGCCTAATCTGGCCGTGTGCTCGGTTCCTACAATACTAGGCTGCCATGCATCGCCAGGGAAGCCCTGCCGCTCCACACGGTTCAGGGAACTGGACTCAAACATGGTTACACTGAAGGGATTACTGGTCCGCCTGATGCTGGAACTTGACGGCTGCCCCGTATAAAAGGCCAGCTGGTCGGCAATGGAACCTGTTCTGTAACTGCCGCTGGTACCTGTTGCCGCATAAGGCTGGTATTTTACCGCTTCCCTGCCAAATGGGTCGTACACATTGGGCGTAACGATGTCCTGATAAGATGGACTTGCGCCTACCAGCACGGTCTGCAGGGGCCTGCCCAGCCCATCGAAATACTGGATGGACTGGTTCTCCTGACACAGCGTTCGGGCATCGTTTAGGTTCTGAACGTTCACTCCTGCCACCCTAAAGGTGCGGGCAAGGATATAGTTCTGGTTGCTGCTCGGTGTACTGGACAACAGGCCGCAATCGCCCTGGATAAAGATCCTCAGGTTGCTGCCCGAGGGCGCATGGAAGCTAGGCAGTAATGTCACGCTTCCACTGGCACTCAGCTCAGACTGGTTGTTGTAGACCGAATAGCTCTTGTGCTGCTGGGCTTTGGATATGGTAAGGCCGAACATAACGGCCAGGAACGTCAATCTGGTTTTCATAGGGCATTAGGGTTTATAGTGGTAGCTGTAGTTCTTGATGATATTTCCGTATCTGTCCTTTTCCAGTTTCAACCTGCCATAATCATCATATTCATAATAAATCGTCATCCCTTTCGCATCCGTTATACTAGTCATACCCACTAAAGGTTTGTAGGTGTAGGCTGTGATGCTGGATTTTTTTAATGCAGGATTGCCTTTAAGCACCTGGACAAAATCGTTGACCTGCTGGTCGGTAGGAATTCTTGAAGAAAAATCATCAATAACCGACTGCCCACCAAGGGCAGTTTTGACATCTTCATAACTTACGTTCTTGATCTCGGCTATTGGAAACTGGTTGTTATAGCTCCAGAGGTAACTGGTTTTGGAATTTGCATCCCTTGACACACTTAGTACCTGACCACGACTACTATAGTTATGATAGTTTAATAAAGTTTCATTGTTGCCCGTGATCAGGTTAAGTTGTTCAGCACTGTTGGGTACAAACATGTTAGAAAACGGCTGATAGTGGTTGGTCTTTGTTAAACTTGCGGTTATATTGTTTCTGGTTATTTTACTTTCAATTAGAGGTGTAAGCTGATTGAGCTGTACCATATTCTGATAAACACCATTTACATCCTGTGGGGTTCCTGCCAGATCGGTACTATATTTACTTTCTGTTATTAGGTTCTGTCCATCACTTCCCTTTAGGACGGTTTTGGTCAACTGGTGCGAGGCGTTGTAGAATTTTTCCGTTGTCGTTTCCACTATTGGCGCAAGTCCATCATCACCATAATCTATCTCCCTGATTTTTGTGAGTAGTCTACGGCCCGTATAGATCGGATAATCTGCGTAATAGAAATAACGACTAGGAAGCGGAGATAGATAACAGCCCCCAATATATACTTTTCGCCCCAACTTTAATCCCCGACCTTCCGGACCTAAAACATCGGTATAATCATACTTGATTGATTTGGTACGAAGCTGGTTATTATTGGAGATTTTATAGAAAGTTTGTTCGGCCAGGGTGCCATTTGCCCAAGTGTAGGGAAGTTGCAGGGAGGAAAATGGATAACCGGAAGGGGCAGGCAGGCTTTTATCAACAGCAACATCATACCTGTACTTCGTCTTAAGCATGTTGTTGTTATCGATACCTGAGTATTCAACAATCTCGCTATAGTTCAGCGGACTTCCGTTAAAGGTGGTCAACGGAAAAAATGATTCACCAAAGAAGACCTCTCTTTGGGTTTCACAAGATATACAGCCTATATCCGGGATATACGTGCCAAAATAGAATCCCTTTGTGTAAGATTTGGGCATCCTATTGAAAGTGTCGGAAATCACAATCCCAACACCATCTTCGTTTTCTCCATAACCATACGAACGCTGAGTGGCAAGGACTTCATTGCTATGAAAATCACTGATTTTTTTAATCCTCAGCCCAAAGCCATCCTTAACCAACGCCACATTCGTAAAGGTGACATAGTTTACAGCAATACGGGCAAAGGCAAGGCTATTTCCTATAGCCTCTGCGTACAGTTCATAGGTATCACCAACGGACAAATTGAAGGGAATCGTGTAGTTCACATCATTATATACATCTGCTGGGCGGATATAAACCACTTGGCCCGTGGTCAAATTTTTCAACCTTACATATGGCCTATTGGTCAATCCGGTAAGATCGTGGATACGCCTAAATTCAACACTTACAGAAGATTCAAAGTTGCCTGTACAAACAAATGTAACCGTATTGGTGGGGGTCATTCCTCCATTTGCGATACTGTAAAAACCGACGGGCTGGGGAGTTCTTTCGGATAAAGTAAACCTGTTTGGTTCATACTCAAACGTACTATAGCCACCTGTGGGGTAGGTGATTTTTTTTAAAATTCCCGCTTCCATATTCATCGGAGACGGGGTTCGGTCTGCTGAGCCGACCTGTAAAATTCCAAATTTAGTAAAAAAGCTCTTTTTTTGGAGCAGGGTCTGATTTGATACCGCACCATTAAAGTACCCCCATTCATCCTGAGCAAAGCTGTGGATAGCGGGCAATTGAACATCGCTATATTTAAAACTATGTTTTTTGGGGTTTGACAGGTTCTTGTCAAACTCCTCCAAAGCGTCTAGTCTGAGCCGATATTTGACATCGTCATAACGATAATATGGATTAGTGTGTGCGGAATAGAAATATCCGTAATTAAACTTAAAGGTCTTCAATCTTTCAAAGCCTCCAAGATTATCCGTTTTTGCAAAGAAATTGATGGCATTCAGGACAGTGATTCCACCATCGAGCCGGTCGTGGCTCATGTCGAAGACCACCTTGCCCAGATTGAACTCTATGGAACTAATCCACATTGGAAAATAACTTCGCACGGTCTGTGCCATATCTATCGGCTCCAAAATGGGGCCTACAGGCGAGCTAGGACTTAAAGACCCCTCACATTTTTCACCATATAACTGTGTGAAACTAAAGATATTCTCATAAATCGGTGGGGATTGCCTATAATAGTTTATAGTGATTTCATCCGTAGCGTCCGCCGAAATCATTTTTGTGAGATACCAAGCGCTTATACCACCGACAGATTGCCCGCCCCATTCGTCAGTATTCGTTTGGGAAGATCCATACCCCACTACATTGAAAATGTACTTGTCACCATTCTCGTCTATGATCTTAAAACTGGTATCGGTTTCCCGTAAAATCTTGATGGGTTCGTTGGTGATGAGTATGGGATTTCCCGAGCCATCGAGAATGAATTTCCCACTTCTTCCGTTGAAGGAAAAGAAGAACAGATCTGGTTCGGTATCCCTATCATCTCGAAGTGCTTCTTCCACATATCTAGGGTATGCACCAGCCGGCCCGATCTGCGATTCGGTAGGTACTGGAAATCTTGCAAAACCAGAGAAATCGTCCCTACCGACTATCGTCCTCGAAATTACTCCTCCCACATTCAAAACCCATCCTAGGCCGACCCAGGAAGCCCTTTCATCCACTTTTATACCATTTCCCCCAACATAGTCCAGGGTAATGGCTAAATTAAACCGGGGTGTCTTTATTTCGCCTATCGGAATTCCTAGTGAAAGTGCCCCCGTGTTGTGGTTAGCACTATAATTACCGAACTTCCCCAATGCAGCTATATCGGGAGAAGGTGGAATGTACCTGGGAATGTTCATCTGCTGCGCTTTTGTGAAGAAATTAAAAAGCAGCATTACTATGATCATCATGACTGACCTGGTATTTTTTTTAATTACAGTCCATCCATTCTCATTTTGGATGGACTTGGTTCTGATTGGTTTGGGGGTTCTTTTTTTCATATAAAAAATGGCATAACCCAGACAAACCGTATTAAAATCTGCACTTTAAATAACTGAACTATAACACTATAAGGAGACGACCAATAGATACAGACTGGCAAGAATCATCTATTGAGTTCATAGCGCCGCCTGCACAACGGTGCATACCAAACCATTTCAGGTCTATTGAGATATCCTAATTTTGCTTTATGCAGGTATTAGAACAGGAGTAATTATTAAATAAAGGGAAAAAAATGAGCGGAACATAATCATAGGTAAAATGGTAGAGGTCCATATAGTCTATTTTACAATTTGGTAGATTGTTGAGTAAACGAAAGGTAGAAAATAGTAAAAAGTGTAAATCAAATGTAAAATACAGTCATCCGAGCTGTACGGCTAAGATAAACAAAACAATAAAAATATTCGAAAAATTTATTTTTTTGATAACTATTCTTCTTCTTGCTGGTGTTATCACCACACCACGATACATCTCCAACAGATAAACTAAAGTAAAATCCCAAAACCAATTCCATAAAAAAAGTCCCGAGTGTTCGGGACTTTTGTGGGCCATGATGGGCTCGAACCATCGACCAAAAGATTATGAGTCTTCTACTCTAACCAACTGAGCTAATGGCCCTGCTAAAACACTATTGCGTTTTGCGAGTGCAATGTTACATATTTGCTTCGAATTTTGGAAACACTTTATCACAAAAAATTAAAGTATTCTTTACATCCAAAAACTAACTTACTGCTTGCCAAGCAAAAAATCGGGCAAAAAGCCAATAATTTATTTCATTCCCCTTTCAATAATTGATCAATAACATGCCTGTGGCTTTCGCTCACCGGCAGTTCTGCATCCGCAATCAATAGCGCATTCTTTTTTATTGCCGAAACCTGATGGAGATTCACGATAAAAGATTTATGGATACGTTTAAAGAAAGGAGGCAACAATTCTTCCACCGCCTTCATGCTCATGCGTACAATAGCTGCTTTAGAAGTATGAACAAGATGAATTTGAATATAATCTTTCAAGCCCTCTATATAACTGATCTCGGTAAAAACCACTTTCATTAAGCTATACCCTACATTCACAAACATATAATCTTGCTTAGCCGATATATTACCCTTAGCTTGCTCCTTAAGCTCAAATAAATCCTTTGCCTTGTTACAAGCTTTCATAAACTTGTCCAATGAAACGGGCTTTACCAAATAATCCAATACATCTAAGGCAAAACCGTCAAGCGCATATTGCTTATAGGCCGTTACCATAATTACCATTGGTTTTTTAACCAAACTTTTCACAAACTCCAACCCAGTAATCCCAGGCATTTGGATGTCGATAAAAATAAGATCAACAGGCTGCTCCTGTATAATTTGGTTGGCCACCAACGCATTGTCGCAACTGGCCACCAATTGCAAAAAAGGAATTTTGCTGATGTTGTCCATCAACAACTGTAAAGCCAATGGCTCGTCATCAATTGCTATACACCTGATCATTTGGCCAATTTTAAAGTTAAATTTACGGTAAACCAACCGTCGTTACGTTCAATATTTAAGGTGTGTTGGTTACCATACAACAAGTTTAACCTACGGCTCACATTAGAAAGTCCAATACCCGAAGCATTATCTTTAGTTTCTACGACAGTAGAATCAAACCTATTTTTCACCTTAAATACCAAACAATGGTCTTGTACATTTAAATCTATAATGATTTTTGGATCTTCAATTAAGCCAACCCCATGTTTAAAAGCATTTTCAATAAACGGTATCAATAACATGGGTTCTATTTCCACCGTTTCGTCACGGATCTCAAAGTTAGTTTCAATGGGCACTTTTTGTCCAAAGCGCTGTTTTTGCAAATCAATATAAGCCTGCAGATATTCTACTTCTGTTAATAACGACACTTTTTCCTCATCGGTTTCGTAAAGCATATATTGCATCAAACCTGAAAGTTTAATCACCGTAGGCTCTAATTCAGTACTTTTTAAACGCACTAGGGCCACAATATTGTTGAGCACATTAAAAATAAAATGCGGGCTAATTTGCGAACGCAGAAATGATACTTCCGTTTTCATGTTTTCCTGCTCCCGTTGCAAGGTTCTTCTTTCTTCCGTATTTCGGTCAGAAATCATGGTAAAAGCAATACTAGCGGCAAAAGTGAGCAAAAAAGAAGGTGCAATCGCCCAAATAGCCCTTACCGTATTAAAATAAATATCGGAAATCAATCCCTTGAACATAATAGCGTGAACAATGATTGAAAATAAAAAGCACAAAGCAACACCTACCATATAAAACCCGTATTTTTTGGTGTAAAAAAACTTGGGCATCAACAACAGACTATTCACATAAAAACAAACAATCCAAAGCAAATAGTTCAGCAGGTTCAACTTAGCAAACTGATACTCCTCGAAAGAAGTCAGCATGCGTGGTGGTCTACTCCTATTTAAATTAACAACGTAGGGTAATATGATCAAAATAGTCCAAACCAAAATATGTAATATAGTTTTAGACCATTTTCCTGAAATTTTTAATCTCATGCTTTGTACTTCAACACGTTTCATCACTAAGATAAGATTTTAGCTACACTACTCATACCTCAAAGCGTCAATAGGATCTAGATTAGAAGCCTTTTTTGCCGGATAATATCCGAAGAAAACACCGGTGATGGCACATACCACAAAGGAAATTACAATAGATGACTCGGCAATTAAGATAGGCCATTTAAGTAAAAATGAAATCAAATAGGCGGAGCTTACTCCCAAAATCACCCCAAGTATTCCTCCCGTAATACTAATAAGAATAGCCTCTATCAAAAACTGCATCAACACATCTCGGCCCCTAGCGCCAATAGACATCCTTAAGCCTATTTCCCTGGTACGTTCCGTAACAGAAACATACATGATATTCATGATCCCAATCCCTCCAATAAATAATGATATACCCGCAATAGCCGTTAACAATACCGTTAGCATACTGCTGGTAGAACTAATGGTACTAATGAGCTCGGCTTGGGTACGCACCTGAAAATCATCATTTTGGTTCTCCAACAAACGATGGCTTTGTCTAATGGCATCGCTAATTTCGGCAGTTGCCGCATCACTTTGCCCTTCTGAAACTGCCGAAGCATAAATACTTTGCAGGTAATTGGTTGCCGTAATACGTTTTTGAACGGTAGTATAGGGTGCCAAAATAATATCATCTTGGTCCTGTCCAAAGTTACTTTGTCCTTTAGGTTCCAATACGCCAATTACCTGAAATGGAATATTTTTAAAACGTATAATTTGGCCAATAGGATTACTACCATCAGGAAACAAATTGGTGATCACCGTTTGCCCCAACAAGCATACTTTAGCAAAACTTTTGACGTCGCGATCAGAAAACAAAATACCGTCTTTTAGTTTTAACTGGCGGATTTGTAAATAATCAGGGCTTACACCTGTAATGGTAGTTGGCCAATTATAACCACCTTTAATGGCCTGCCCACTAGTAGAAACCACGGGTGATAAGCCATTAATATTTTTGGATTTCAACCTTTCAATAGCCGTAATATCTTCCAATTTTAGGGTCTGAATGCTGCTTCCCTGCAGCCTTACCCCACCAGGCTCATTACTTTGTGGCATAATGGTAATCATGTTAGATCCCATACCTGATAGCGACGAACGGATGCTTTGCTTAGAGCCTTCGCCAATGGCCATCATGGCAATTACAGCTGCAACACCAATAATAATCCCTAACATAGTTAGAAAAGCTCTTAACTTATTTCTTTTTAAAGCCTTTAAGGCAATTTTTATAAGATTTAAAATAGCCATGATCCTTTTGTTTAATAGTCGTCAGCTTCTGGCAAACTTGCTAAGGCCTCTTTTGCCGAACGCTGGTTTTCGTTAATGGTATCCTTTTGTATTTTGCCATCTCTCAACATAATTGTTCTTGAACTAAATGCGGCGATATCAGGCTCGTGGGTAACAAAAACAATGGTTTTCCCTTGTCCATTCAGTTCTTGCATTAAAGCCATGATCTCGTAGGATGTGCGGGTGTCCAAGTTACCTGTGGCCTCATCTGCCAAAATCATTACCGGCTGATTAACCAAGGCTCTTGCAATGGCCACACGCTGCTGTTGCCCACCCGAAAGCTGACTAGGAGTATGATCAAATCTTTCTGCAAGCTTTACTGCCTCCAGTGATTGGATTGCTCGCTCTTTTCGTTCTCCCGCTGAAATCTCTTTATTATAAAATAGTGGTAGTTCTACATTTTCAAGTGCCGATGTTCTGGGCAATAAATTATAAGCCTGAAAAACAAAGCCAATTTTATGGTTCCTTAACCCTGCCAACTCATCCTTATTCAAGCTTTTCACATCTACACCATCCAAATGATAAGTACCATCGGTAGGTTTATCCAAACAACCTAAAATATTCAGCAAAGTAGTTTTTCCCGAACCACTACTACCCATAATAGTCACAAACTCTCCGGCCTTGATATCAAAACTAATTCCCTTGAGTGCTCTCACAGTCTGATCGCCCATCACAAACTCACGTTTCAAATCTTTAATATCTAAAATCTTCTTTTCCATTATCTCCTCCTATTTGTTGGACGTTTTGGCATAAATGGACTTGCAGGATTTTGGTTAGCGGCTTCTTTTTTACCCATCACCTGCGAACCTGTTACCACCTCATCAGTAGCGCTTAAACCTTCTAAAACCTGCACTTGCGTATTGTCATTAATACCAATTTTAATTTTTCGCTGCTCCAACTCCTTAGGACTTTTTTGCACCCAAACCAAAGCTTCATCAGCGTTGAGTTTGTGATTAGGTATTTTCTTGATTTGGAATTTCTCGTTCAGCGTAGAGTCGGGCGAATACTTGATAGCCTTCACAGGAATCAAAAGGGCATTGTTTACCTCTTTGGTATATATAGTAATATTAGCCGTCATACCAGGTTTAAGCTTGTTATCTTCATTGGAGGTTTTAATGATAGTGGTATAAGTCACTACATTTGAAGCCGTAGTAGGATGCAACCTGATGTCGCTGATGGTACCATTAAAAGTATTATCCAAATAAGCATCTACGGTAAATACTGCTCGCTCTCCTACTGCCACATTGCCTACATCAGCTTCGTCAACAGATGCCTCTACTTGCATTTTGGTTAAATCTTTGGCAATACTAAATAGCGTTGGCGTATTAAAACTTGCCGCTACTGTAGTTCCTTCACTTACGCTTCTAGAAAGCACTGTACCGTCAATAGGTGAATATATACTGGCAAATTCCAAATTCCTTTGCGCCGAAGCCAATTGTGCCCTAATGCTATTTACCGAAGCCTTGGCCGAATTATAGGTATAAAGTGCATTATCATAATCCGCTTTACTGATCGCTCCAACTTTATAAAGATTGCCCTGACGGTCAAAATTACCTTGTTGATAAACCAAGGCACTCTGTGCATTTAGCAAATTTGCCTTGTATTGATTAACCGTAGCCTCAAATAAGGATTTATCCAGTTCGGCCAATAGTTGTCCTTTTTTTACCTTCGAATTAAAGTCTGCGTAGAGCTTTTTAACCGTGCCTGATACCTGCGTACCCACTGCCACCGTATCTACAGGCTGGACTTTACCTGTTGCTGTAACATTTAGAGAAATATAGCCTGTTTTTGGCTTTTCGGTGCTTACCACCACTACCTGTTCATTTTTTCGAAATACAAAAAACCACACTGCAAATGCCACAACCGCTATTGCAACAATGATCCATATCGTTTTCTTTTTCATAATTTCATGATTTAGAGAGATTTGAAAGTATATTAATTTGTGATGGGCTCGCCAATGTAGAAGTTATAAATCTTGGTATATAGGTTGGCCGTATATTTTGCCTGCACAAAAGCCTGCATGGCCTGCACATATAAGTTTTTTTGCTGTAAATTTTCTACAATGTTGTTGGTGCCCTGTGCTAGTGCAGCATTTGAAATACGCAACGCCTCCCCCGTATAAACAAACTGCTCTTTTGCGGCTTCATACTGACTATTAGCATTTTTAACATTAATATAGGCCCTTTCAACACTTTGTGTCAAGTTCGTTTTACTATCAAGCAAAGACAACCTCGCTTGTTCAATCCCTATATTGGCTTTTGCTACATTGGTTTTAGTAACCTTTCTATCAAAAATTGGAATAGCTAATGTTAAACCTACATTTTGATAAAAGCCATTGTTAAACTGATAGCCAAAATTGCCACTATTTACACTATTGTATCCTGTATGCAAGCCCCCATCTAAACTCAACGTAGGTTTAAGGGTAGATTTAGCCTTTTCCAGCTCAACATTTTGTAATTGTACCGTTAATTCGCCAGCCTTTATTTCTGGGCGTACAAGCAATGCTTTCTCTTGAGCGGTGTTCAAATTATCTACCATGTTCACATTGCTCACCGTATCTACCGTATTCACTTCAAAAGGGGTCGACGTAGGTAATTGAAGCAACTGCTTTAAAGTCAGTATATTTTGTTGTAGCGTATTCTCAGCGGTTACCAAGGTATATTTATCACTGGCATAGGTAGCTTGCAACTGCAATAAGTCTTTTTTAGCAATGGTACCAAATTTCAATTGCGCAGTAGCCCTATCTACTTGTGCTTTGCTGGTATTCATCAAATCCTGTAGATAGGTGATGTTCTCCTTAGCCAATAAAACGTTCAAATAAGCTTGGGTGATAGAAATGGTAACATCATTTTCGGCCGCTGAAACCGATAGGTTTGCTACCTGATAACTCAGATTCTTTGATTTGATGTCATTCTTCAAATAGCTACCACTATACAATACCAGGTCCGAATTGAGCCCTATACCTGTAGCGTTTTGTAAACCTGATTTATAGTTGGTAAGCGATTGCGATGCACTACCCGTTAAATTTGGCAATGTTGCTGCCTTGGCGGCTATTAAACTCTGCTCGGCCACCCCAGCGCTGAGTTTCAAATTATTGATACTAATGTTCTTTTCCTTGGCATAAACAATGCAAGCCTTCAAATCCCAAACCTTGGGCATATCTTGTGCCGAAGCTATAAAGCCAGTACCAAATATCAAGATGGCTAAAATGTATCTCACTTGCTTCATCATAGCGGTAATTATTTGTTGATAAGATCGATGGCCAAAAATAGACCCAAAAAAAATCAACTTTTTGCATTTGAGACGTCCGCCAGCTTTTACTAGACCAAGCAGGTGATAAATGCGACAACAGCGCAACCTATACATTAGGTTTTACCATTTAGATGATACATCTTTGCGGTAAAATTTGGACATTCTTCATGGAAAAAATTAAAAATATAATATTCGATTACGGCAATGTAATTTTTGCCATTGACTTCTTAAGAACCCAAAATGCACTTGCACAATTAGGTATACCTAATGTGGCGGAGTTCTTTGCTCACAAGGGCCACAACCAATTATTTGATGATTTTGAAACAGGAAGCATTACTCCTGCCCAATTTAGGGATGGCATTAGAAAAGTAGCCGAAAAATTAGAACTTACCGATCAGCAGATAGACGATGCTTGGAACAGCTTGTTAATAGGCGTATCAGGCAATAACCACGATGTACTGCTGGAAGTAAAAGATAAATACCGCACCTTCTTATTGAGTAACAACAATAAGATCCATTACGATTGGATCATTGCCTACCTGCAAAAAGACTTTGGCTTTAATAATTACGATGATTTCTTTGAAAGGGCCTACTTTTCGCAAGATACCACCATGCGCAAACCTAACCCTGCCATATTTGAAATGGTACTGAAAGAAAATAACCTTTTAGCCGAAGAAACCTTGTTTATCGACGACAGTCCACAACATATTGAAGGTGCTAAAAAAGTAGGCTTAAACACCTTGCTCATGAATGTACACCCTGAGCACTTACGTGATTTCTTGGTGAACCATCACATTTTGTAACATCATATTAGTAGGGAAGAATCTGTTTGGTTCTTCCTACCTTTTCTCTCTCTAACCACTTCACGGTTATCCTACTTCCCTGTCCTTCTCTTTCGAACTTAAAGCTTAACCTAAAAATCATACTCAAGAGGGTTATATTTGAGCAATATTTACTAACTTAACAGAAAACCGATTTAAATGGAAGCCAAGAAGTACAAATCGTTACAAGAATTTTACCCCTTTTACCTTAGCGAACACCAAAACACCACCAGCCGTGTACTACATTTTATTGGTACAGGCTTAGTGATTCTGTCGCTTATTACGGGTATTCTCTTTCATGATTGGCGCTTTTTATTGGTCATTCCCTTTTTGGGCTATGGCTTTGCTTGGGTAGGGCATTTCTTTTTTGAAAAGAACAAGCCTGCCACCTTCCAGTATCCAGGTTACAGTTTGGCTAGTGATTTCATGCTATTTTGGGATTTGCTTAGCGGAAAACAAAATTTTAAAGTGAAATAGCTTTTACCTATTAGCCCATAGATAAAAGCACTTTGACAGGGCGAGACCATAACCCTACCTTTATCATTATTCAAAAAGGTATGGACATGGCAAACAAAACAAACAGCGAAATGTCTTTTCAATGGCGGCAATAAGCCATTGGAAAATACCAATACATCATTAACAAAAAATTGATTAAGCATGGAAAACAAAGGTTCAGACATCAGCAAATGCCCATTTCACAACGGCAGTATGAAAAGTAACGTTGGCGGCAGCGGCACCCGAAACCGCGACTGGTGGCCAAAACAACTTAAACTCAACATTCTCCGTCAGTACTCGTCCCTATCCAATCCAATGGATGAGGAGTTCAATTATGCCGAAGCTTTCAAAAG
>Ga0206117_100169_pt1 | contig 100807 bp, 96 predicted proteins | sample 3A5Ametagenome_FD_177997 | JGI IMG/M metagenome (GOLD analysis project Ga0206117, IMG submission 177997) | Enriched microbial communities from leaf-cutter ant dump, University of Wisconsin, Madison, United States - 3A5A | ecosystem: Environmental > Terrestrial > Nest > Insects nest > Nest dump...
AAGTGTTCGCCGGTTCGTCCTACAACGATGTGTTTGTCAGTGATGCCACTGCACACAACCTGATAGGCGGGAATGGTGTGGACACGCTGGACTATTCCGGTTCGGCCCAGGCCATCTCGTTGACCATCCTGAACACCGGGGTGGGAACGGGTGTCGGCGGCGACGCTCAGGGCGACACTTTCAGCCAGTTCGAGACGTTCATCGGCTCGGCGCATGACGATACCTTCACGTCCTCGTTCACCAATATCCAGTTGCGTGGTGGCGCGGGCAACGATGTTTATGTGATCGGCAATGCCAGCTCTGCGGTGGTCGAAAACGTTGGTGAGGGCATCGATGAAGTACGCACGGCACTGGCGGACTACACCTTGTCGGCCCAGGTCGAAAACCTGACGTTCACGGGTACCGGCAACTTCATCGGTCGTGGCAATGCCAGCGACAACATCATCACCGGTGGTAGCGGCAATGACACCCTGTACGGCGGTGCCGGTGCCGACCACTTTATCGGCGGTGCCGGCAACGACACGGTGTCCTACGGCGACAGCACCACCGGAGTCGTTACCCTCAACTTTAAGACCGGTGTGCACACCGGTATCGCTGCGGGCGATACCTTCGAGGGCATCGAAGTGTTCGCCGGTTCGTCCTACAACGATGTGTTTGTCAGTGATGCCACTGCACACAACCTGATAGGCGGGAATGGTGTGGACACGCTGGACTATTCCGGTTCGGCCCAGGCCATCTCGTTGACCATTCTGAACACCGGGGCGGGAACGGGCGCCGGTGGCGACGCTCAGGGCGACACCTTCAGCCAGTTCGAGACGTTCATCGGCTCGGCGCATGACGATACCTTCACGTCCTCGTTCACCAATATCCAGTTGCGTGGAGGCGCGGGCAACGATGTCTATGTGATCGGCAATGCCAGCTCTGCGGTGGTCGAAAACGTTGGTGAGGGCATCGATGAAGTGCGCACGGCGCTGGCGGGCTACAGCTTGTCGGCTCAGGTCGAGAACCTGACCTACACGGGTACCGGCAACTTCACCGGCTACGGCAACGCCAGCGACAACATCATCACCGGTGGCAACGGCAACGACATCCTGTACGGTGGCGCCGGTGCCGACCACTTTATCGGCGGTGCCGGCAACGACACCGTGTCGTATGAGGACAGTGGCAGCAGCGGCGCCGTGAACCTGAACTTCAAGACCGGTGTGTACACCGGTATCGCCGCAGGCGATACCTTCGAGAGCATCGAAGTGTTCCGTGGCTCGTCCTATAACGACGTGTTTGTCAGTGATGCCACGGCACACAACCTGGCAGGTGCTGCAGGTACCGACACGCTGGACTATTCCGCTTCGGCCCAGGCCATCTCGTTGACCATTCTGAGCACTGGAGTGGGAACGGGGGTCGGTGGCGACGCTGAGGGCGATACCTTCAGCCAGTTCGAGTTGCTGGTCGGCTCGGCGCATGACGATACCTTCACCTCCTCGTTCAGTGGTATCCAGTTGCGTGGTGGTGCGGGCAACGATATCTATGTGATCGGCAATGCCGGTTCTGTAGTGGTTGAAGACGTTGATGGCGGTATCGATGAAGTACGCACGGCGCTGGCGGGCTACACAATGTCGGCTCAGGTCGAGAACCTGACCTACACGGGCACTGGCAACTTCATTGGTCGCGGCAACGCCAGCGACAACATCATCACCAGCGGCAACGGCAATGACACCTTGTACGGCGGCGCGGGCGCCGACCAGTTCTTTGGTGGCGCAGGCACCGACACCGTGTCCTACGGCGACAGCACCACCGGCGGCGTCACCCTCAACTTCAAGACCGGCGTCCACACCGGTATCGCCGCAGGCGACACATTCAACAGCATCGAGAAGTTCATCGGCACCAGCCAAGGCGATATTTTTGTTGGCGATGCCAATGCAAACATCCTCGACGGTGGTTCTGGCGTCGATCTGCTGAGCTTTGCCAGTGAAGCGTCGGGCATCACCCTCAACCTCAACGGCGTACTCACCGGCATTGCCGCCGGCGATGTCTACACCAGCATCGAGGCCTTCGAAGGTTCGCTATTCGACGACACCTTCACCGGCAGTGCGCTTGCCGAGAAGTTCATCGGTGGTGCCGGTGCCGACACCATCGATGGTGGTGCAGGCAAGGATGCGGCCTGGTATGTCACCAGTTCGGCGGGAGTCAGTATCGACCTGGCGGCCGGCACCGCCAGTGGCGGCGATGCCGAGGGTGATGTGCTGAGCAGCATCGAGGATCTGGCAGGCTCTGCCCATGATGACGTGCTGGTCGGTGATGCCGTGGCAAACACCATCTTTGGCGCCGAAGGCAATGACATCATCCTTGGCGGCGATGGCAACGACTACCTCTATGGCGATGGCATCTACTACGGCGATTTCGGCGCGTTGTCCCGGCCTGAGGATCGTTCCGTGGCCCAGGCTGACATCATCAGTGGGGGCAACGGTGACGATAATATCTACGGCGGCGGCAACGACACCGGTGCCATCCTCCACGGCGATGCCGGCAACGATTTCATCCAGACCGCCAATGGCAAGGCCTACGGTGACGAAGGCAACGACCGCCTGGTCGGTAATGGCTTCGCCTATGAGTTGTACGGCGGTGCCGGTGCCGATCGTCTGGACTTGATGAGCTCGGGTTATGCGTTTGGCGGTGAAGGCAGCGATGCCTACAACGTCGAGTCCCGTACTGCCGTGGTCATCGAAGATACCGGCACTGTCGGCGTCGATGTCGTGTTCTTGAAAAACATCGAGACCTACGACGATGTGATTCTCAGGTCCGACGGTGTCAATGCGTACATCTTTAGCAAGGACAACTGGAACAGCGGCAACCTGGATTCAGGCGTAATGCTGAGCAACTGGTTCGCGGGCTCCAATACCATCGAATCCTTCCAGACCAACAACGGTGACACCTTCACTATCAGCTGAAGCCAGCACGCCAGAGCTAGCCTCTGGCGTCGTCGTTGATTTTGGGGCGCTTGGCGCCCCTGTTTTCAGGGTGCGGGGTGAATTCTTGCCACTCACGGCAGAAAACCGCCGAAAATTTTTCTTCTGCCGCACGGACTTCCCATGGACTCATGGGGAAAGCTCCGTAAATACGGCACTTGAATCACTTGTCCAGTACTTGGTTCGAAAATTGCTTTGTATCTCGTATAGCGGCGGCGAACGGCAACAGTTCGCCAGCGTAGCGGAGGATGACTGTGGACAAGATGCTTTACGTGGCCATGACCGGCGCCAGCCAGAACGCGCTGGCGCAGAAGGCCCATGCCAACAACCTGGCGAACATTTCCACCAGCGGTTTCCAGCGTGACCTCGAGCAGGCACGTTCGATGCCGGTGTTCGGCGACAGCTTTCCGGCGCGGGCCTATGCCATGACCGAGCGCCCGGCCACCGACTTCACCCCCGGTGCGCTGCAGGAAACCGGCCGCGACCTGGACGTCGCCGTGGGCGGCGACGGCTTCATTGCCGTGCAGGCCCCCGACGGCAGCGAAGCCTACGTGCGCACCGCCAGCCTGAACGTTGACGCCGTCGGTGTCCTGCGTGCCGGCAATGGCATGCCGGTGATGGGTAACGGTGGCCCGATCGCCGTGCCGCCGGAGCAGAAGATCGAAGTCGGTCAGGACGGTACCATCAGCATCCGTGCCATGGGCGAGGGCCCGCGGGTGATGGCCGAGGTCGACCGGATCAAGCTGGTCAACCCGGACCTCAAGACCATGACCAAGGGCCTCGACGGTCTGATCCACACCAAGAGCGGCCAGCCCGCGGCCGCCGATGCCAACGTGCAGGTGGTGTCCGGTTTCCTCGAGGCCAGCAACGTCAACGCCGTGGAAGAGATGACCTCGGTGCTGGCCCTGGCCCGGCAATTCGAATTGCACGTAAAGATGATGAACACGGCCAAGGAAGGCGACGAAGCCATGGCTCGGGTTTTGCAAATCAGCTAATTGACACAGGCGTAGCGCCGTAAAACAGGCGTACCAGGAGAACAGCATGCTTCCGGCTCTTTGGGTCAGTAAAACCGGTCTGTCCGCCCAGGACACCAACCTGACCGTCATTTCCAACAACCTGGCCAACGTTTCCACCACGGGCTTCAAGCGCGATCGCGCCGAGTTCCAGGACCTGCTCTACCAGGTGAAACGCCAGCCGGGTGCCCAGTCGACCCAGGACAGCGAGCTGCCGTCGGGCCTGCAAGTGGGTACCGGTGTGCGCATCGTCGGCACCCAGAAGAACTTCATGACCGGCAGCCTGCAGACCACCGAGAACCCGCTGGACCTCGCGGTCAACGGCCGTGGCTTCTTCCAGGTCCTGCAGCCGGATGGCACCGTTTCCTATACCCGTGACGGTACCTTCCACCTGAACTCCGACGGCCAGATCGTCACCGCCAACGGTTTCGCCCTGGAGCCGGCCATCGTCGTGCCGCCGGATGCGCAGACCTTCACCGTCGGCCAGGACGGCACCGTGTCGATCACCACCGCCGGCAACCCGGCCGCGCAGATCATCGGCAACATCCAGACCGCCGACTTCATCAACCCGGCCGGCCTGCAGGCCCAGGGCGGCAACCTGTTCCTGGAAACCGCCGCCAGCGGCGCGCCGCAGATCGGTACCCCGGGCCTCAACGGCTTCGGTACCACCATGCAGCAGACCCTGGAGAACTCCAACGTCAGCACCGTGGAAGAGCTGGTCAACATGATCACCACCCAGCGTGCCTACGAGATGAACTCCAAGGTGATTTCCACCGCCGACAGCATGCTCCAGTACGTTACCCAGAACCTGTGATTGAGCTGGGCAAAGTCGTTTTCACCGTTACACCGTGAGGTCAGAGTCATGAGCCGTTTGTTATCCGTATTCGCCCTGGGGGGGGCGGTGTTGCTGGCTGGTTGCGTCGGACCGACGCCCAAGCCCAACGATCCGTACTATGCGCCGGTGCTGCCGCGCACGCCCCTGCCGGCCGCGGCCAACAACGGCTCGATCTACCAGGCCGGGTTCGAGCAGAACTTCTATAGCGACCGCAAGGCGTTCCGGGTCGGTGACATCATCACCATCACCCTCAACGAGCGGACCCAGGCCAGCAAGAACGCCAACTCGCAGATCGACAAGGACAGTACCGCCAACCTCGGCCTGACCTCGCTGTTCGGCTCCAGCCTGACCACCAACAACCCGATCGGCAGCAACGACCTCAGCCTCAGTGCCGGCTACAGCGGTACTCGCGGCACCAAGGGCGACAGCAAGACGGCGCAGAGCAACACCCTGACCGGCTCGATCACCGTGACCGTGGCCGAGGTGCTGCCCAACGGCATCATCGCCGTGCGCGGCGAGAAATGGATGACCCTCAACACCGGCGACGAGCTGGTGCGGATCGCCGGCCTGGTGCGGGCGGACGACATCGCCACCGACAACACCGTGTCGTCGACCCGGGTCGCTGACGCACGCATCACCTATTCGGGTACCGGGGCTTTCGCCGATGCCAGCCAGCCCGGCTGGTTCGACCGCTTCTTCCTCAGTCCGCTTTTCCCGTTCTAGGTTCGGGTGACCATGCTCAAGTTCAAGCAGTTCGTAGCCACGACCTTCCTGCTGGTCGTGGCGTGCAGCGCCCAGGCCGAGCGCCTGAAGGACATCGCCAGCATTTCCGGCGTGCGCTCCAACCAGTTGATCGGCTATGGCCTGGTGGTGGGGTTGAACGGTACGGGTGACCAGACCACCCAGACTCCGTTCACCCTGCAGACCTTCAACAACATGCTGTCCCAGTTCGGCATCAAGGTGCCGGCGGGTTCCGGCAACGTGCAGTTGAAGAACGTCGCCGCGGTATCGGTGCATGCCGACCTGCCGCCGTTCGCCAAGCCGGGGCAGGTGGTGGACATCACCGTGTCCTCCATCGGCAACTCCAAGAGCCTGCGTGGCGGCAGCCTGCTGATGACCCCGCTCAAGGGGATCGACGGCAATGTCTACGCCATCGCCCAGGGCAACCTGGTGGTGGGCGGTTTCGACGCCGAAGGCCGCGACGGCTCGAAGATCACCGTCAACGTTCCGTCGGCCGGCCGGATTCCCGGCGGCGCCAGCGTCGAGCGCGCCGTGCCCAGTGGTTTCAACCAGGGCAACAGCCTGACCCTGAACCTCAATCGTCCGGACTTCACCACCGCCAAGCGCATCGTCGACAAGGTCAACGAACTGCTCGGCCCGGGCGTCGCCCAGGCCGTGGACGGCGGTTCGGTGCGGGTCACCGCGCCGCTCGATCCGGGCCAGCGCGTCGACTACCTGTCGATCCTCGAGAACCTCGAGATCGATCCGGGCCAGGCCGTGGCCAAGGTCATCATCAACTCGCGTACCGGGACCATCGTCATCGGCCAGAACGTCAAGGTGTCGCCGGCCGCGGTGACCCACGGCAGCCTGACCGTGACCATCACCGAAGACCCGATCGTCAGCCAGCCCGGCGCCTTCTCCAACGGCCAGACCGCCGTGGTGCCGCGTTCCCGGGTCAATGCCGAGCAGGAAGCCAAGCCGATGTTCAAGTTCGGCCCGGGCACCACGCTCGACGAGATCGTCCGTGCCGTCAACCAGGTGGGCGCCGCGCCCAGCGACCTGATGGCGATCCTCGAAGCCCTGAAGCAGGCCGGCGCATTGCAGGCCGACCTGATCGTGATCTGAGGACGCCCGCCCATGGACATGCCCAAGAGCACGATGTTCAGCAGCACCGACAGCGGTGCCTACACCGACCTCAATCGCCTCAACTCGCTGAAGGTCGGTGACCGCGACAGCGAGGGCAACCTGCGCAAGGTGGCCCAGGAATTCGAGTCGTTGTTCCTCAACGAGATGCTCAAGTCGGTGCGTTCCGCCACCGACGTGCTGGCCAAGGACAACCCGCTCAACACCGAGACCACCAAGCAGTACCAGTCGATGTACGACCAGCAGCTGGCGGTCAGCCTGTCCCGCGAGGGCGGCGGCATCGGCCTGCAGGACGTGCTGATGCGCCAGTTGTCCAAGCAGAAGGCGAGCACCCCGAATACCAGCCCGTTCCCGCGGGTCGATACCCAGCAGCGCGCGCTGTGGGCGAGCAAGGTGGCCGAGCCGGTGCGCAACAGCGAAGACGGAGCGAGCACGCGCAACGACGTCGCGGCGCTCAACTCGCGGCGCCTGGCCCTGCCGGGCAAGCTCACCGATCGCCTGTTGGCCGGTATCGTGCCGTCGGCGGACGCCGCGGCGGCCACCACCAATACCGCGGCGATCCCGGGGCGGACCACGGCAATGACCGACGCGGTGGTCAAGGGTGACTGGGAGCCGGCGCAGACCTTCGCCGCCCCGGGTTCGTCCATGCGCATCTACGGCCGTGCCGTGGCCCAGCCGCCACTGGCGCCGGCGAAGAAGGCCTTCGATTCCAGCGACGATTTCGTCGCCACCATGCTGCCGATGGCCGAACAGGCCGCCAAGCGCATCGGCATCGATCCGCGCTACCTGGTGGCCCAGGCCGCGCTGGAAACCGGCTGGGGCAAGTCGGTCATGCGCTCCGCCGACGGCGGCAGCAGCCACAACCTGTTCGGCATCAAGGCCAGTGGCAACTGGCAGGGCGACTCGGCGCGGGCGATCACCAGCGAGTTCCGCAACGGTCAGTTCGTCAAGGAAACCGCGGCGTTCCGTTCCTACGACTCGTACCAGGACAGCTTCCACGACCTGGTCAGCCTGTTGCAGAACAACGCGCGCTATCAAGATGCGGTGAAGGCTGCCGATAACCCAGAACAATTCGTGCGAGAGCTGCAGAAAGCCGGGTATGCAACCGACCCGGACTACGCCAGCAAGATCTCGCAGATCGCAAAACAGATGAAGTCGTACGCAAGCTACGCGGCAATCAGCCCAACGACGAAACTATAAGGTTTGAACCATGGCGAGTTTGATCAGCATCGGGATGTCGGGACTCGGGGCCGCCCAGTCGGGCCTGCATACCACAGGTAACAACATTGCCAATGCCGACGTGGCCGGCTATTCGCGCCAGCAGAACGTCCAGACCACGACCGGTTCGATCCGCTATGGCCAGGTCTACATCGGCTCCGGCACCACCCTGGCCGACGTGCGCCGGGTGTACAACGCCTTCCTCGACAACCAGCTGCAGGTCAGCACCTCGCTGAACAGCGACGCGGCGTCGTACCTGAGCCAGATCACCTCCGTCGACAACCTGCTGTCCGACGCCAACACCGGTGTCACCGGCGCCCTGAAGAGCTTCTTCACCGCGCTGCAGGGGCTGTCCGCCAAGCCCAACGACGATGCCTCGCGGCAACTGCTGCTGACCAATGCCGAGTCGCTGGCCAACCGCTTCAACACCATCGCCTCGCAGTTCAAGGAACAGAACAGCAACATCAACGGCAACCTCAAGTCGATGACCGAGCAGGTCAACAACCTGGCCAAGACCGTTGCCTCGCTGAACGAACAGATCGCCAAGGTCGCCGCGGTCAACGGCCAGCCCAACGACCTGATGGACCAGCGCGACGAGACCATCCGCCAGCTCAACGAACTGGTCGGCGTGCAGACCACCAACCGCAACGGCAACATCGACGTGACCCTGGCCAACGGTCAGTCGCTGGTCCTGGGTACCAGCGTCAATGCCCTGAGCGTGGTCACCAGCACCACCGACCCGAGCCAGATATCGATCAAGCTGGCCTACAACAACTCCACCGTGGACGTGACCAACTCCCTCACCGGTGGCGAGATCGGCGGCCTGCTGCGCTACCGCAAGGACACCCTGATCCCGGCGCAGAACGAGATCGGCCGCCTGGCCCTGGTCATGGCCGACAAGGTCAACTCCCAACTGGCCCAGGGCATCGACAAGAACGGCGAGTTCGGCGCCGCCCTGTTCAACGACATCAACAGCGTGCTGTCGATGGCCGGGCGCAGCATCGCCATGAGCGGCAACAGCGCCGGCTCCGGCAACCTCGACGTGGTGATCAAGGACACCAGCCTGCTGAGCACCAGCGACTACCAGGTGACCTTCACCAGCGCCACCAGCTACACCGTGCGCAAGCTGCCGGACAACACCAGCATGGGCAGCTTCGACCTGAACGACGATCCGCAGCCGGTGATCGATGGCTTCAGCCTCAACCTCAACGGTGGCGGGCTCAGTGCCGGCGACAGCTTCAAGATCACGCCGACCCGCAATGGCGCGGCCAACCTCGACGTGGTCATGACCGACTCGAAGAAGCTGGCCATGGCGGCTCCGCTGACCGCCACCGCCGGCGGCAGCAACACCGGCACCGGGGTGATCGGCCAGCCAGTGCTGACCTCGGTGCTGGACATCGCCGACCCGGCCCAGCGCCTGGAACTGCAGAACGGCATCAAGTATTCCACCCCGGTGCGCCTGGTGTTCGGTGACCCGAGCGTGAGCCCGCAGACCTACCAGGCGGTCAATGCCAACGGCGACCCGATCGGCCCTGCCGGCACCTTCATTCCCGGGCAGAGCAACACCCTGCAGATCAACGTGCCGATGGTCGACGCCAACGGTGCGCCGGTGCTCGACAGCAACAACGTGCAGAAAACCTTCTCGTTCCAGATGGATGTCAGCGGCTCGCCGAAGCAGGGCGACAGCTACACCGTGTCCCTGACCGGCGCTTCTTCCTCGGACAACCGCAACGGCCTCAGCCTGCTGGAGCTGCAGAACAAGCAGACCGTCGACGTCGGCAGCGCCACCAAGGGCGTCAGCCTCACCGATGCCTACGGCAAGCTGGTGGAAAGCGTCGGTGCCAAGACCCAGCAGGCCAAGATGGACAGCGCGGCCACCGAGGCCATCCTGACCCAGGCCAAGGCCTCCCGTGACTCCCTCTCCGGCGTGCAACTGGATGAAGAGGCCGGCAACCTGGTCAAGTACCAGCAGTACTACACCGCTTCGTCGCAGATCATCAAAGCGGCGCAGGAAGTCTTCAACACGCTGATCAGTGCGCTTTAAGGAGTCGTAGACCATGCGTATCTCTACTTCGCAGTATTTCGAATCCAGTGCTGCCAACTATCAGCGCAACTACTCCAACGTGGTGAAAAGCGGCGAGGAAGCCAGCGACCTGATCCGCGTGCGCACTGCTGCCGACGATCCGGTGGGCGCCGCGCGCCTGCTGCAGCTCGACCACCAGAGCTCGATGCTGGAGCAGTACGCCACCAACACCACCTCGGTGCGCAACAGCCTGACCCAGGCCGAGACCGCCCTCAACTCGATCAACACCCTGCTGCAGCGGGTCAACGAGCTGGCCCTGGGCGCGGGCAACGCCACCTTCACCGACACCGAGCGCAAGGCCACCGCCACCGAGCTGGGCAAGCTCGAGGAGCAACTGCTGAGCCTGATGAACACCCGCGACGAGAACGGCCAGTACCTGTTCTCCGGTTCCAAGGGCGATACCCAGCCGTTCGCGCGCAATGCCGATGGCACCTACAGCTACATGGGCGACGAAGGCGAGCTGCAACTGCAGGTCGGCGACATGCTCACCATGGCCGCCAACAACAGTGGCGCCACGGCCTTCCAGCAGGCACTGAACACCAATCGCACGCAGACCACCCTGACCGCGCCGAGCCCGGACGACGGCCGGGTGCGCCTGACCGACGGGCAGATGTCCGCCGCGGTGAACTACAACGACCAGTTCCGCAGCGGCCAGCCGTACACCGTCACCCTGCTGAGCAGCACCCAGTTCAAGATCACCGACAGCTCGGGCAACGACGTCACCACCGAGGCGACCAATTCCGGCACCTTCGATCCGGGTACCGTCGGCGGCAGCGCGATCACCTTCCGGGGTGTCGACCTGCGCCTGAACATCAACCTGCAGTCCGGCGACACCAACCCCGACGCGGTGGTGGCCGGCCACACCTTCACCCTGGAGAGCAAGCCGGACACCATCACCGGTATCCGCAGCCCGGGCAACGCCTCCAGCACCCAGGTCAGCTCGACCCAGGTGGTGGATGCCGACAAGTACGCCAAGGCCTTCCCGTCCGGCGGCGCGGTGATCAAGTTCACCAGTGCCACCGACTTCGAGCTGTACGCCCAGCCGATGGGCCCCGACAGCCGTCCGGTGGCCAACGGTACCCTGTCCGGCACGCCGCCGACCGGCACTGCCGCCGGTGTGCAGTTCACCTTCAGCGCCGCGCCGGGTGCCAGCGACCAGTACACCGTGCAGGTCAACAAGCACCAGACGCAGAACATCCTGGACACCGTCAGCCAGCTGCGCCAGGCCCTGGAAAAGCCGATCGACGGCAGCACCGCTGGCCAGCAGCAGCTACGCGAGGACCTCGACGCGGCAATCTCCAACATCAGCAGCGGACAGAACCAGCTGGCCTACACCGTCACCTCCATCGGTGCCCGCGGCAAGGCCCTGGACCTGCAGGAGCTGGCCAACGAAAGCCTGAGCATCGCCAACTCCACGACCCAGTCGTCGATCCGCGACTCGGATCCGGCCGAGGTGATGACCCGCCTGACCCTGCAGCAGACCATGCTCCAGGCGTCGCAGATGGCCTTCAGCAAGATCAGCCAGCTGAGCCTGTTCAACCGCCTGTAACTTCGCTTTCCCCGCCGCGTCGTCGCGATGACGCGCGGCGGGTCCATCCGTCATTCCCCACGCTCCAGGCTGTTCCGATTCACCCGAGAGCAGTCTCCGGCCGAGAGTCTTCGTCGTGAATCCAGCGCCTCTTGTCAGTCTCGTCATTCCCGCCAACAGCGCACGCTTCTTCCGTGCGGCGCTGGTCAGTGCCCTGGCCCAGAACTACGAAAACCTCGAGGTCATCGTCTGCGACGAAGGCCGCGATGAAGAGATCAAGGCCATCGTCGACGAGCTGGAGCCACTGGCCCGCTGCCCGCTGTACTACCAGCGCAACCCGCAGCCACTGGGCTTGCCGCGCAACCTGCTGGCGGGGCTCGAACTGGCTCGCGGCGAGTATGTGCGTTTCCTCTGCGAGGATGACCGCCTGTTCGCCGACTGCATCAGCAGCGAAATGCGGCTGTTCCTCGCCAATGACGACGCCAGCCTGGTGGTCACCCGGCGCAACCTGGTGGACGGCGATGACTTCGCCCTGTCCCAGCGCCTGGAAAACAGCTGGTTCACCTGGGGCGACACGGTCTATCACGGCAACGACCTGCTGGACTTCTTCGACAGCAACCCGCTCAACTTCATTGGCGGCTTCAGCGGTGCGCTGATGCGTGCCAAGGACCTCGGCGAGTTGCTGCCGGCGCTGGTCGAGGCGGGCTTCCATGCCCATATCGATTTCGCCCTGTTCATCTGCCTGCTGCGGCGCGGCAACCTGGCGGTGACCGCCCAGGTGCAATGCATCGAGCGCATCCATCCCGATCAGTTGCGCCGCCAGGCCGAGCTGCAAGGCGCCCGCGCCACCGAGCTGCAGTGGCTGCGCAGTATGCTCGCCGCGCGTCCGCCGGCCACCGAGACCTTCTCCGGCTGGGTGCGCATCCATGTGCTGCCGGTGGATGGCAGCCGCGTTCCACGGGTCTGGGAGAACCTGTTCCTGGTTCACGTCCTGCGCAGCCTGCAGGCGATCCAGGAATCCCACGTGGGCAACGACAGCGACAACTTCGCCGACCTCTACGGCAAATGGCTCGGCTGCCGCCAGGACCCGCTGGTCCTGCGCCGCCTCATGCGCCTGAGCGAGCACTGGGACTGGCAGCCGCGCATTGCCGTGGTGGTGATCGACGAGGAGGGCGACGGCCCGGCGCGTCGGCGCACCCTGGAGAGCATCGGCCGTCAATGCCATGGCGCTGCCACCACCCTGCTGCTGACGGCGGGAAAACTGCCCGCCAGCCTCGACGAGCAACTGATCGCGCGTCCCTTGCAAGGGGACTGGGCGCAGCAGCTCAACGAACTGCTGCCCGAACTGGAGGGCATCGACTGGTTCTGGCTGGTACGGGCCGGTGACCGCCTCAGTGAGTTCAGCCTGATGCTGCTGGCCGAGCGTATCGTGCGCCTGCCGGAGATCGCCTGCATCTACGGCGACGAAGGTGGCCTGGACGGCGATGAATCGAGCGAGCCGGTGTTCAAGCCGGACTTCAACCTCGACCTGCAGCGTGCCTATCCCTTCACCGGGCGGGGTCTGGCGTTCTCCCGCGCGCATTACCTGGCCGCCGGCGGTTTTGCCGCTGGCTATCAGGAGCTGGCGCCCCATGACCTGCTCTGGCGCCTGCTGGAAAGCCATGGCCCGCAGGCCATCGAACATATCCCGGAAGTGCTGGTGGAGTCGGCGCCCGGCTTTGCCGCCTGGGTCTCGTCGGCCAGGGTGATCGCCGAGAACCCGCGGGTGCTGGAGGCTCACCTGCGCCGCCTGGGCGTGGACTATCGCCTGCGCAACGAGGCCGGCAGTGCGATCAACCAGATCCGCTACCTGCACGCCGAGCAGCCGCTGGTGAGCCTGGTGGTCAGCTTCCGCGACCAGGTGGCGGCGCTGGAGCGTTGCCTGGAAAGCGTGCTGGGGCGCACCGCGTACCCCAACTACGAAATCCTGGTGATCGACAATGCCAGCGAGCGCGAGGATTCCCGTGCCTGGCTGGCGGCCATGGCACAGATGGGCGAGCGCCTGCGGGTGCTGACCCTGGACGAGCAGTCGCCGTTCCCGCAGCAGGTCAACCTGGCCGCGCAGCAGGCGCGGGGCGACTACCTGCTGCTGCTCGACGCCTTCACCGTGGTCACCGAGGCCGACTGGCTGGACGAACTGCTCGCCCACGGCCTGCGCGGCGAGGTCGGCATGGTCGGTGCCGAGCTGTGCAACGCCCAGGGCCTGGTGGTCAACGCCGGCGGTATCCTCGGCCTGCGTGGCGCGGTGTATTCGCCGTTCGTCGGCGAGATGGCCCAGGCCGGCGGCTACATGCAGCGCCTGCAGGTGGCGCAGAACTATTCCGCGCTGGGCGCCGACTGCCTGCTGGTGCGCAAGCAGCTGTTCCTCGAGCTGGGTGGCCTGAACGCCGATGCCTACAGCGCCGCCTTCAGCGATGTCGACCTGGGCCTGCGCATGCGCCAGGCCGGTTACCTCTGCGTGTGGACGCCACGGGTGCGCCTGGTCCTGGACCGTCCGCCAGGTCCGGCGGTGGCTCCGGAACAGGAGGCGCAGCGGCAGAAGGTCCTGGCGCAGCAGCACGAGACCTTCCAGCAGAGCTGGATGCCGATCATCGCCCGTGACCCGGCCTACAACCTCAACCTGGCCCTCAAGGAGTCGGCGTTCCGCCTGGATCCTGGGCTCAAGGATGGCTGGCTGCCCTTCGTCGGGCGCTCGCTGCCGCATGTGCTGGCCTTGCCGATGAACAAGACCGCCGTCGGCCACTACCGGGTGATCAAGCCGCTGACCGAGCTGGAGGCCGCGGGCTGGGTGACCCAGCAGCAGTATTTCGAGATCCCCGGCAACGTCGAGCTGGCGCGCAGCGCGCCGGACGTGGCAATCCTCCAGGGCCGCTACACCGAAGGCTTCATCAAGGAAATCGAACGCCTGAAGACCTATTCCAAGGGCTTCGTCATCTACGAGCTGGATGACTACGTGATCAAGGTGCCGAAGAAGAACGGCCACCTCAAGCACACCCCGCACGACCTGGAAGGCTCGCTGCGCCGCGGCATCGCCCGCTGCGATCGCCTGGTGGTGTCCACCGAGCCGCTGGCCGATGCGCTGAGCGACACCCACCACGACATCCGCGTGCTGCCCAACATGCTCGCCGAGGAGCTGTGGGTCGGACGCCGGGCCCAGCGCCGGACCTCGCACAAGCCGCGGGTCGGGTGGGGCGGCGGTACCAGCCATACCGGCGACCTGGAAGTGATCGCCGAGGTGATCAAGACCCTGGCCAACGAGGTGGAGTGGATCTTCTTCGGCATGTGCCCGCCGGCGCTGCGCCCGTACATCCACGAGTTCCATCCACCGGTGAGCCTGGGGGCCTATCCGGCCAAGCTGTCCAGCCTCAACCTGGACCTGGCCCTGGCGCCGCTGGAATTCCACATCTTCAACGACTGCAAGAGCAACCTGCGCCTGCTGGAGTACGGCGCCTGCGGCTATCCGGTGATCGTCACCGACACCGCCGCCTACCGCGGCTACCTGCCCTGCACACGGGTCAAGAGCAACTCCACCGAGGAATGGCTGGAGGCGATCCGCATGCACCTGGCCGACCCCGAGGCCAGCTACCGCATGGGCGACCAGTTGCATGACGAGGTGATGCGCAACTTCGTGCTGCGGCCGGAGCATGTGCAGGTCTGGTATGACGGCTGGATGCCTGGCTGATTCTTGTGGGAGCGAGCTTGCTCGCGAACGACGGCAAAGCCGTCGCACACCCTGAATCCCAGGTGTTCCTCTTACCGTGGAGGCAGGTTTCGGGGCTGCTTTGCAGCCCTTCGCGAGCGAGCCCGCTCCCACGGGTGTTCCACGCCTCAGTGCCCGCAAAGCTGGCGCGTTTCCTGCAAGTCCCCCTCCCATCGCCATAAATCCCGCGCCTGCGCGATTTATCAGGACGGCCCGCCGCGCGCGGGCCCTGTGACGTACGAGAGGGAAGGACATGAAGGCAGTAATACTGGCCGGTGGACTGGGCACTCGCATCAGCGAGGAGTCGCACCTCAAGCCAAAGCCGATGATCGAGATCGGCGGCAAGCCAATTCTCTGGCACATCATGAAGCAGTACTCGGCCCACGGCATCCATGACTTCGTGATCTGCCTGGGCTACAAGGGCTACGCGATCAAGGATTTCTTCGCCAACTACTTCCTGCACACCTCCGACGTCACCTTCGACATGCGCGCCAACCGCATGGACGTGCACCAGAACTACAGCGAGCCATGGCGCGTGACCCTGGTCGATACCGGCGAGGAAACCATGACCGGTGGCCGTCTGCGCCGCGCCGCGCGCTACCTGGAAGACGAAACCGCGTTCTGCTTCACCTACGGTGACGGCGTATCCGACCTGAACATCGGTGCCCTGGTGGACTTCCACCTGCAGCACGGCAAGCTCGCCACCGTCACCGCGGTGCAGCCGCCCGGACGCTACGGTGCGCTGGAGCGCGACGGCGACAGCGTGAGCGGCTTCGTCGAGAAGCCCCGTGGCGATGGCGGCTGGATCAACGGCGGCTTCTTCGTCCTGTCGCCGAAAGTGCTGCCCTACATCGCCGATGACCAGACCTCCTGGGAATCCGAGCCCCTCGTGCAACTGGCCGCCGAAGGCCAGTTGCAGGCGTTCCAGCACGACGGCTTCTGGCACCCGATGGACACCCTGCGCGACAAGAACCACCTCGAACAACTGTGGCAGAGCGGGGAGGCCCCATGGAAACAGTGGGCCTGAACGCCGATTTCTGGCAGGGCAAGCGCGTCCTGCTGACCGGTCACACCGGCTTCAAGGGCAGTTGGCTGGCGCTGTGGCTGCGTGAGCTGGGCGCCGAAGTCACCGGCTTCGCCCTCGATCCGCTGCCCGGTCCCAACCTCTACGAACTGGCCCAGGTCGGCCGCGAGATCAGGGACAGTCGCGGCGACCTGCGCGACCTCGGCGCCCTGCTCGAAGTGGTGGCCGAGGCGCAGCCGGAGATCGTCCTGCACCTGGCCGCGCAGCCGCTGGTGCGCGAGGCCTATCGCGATCCGCTGGGCACCTATTCCAGCAATGTCATGGGCACCCTCAACCTGCTCGAGGCGATCCGCCAGATCGGCGGCGTGCGCTCGGTGGTGCTGGTCACCACCGACAAGGTCTACGCCAACCAGGAATGGCCATGGCCCTACCGCGAGAACGAAGCGCTGGGCGGCCACGATCCGTACAGCAGCAGCAAGGCCTGCTGCGAACTGCTGGCGCAGTCCTACACGGCGTCGTTCTTCCCGCCGGACAAGCACGCCGAGCACGGCCTGGCCCTGGCCACCGCGCGGGCCGGCAACGTCCTCGGGGGTGGCGACTTCGCCGCCGAGCGACTGATCCCCGATGTGCTCAAGGCCTGGGATGCCGGGCACCCGGTGACCCTGCGCTACCCGCAGGCGGTACGCCCCTGGCAGCACGCCCTGGAGCCGCTGGCCGGCTACCTGCTGCTGGCCCATCGGCTCTACACCCAGGGCCCGGAGTTCGCCGGGGCGTGGAACTTCGGCCCCAACGAGGGCGACATGTGCAGCGTCGGCGAGGTGGTCGCCCACCTGTCCCGGCAGTGGCCGGAGTCGCCGGGTATCCGCGTCGAGCCCAGCGAGCTGCATGAGGCCGGCGTGCTGCGCCTGGACAGCGGGCGCGCGCGCCAGTTGCTCGGCTGGCGCACGCGCTGGTCGCTGCGCGAATGCCTGGAGCACACCCTGCAATGGCACCTGGCCTGGAAGCGCGGCGACGACCTGCGCGCGGTGACCCTCGACCAGCTCAACCTGTACGCGGAGCTGTCGTGAGCGACCTGCACCTGCATGCCCTGCCGCTGGGCGGCCTGTTCAGCGTCCAGCACAAGCGCCACGGCGACGCCCGCGGCCAGTTCGCCCGGCTGTTCTGCGAAGGCAGCCTGGACGCCCTGGGCACGCCGTTCCATGTCCGCCAGATCAACCACTCGCGCACCGTCGGTGTCGGCTCCGTGCGTGGCCTGCACTACCAACAGGGCGAACAGCCGGAAGCCAAGCTGATCACCTGCCTGCGTGGCGCGGTGTGGGACGTCGCGGTGGACCTGCGCCAGGGCTCGCCGACCTTCCTGTGCTGGCATGCCGAGCGCCTGGAAGCCGGCGATGGCCGCAGCCTGCTGATCCCGGCCGGTTTCGCCCATGGCTTCCAGGTCCTCAGCGAGGAGGCCGAACTGCTCTACCTGCACAGCGCCGACTATGCACCGGGCCGCGAGGGTGGGCTGTCGGTGCACGACCCGCGCCTGGCCATCGACTGGCCGCTGCCCGTCAAGAATCTGTCGGCCCGGGATGAAGCCCATCCCTGGCTGGATCATCATTTCACCGGAGTGTCCCCATGAATTGCCGTGGCTGTGGCGCAGCGCTGAGCCTGCCGCTGATCGACCTGGGTACCGCGCCGCCGTCCAATGCCTACCTGCGCGCCGACCAGTTGGCCCAGGCCGAGGCCTGGGTCCCGCTGAAGGTCGGCGTGTGCCAGCAGTGCTGGCTGGTGCAGACCGAGGACTACACCCGCGCCGACGCGCTGTTCGATGCCGACTACGCCTATTTCAGTTCCTACTCCAGCTCCTGGCTGGCCCATGCCCGCCAGTACGTCGAGGACATGAGCGCGCGCTTCGGCCTGGACCAGGGCAGCCGGGTGGTGGAGATCGCGGCCAACGACGGCTACCTGCTGCAGTACGTCGCCGCCCGCGGCATTCCCTGCCTGGGCGTCGAGCCGACCCGCAGCACCGCCCAGGCGGCCCGGGAAAAGGGCCTGGAGATCCGCGAAGCGTTCTTCGGCGAAGCCAGTGCGCGGGCGCTGGTGGAGGAGGGCTGGGGCGCCGACCTGATGGCGGCCAACAACGTGCTGGCCCATGTCCCGGACATCAACGATTTCCTCCGTGGTTTCGCCACCCTGCTCAAGCCGGCGGGCGTCGCCACCTTCGAGTTCCCGCACCTGCTCAGCCTGATGGCCGAGCAGCAGTTCGACACCCTGTACCACGAGCACTACTCCTACCTGTCGCTGACCGCCGTGCGCACCTTGTGCCAGCGCAACGGCCTGGAGATCTTCGACGTCCAGGAACTGCCGACCCATGGCGGCTCGCTGCGGGTCTTCGTGCAGCGCGCGGGCGGTCCGCAGGCGCTGCTGCCGGCGGTGCAGGCACTGCTGGAGACGGAGGGCAAGGTCGGCGTGACCAGCGTGGATTTCTACGCGACCCTGGCCCCGGCCGCCGAACGCATCAAGCACCAGTTGCTGCGCTTCCTGCTGCAGGCCAAGGCCGACGGCAAGCGCGTGGTCGGCTACGGTGCCGCCGCCAAGGGCAATACCCTGCTCAACTACGCCGGGGTGCGCGCCGACCTGCTGGCCTGGGTCGCCGACGCCAACCCGCACAAGCAGGGCAAGTTCCTGCCGGGCAGCCGCATTCCGGTGGTGGCGCCTGAGCGCCTGGCCATCGAGCAGCCGGACTACGTGCTGGTGCTGCCGTGGAACCTGCTCAGGGAAGTCAGCGAACAACAGGCACTGGTGCGTGAATGGGGCGGTCGCTTCGTCATCGCCGTGCCGGAGCTGACCGTCCTGTGACCCGGGTACTGCTCACCGGCGCCACCGGTTTCGTCGGCCAGCACCTGGTTGCCGCCCTGCTGGAGCGCGGCTGCCAGGTCCGCGCCGTGGCCCGTCGCGAAGCGCCGGCGCGCCAGTTGCCCTGGTTCGGCCAGGTCGAGTTCGTCAGTGCCGACATCCACAGCCCGGACAGCGATGTCGCCGCCCTCTGCGCAGGGGTCGATGCCCTGGTCCACCTGGCCTGGCCGGGGCTGCCCAACTACCAGGGCCTGTTCCATCTCGAGCACAACCTGATGGCCGACTACGCCTTCATCAAGCGCGTGGTCGAGGCCGGGGTGGGGCAGGTGCAGGTCACCGGCACCTGCTTCGAGTACGGCCTGCAGAGCGGTCCGCTGGGCGAGGACCTCGCCTGCCATCCGGCCAATGCCTATGGCCTGGCCAAGCACAGCCTGCATCGGTTCCTCGACAGCCTGCGCCAGCACCTGCCGTTCACCCTGCAATGGGCGCGCCTGTTCTACCTGTACGGCCCGGGACAGAACCCCAACAGCCTGCTGGCCGCGCTGGACCGGGCGATCGACGCCGGGCAGGCGCGCTTCGACATGTCCGGCGGCGAACAGCTGCGCGATTTCCTGCCGATCGAAACCGCCACCGGGTACCTCGCGGACCTGCTGCTGCAGCGCGACTTCGGCGGCGTGGTCAATGTCTGCAGTGGCCAGCCGGTCTCGGTGCGCAGCCTGGTGGAGCGGCACTGCGCCGCCCGCGCCGCGCGGATCGCCCTGAACCTCGGTCACTACCCTTATCCGGCGCACGAGCCCATGGCCTTCTGGGGCGATGCCCGACGCTTGCGCGCCTTGCTGGGAGCACAACATGAAGCATGAGCTGTACCGCGCCAGCGACCTGCCGGTGCTGCAGAACCGCACCTTCGCCGATGCCGCCAGCGCCCGCGCCAGTGCCAGCGCCGACATGCGCCTGGTGCAGGACAGCCGCACCGGCCTGGTCTTCAACGACGCCTTCGATGCCGACAAGCTCAGCTACGACAGCGACTACCAGAACGAGCAGGCGCATTCGGCGCAGTTCCAGCGCCACCTGGATGACGTCGAGGCCATCGTCGCCCGCCACTTCAAGGGCCGCAGCCTGATCGAAGTGGGCTGTGGCAAGGGCTGGTTCCTCGAGCTGCTGCGCGAGCGCGGCTACGCCGTGACCGGCATCGACCCGGCCTACGAAGGCGACAACGCCGATGTCGTCAAGGCGCCGTTCACCCCCGAGCTGGACCTGCGCGCCGAAGCCATCGTCCTGCGTCATGTGCTGGAGCACATCGCCGACCCGGTGGCCTTCCTCCATGAGATCGCCCGGGCCAATGGCGGCAGCGGCCTGATCTACATCGAGGTGCCGTGCCTGGACTGGATCATCGAGCACAAGGCCTGGTTCGACCTGTTCTACGAGCACGTCAACTACTTCCGCCTCGCCGACCTGCAGCGCCTGTTCGGCCGTGTGCTGGAGGCCGGCCGGCTGTTCGGCGAGCAGTACCTGTACGTGGTCGCCGACCTCGCCAGCCTGCGCCACCCGGACGCCAGCCAGAGCGAGCCGCTGCGTCTGCCGGGCGACTTCAGCGCCAGCCTCGAGCGGGCGGTGCAGATCGTCCGCGGCGATGCGGGCAAGGGCTCGGCGATCTGGGGCGCTTCGTCCAAGGGCGTGATCTATTCGCTGTTCCTGCAGCGCGCCGGGGTGGCGGTCGACCAGGTGGTCGACATCAACCCGGCCAAGCAGGGCCGCTACCTGCCGCTCAGCGGCGCGCGCGTGTCGTCGCCGCAGGAGGCCATGGCCGCCTTGCCCGACGGTGCCCACCTGTTCGTGATGAATTCCAACTACCTCGATGAAATCCGTCGCATGACCGCCGACCGCTTCACCTACCACGCCGTCGACAGCGCCGCATTTCAATGACTTCCCAGAGAGACAGCACCATGACCGACGTTATCAAAGCCTTCGAAGCCGAATGCGCTGCCGGGATCAGGGCCCAGGGCCAGGACGAGCAACTCAAGGGCCTGGCCCGGGACTTCTTCAACGAGTCGGCGAAGCACAAGTACAGCTACCACTTCTCGTGGATGGGCCGGCCGATCATCCAGTTGCCCCAGGACATGCTGGCGATGCAGGAGATCATCTGGCGGGTCAAGCCGGACCTGATCATCGAGTGCGGCATCGCCCATGGCGGTTCGATCATCTACTACGCTTCGCTGCTGGAGCTGCAGGGCCATGGCGAGGTGCTGGGCATCGACCTGGACATCCGCGAGCACAACCGCGAAGCCATCGAAAGCCACCCGATGGCCAAACGCATCAGCATGATCCAGGGCTCCAGCATCGACGCCGCGGTGGTCGCGCAGGTACACGCGCTCGCCGGGGGCAAGAAGGTCATCCTGGTGCTGGACTCCAACCACACCCACGAGCACGTGCTCGAGGAACTGCGCGCCTACGCGCCGCTGGTGGCGGTGGACAGCTACTGCGTGGTGATGGACACCGTGGTCGAGGACATGCCGGCGGAGTTCTTCCCGGATCGCCCCTGGGGCCCGGGTGACAACCCGAAGACTGCGGTCTGGGCCTACCTGAAGGAAAACAGCGACTTCGAGATCGACCAGCAGATGCAGGACAAGCTGCTGATCAGCGTGGCGCCGGACGGCTACCTGCGCCGGGTTCGCTGATCCCGGATATGCGTCGACCCCATCGCTGGCTGGCCAGCGATGGGGCCCTGAAGTCTACCGCCGATTCCCTGTCAGGTACCGCCATGCCAATTTCTTCCCTGCACGACCAGTTCACCCTGGTCCTGCTGACTCACAAACGCCCATCGTTCCTGCGCCGTGCCCTGCAGTACTACAAGGATTTCCAGGGCCGGATCCTGGTGCTGGATTCCTCGCTGCAGCCGGCCGAGGGCATCGCCAGCCGCTTCCCGAACGTCGACTACCGCCACCTGCCGCAGTTCGACTACATGGGCTTCCAGGCCAAGATCACCCACGGCCTCGGCCTGGTGCAGACCCCCTACATGGCCCTGGTGGCGGACGACGACTTCGTGCTGCCCTGCGCCATCGTCGAGTCGCTGGCGTTCCTTGACGCCCATCCGGACTATGGCATGTGCCACGGCTACAACCTGATGTACCTGGCCACCGGACGGCACATCAACTACTACCGCCGCGACAAGAAGCTCGATCAGGAAGATTTCGCCAGCGACGATCCACGCCAGCGCGTGCTCGACTTCCTCTACGCCTACATCCCGCCGTTCTACGCGGTGACCCGCACCGCGCTGCTGCAGGACTGGGCCCGGCAGATCCCCGAGAACATGCGCTTCGAATGGCTGGAGGTCAGTCATGTGTACTTCCTGCTGGCCAGCGCCAAGGCACGCATGCTGCCGATTCCTTACGTGGTGCGCGAAGCCAACTACGGCGCCTCCGAGCACAAGACCGAAGTGACCTACGCGCTGGCCTTGCCGGACCCTGAGTCGGTGGCCAGTCGCGAGGCGTTCACCGATGTCCTGGCCGGCCTGGACACGCCGCTCAAGGGCGAAGGCGAGGAGCTGCGCGCGTTCGTTCGGCAGAGTTTCGCGACCATGTACGACGGCCTGGCGCAACGGCGCTCGCTGACCATCGAGCAGCTCTTCTACTCCCAGGTCCAGGGCGCCGGTGTGCCACCGAAGCGTGGGTTCCTGCCCACCCAGTACGTCGAGCTGCCGTTCTACAACAAGGCGTTCTTCGATCGCCTCGACGAGATCGAGTTTCACCTGCACGCCATGCCGGCCGGCCGTGTGCAACTGGAGGAACTGGAGGCGATCTGGCTGAAGCAGGAGCGCCTGCTCGCGGTCCAGGTCGATGACAATCCGTTCAGCCAGCTCGCCCGCGCACGCGAAGCGCTGCAGGCGGCGCCCTACAACCTCGCGGTGGTCAAGCGCTTGGTCGAGTTGCTGGACGAAGACGGTGAAACCGAAGAAGCGGGCAAGCTGCGCGACTGGGCACGGCGCCTGGAAAGCGTGGCAAGCGATGGCGGCCGCGCGCTGCTGTCTGCGCAACCCTCCGGACGCCTGCTCGACTGGCTGGAGGCGCGTCAGCCTGACGCAGCCAGCCGCAAGGCCATCACCACCCATCTCGATCAGCACCAGGGCGGTCCGCAGATCGGCATCCTCCTGCTCAACCTGGAGCATGACGAAGCGAAGCTGCAGGCCACCTTCGACAGCCTGCTCGGCGGCAGCAGTCGCGCCTTCCGCGTCGTGGTCTTCACCACTGGCGCGCTGCCGGCGATGACTACCCTGCAGCAGACCGTGCATTTCGTCCGCGTGAGCAAGGACGACTATGTCGACAGGATCAACCAGGTCGCCCGGCAGATGGACTGCGACTGGCTGATGCTGGCCGAGGCCGGCGACGAGTTCACCGGCGCCGGTCTCCTGCGCGCCGGCCTGGAACTGCTCGACGCGCCGGACTGCCGCGCTGTGGCGGTCGACGAGATCCATGTGTTGGCCGGTGCCTGGCGTGAAGTCCTGCGCCCGGGGATCAACCTCGACCTGCTGCAGAGCCTGCCGATGCTGATGGCCCGTCACTGGCTGGTCCGTCGTGAAGTGCTGCTGGAGGCGGGCGGCTATGCCAGCGAATTCAAGGAAGCGCTGGAGTACGACCTGCTCCTGCGCCTGATCGAGAAAGGCGGCCTGAATGGCCTGGCGCACCTCGACGAACCGCTGCTGATCAGCCGCGCGCCGGAACCCGAGCACAACGAGCATGCCCGCCAGGCCCTGGCCCGGCACCTGGCGGCCCGTGGCTACAAGGCCCAGGTCAGCCCGGCATCGCCAGGTGCCCTGCGCATCGACTACCGCCACCTGGAGCGGCCGCAGGTGTCGATCATCCTGCGCAGCGAAGACAACCAGGATGCCCTGCAGCGCTGTCTGGAAAGTGTCCTCCAGCGCACCCGCTACATGCGCTACGAGGTCATCGTCGCCGACAACGCCAGCCAGTCGCCGCAGCACCTGCAGTGGCTGGAGCAACTGCAGCAGCTCGGTGGTCGCGTGCGCGTGCTGCAGAGCCCGCAGCGCCTGAGCGATTCGGCGCTGATCAACGCCGCCAGTGCCGAGGCCGGTGGCGAGTACCTGGTGCTGCTGGCCGCCGAGGCCGAGGTGGTCAACGCCAACTGGCTGGAACTGCTGCTCAACCAGGCGCAGCGCCCGGAAGTCGGCGTGGTCGGTGCCAAGCTGGTGGACGAGAGCGGCAAGGTTACCCAGGGTGGCCTGATCCTGGCCGCCGATGGCGTGCGGGCGACTCATGTCGGGCTGGCCAGGGAGGAAACCGGCTACCTGGGCCAGGCGGCGGTGGAGCAGAACTACCCGGCGGTGTCGGCGGTGTGCCTGATGGTCCGTGCCGAAGTGTTCCGCGCCCTAGGTGGCCTGGACGAGGGCGTCTTCGCCGACAGCTATGCCGATGTCGACCTGTGCCTGAAAGTCGCCGAGGCCGGCCTGCTGACCGTGTGGACGCCGCAGGTCCAGGTGGTCCATCCGGGCCGCATGCCGGAGGATGCCGCAGCGCTCGCCGCCCTGCGCCAGAAGTGGAGCGCGATGTGGAGCAGCGCCGCCCATGGGCGCAGCCTCGGGCCGGACAGCGCCGCATTCGACTGGAACGCCCTGATCGGCTGAGGCCGCGGGATGGCCAGGGAGTGGCCTGTATCTTGCTTCGGGCTTGCATAAACAGGGCAGGGGTCAGAAAAACGTTGATCCCTGGCCCCTGCATGTTTTGGTCGCCGTCGATCTTCGTCGGTGACGCAGTCAGGATCCCGGCATGTTCGACGACAAGTCCCCGTTCACTCCCGATGGCGTTGCCGTCTACCCGCGCACGTTCATCAACGGCTCCGTCGAACTGGCGGACAGCCTGGCCGTGCCGTTGCCTTCCGAGGACCTGATCATCCGTTCCGTGAAAACCTCCCCGGCCGATGTCCGCGTGCCGCTGGAAATCGTCCCGCGCCCTGCCGTCGAGCCTGCGCTCTCGGTCGAGCCGGCGACGATCCCCTATGGCCGGCAGCATGTCGACCAGGCCGATATCGATGCCGTGGTCGAGGTGCTGCGCTCCGACTGGCTGACCCAGGGCCCGACCCTGGAACGTTTCGAACAGGCCGTGGCCGAACGCTGCCAGGCGGCCCATGCGGTGGCAGTCAGCAACGCCACCGCCGGCCTGCACCTGGCTTGCCTGGCGGCGGGGCTGGGGGAGGGCGACTGGCTGTGGACCAGCCCCAACAGTTTCGTCGCCTCGGCCAACTGCGCGCGGTACTGCGGGGCCAACGTCGACTTCGTCGATATCGATCCGCTGACCTGGAACCTCGATGTCCATGCCCTCGAGCGCAAGCTGGAGTGGGCCCGGAGCGCCGGGCGCCTGCCCCGGGTGCTGGTGGCGGTGGCGTTCTCCGGGCAGAGCTGCGACATGCTGGCGATCTCCCGGCTGGCCCGCGAATACGGCTTCCGCGTGATCGAGGATGCCGCCCATGCCTTTGGCGCCCGCTACGCCGACGAGGCGGTGGGCAGCGGTCGGCATGCCGACATGACGGTGTTCAGCTTCCACCCGGTGAAGATCATCACCAGTGGCGAGGGCGGCATGGTGCTGTGCAGCGACCCCGAACTGGCTCGCCACCTGCGCGCCTTGCGCAGCCATGGCATCACCCGTGACCCGGCGCAGATGACCGAGCCGGCCCATGGCGGCTGGTATTACCAGCAGACCGAACTGGGCTTCAACTACCGGATGTGCGACGTGCAGGCGGCTCTGGGCCTGTCGCAACTGCGGCGGCTGGACGAATTCCTCGCGCGGCGCCGTTACCTGGCGGCGCGTTACCAGCGTCTGCTGGCCGACCTGCCGCTGCAGTTGCCGGTGGCACAGGAACGCGCCGAGTCGGCCTGGCACCTGTACGTGGTGCGCCTCGACGAGCGCCTGGAGCACGCCCATCGGGCGGTGTTCGACGGCATGCGCGCGGCGGGCATCCAGGTCAACCTGCACTACATTCCGATCCATCTGCAGCCCTATTACCGCGACCTGGGCTTCGCACCGGGCGACTTCCCGGAAGCCGAGCGTTACTACCGCCAGGCGATCACCTTGCCGCTGTTCCCCGACCTCGGCGATGCCCAGCAGGAGCGGGTGGTGGAAACCCTGCGCGGCCTGCTGGTCGCGGCCCTGGAGGCGCGGCCATGACGGCGGGCGTGGTTGCCATCATCCCGGCCCGTGGCGACAGCAAGCGGATCCCCTTCAAGAACCTCAAGCTGTTCCGCGGCGAACCCATCATCGCCCATTCGATTCGCTCGGCCCTCGACAGCGGCCTGTTCGAGCGGGTGGTGGTCAGTACCGACGATGCGCGTATTGCCGATGCGGCGCTGACCTATGGCGCCGAAGTGCCCTTTACCCGGCCCGCAGCGCTGGCCGACGACCATGCCACCACCGCGTCGGTGATGGTGCATGCCCTGCAGACCCTGGCCGAGCAGGGCCAGGTGCTGGGCCTGGCCTGTTGCATCTACGCCACCGCGCCATTCCTGCAGCAGCGCTACCTGCGCGCAGGCTACGAGCAATTGCGCGAGCAGGCCCGGCATGAGTACGCCTTCTCCGTGTGCAGTGTCGGTTTTCCGGTACAGCGCGCCCTGACCCTGACCCCGGATGGCGCCTTGACCCCCCTGTACCCGCAGTACCGTGACACCCGTTCCCAGGACCTGCCCCATGCCTACCAGGATGCCGGTCAGTTCTACTGGGGTCGCAGCGAGGCCTGGTTGCGCGGTGAGGTGATCTTCTCCGAGCGCAGCCTGCCGGTGATCCTGCCGCGACACCTGGTGCAGGACATCGACACCGAGGAAGACTGGCGTCGCGCCGAGTTCCTCTATACCGCCCTGCTCGCGGCTGGCGAGTTGCCGGGGTGAAGATCCTGTTTCGCGCCGATGCCGGCAGTTCCCTGGGCATCGGTCATGTGGCCCGTTGCCTGACCCTGGCGCAGGAGCTGACGGCGCAGGGAGCCAGCGTGGCCTTCGCCTGCCGCGAGTTGCCCGGGCACCAGATGGCGCGGATTGCCGAGGCCGGTCACGCGGTCTTCGCCCTGCCGGCGCAGGCGCCCGACGAGATCGCCGCACTGCAGGCGCGGTTGCCGGCGGATGCGTTCTACGACTGGATCATCGTCGACCACTACGGACTCGATGCGCGCTGGGAGCGCGCCGCGCGGCGCTGGGCACGGCGGATCATGGTCATCGACGACCTGGCCGATCGCTCCCACGACTGCGATCTGCTGCTGGACCAGAACTTCACCGCCAGCGAGGCCCTGTACCGGCCCTTGCTGCCTGCCGCCTGCCGGGTACTGGCCGGTCCGCGGCAGGCCTTGTTGCGCTCGGCGTTTCGTCAGGGGCGGGCGTCGCCGGACCCGGCGTGCCGTCGGGTGCTGGTTGGCTTCGGTGGCTTCGACCAGGGCGGCATGGCCCTGAAGACCCTGCAGGCCCTGATGCCTCTCGAACGAATCGAGGTGCAATGCATCGCCGGCCATGCGTCGCCGGACCTGGCGGCCTTGCAGGTGCTGGCGGCTCAGCGCCCGGGCTGGCAGGTGCTGACCTTCGTCGACGACCTGCCGCAGCGCATGGCCGGCGCCGCGTTGTTCATCGGTGCCGGTGGCGGCACGACCTGGGAGCGTGCCGCCATGGGCGTGCCGAGCCTGTGCGTCAGCGTCGCCGACAACCAGGTGGCCAATGCCGAGGCCCTGGCCCGGGCCGGCGTGCACCTGTACCTGGGGCACGCCGCGCAGGTCACGGTGGAAGGGCTGCGCCAGGCCGCCATGGTGCTGCTGGACAACGCGCCCTTGCGTCAACATTTCGCCGCGCGCAGCCGCGAGCTGGTGGACGGCCTGGGGGCGCAGCGCGTGGCGGCTGTCTTGCTCGGCGATGACATCAACCTGCGCCGCGCCACGTTCGCCGATGCCCGCCTGCTGTTCGACGGGCGCAACAGCGACACCGTGCGCCGCTGGTCGAGCGAGTCGGCGCCGCTGGCGTGGGATGACCACTGCAACTGGTTGCAGGCGGCCCTCGACAATCCTCGGCGCCTGCTGCTGGTCGGCGAGGGCGCGGGCGGGCCGTTGGGCATGCTGCGCTATGACCTGCTCGACGACGTCCGGGCGCGGGTGTCCCTGTACCTCTTCGAGCCGCGCCTGGGCCTGGGCTGGGGCAGGGCGCTGCTGGCCGCCGGCGAACGAGCCGTGCGTCGGCACTGGCCGGGGCTGCAAGTCATCACGGCGCAGGTGTTGCCGGGCAACCAGGCATCGCTGCGGCTCTTTTCCGGCGCGGGTTATACACAGGCAGCGTGCCATTTCGAACGGCAATTGAAGGATTCGCAGCATGAGCAGTTTTGACCTGGGTGGCCGCCGCATCGGTGTCGATGCCGCGCCTTTCGTGATCGCCGAGATGAGCGGCAACCACAACCAGTCCCTGGCGCGCGCCCTGCAGATCGTCGAGGCTGCGGCGCATGCCGGTGCCCACGCACTGAAACTGCAGACCTACACCGCCGACACCATGACCCTCGACCTCGATCATGGCGAGTTCTTCATCGAGGACCCCACCAGCCTGTGGGCCGGCTCGTCGCTCCATGCCCTGTACCAGCAGGCGCATACGCCGTGGGAATGGCATGCGCCGATTTTCCGTCGCGCCCGCGAGCTGGGCCTGCTGGCGTTCTCCACGCCGTTCGACGAGACCGCCGTGGACTTTCTCGAAAGCCTCGACGTACCGGCCTACAAGATCGCCAGCTTCGAGAACACCGACCTGCCGCTGATCCGCAAGGTGGCCGCCACCGGCAAGCCGATGATCATCTCCACCGGCATGGCCAGCCTCGCCGAGCTGGATGAAATGGTGCGCACGGCGCGCGAGGCGGGTTGCCGCGACCTGGTCCTGCTCAAGTGCACCAGCACCTATCCGGCCAGTCCGCAGAACAGCAACGTGCGCACCCTGCCTCATCTGCGCGAGCTGTTCGGTTGCGAGGTCGGCCTGTCCGACCACACCCTGGGGGTCGGCGCGGCAGTGGCGGCGGTGGCCCTGGGCGCCAGCGTGGTGGAAAAGCATTTCACCCTCAGCCGTGCCGAGGGCGGGGTGGACGCGGCGTTCTCCCTGGAGCCGGCGGAGCTGGCCGGCCTGGTGCTGGAAAGCGAGCGCGCCTGGCAGTCCCTCGGCCAGGTGCGCTATGGCGCCAGCGCGGCCGAGCAGGCGTCGAAACGCTTTCGGCGCTCGCTCTACGTGGTGCGTGACATGGCCGCCGGCGAAGCGTTCGATGCCAGCAACGTGCGGGCCATCCGCCCGGGGCTGGGGCTGGCGCCCAAGCACCTGGACTCCCTGCTCGGGCGCAAGGCCCGGCAGCCGCTGAAGCGCGGTACGGCACTCGACTGGTCCCTCGTCGAATAAAGGTGCCGTCGGGAGCGGGGTGGGAGCGAGCTTGCTCGCGAATGGCCGCGAAGCGGCCATGAATCCTGCACGCACGGTGTGTCGGTAAAGCCGGGAACTCCGGTTTTACGACGGCTGCGCCGCCGTTCGCGAGCAAGCTCGCTCCCACGGGTTTCGCGTTGCTCAGAAGGGTTCCGGGGGAGAGCGACAGGTGCGCCCTAGGAAAATGTGCCATTGTCTGTGAAAATCCGTGACCTATCGGTCAGAACGGACATCTGTGTCTCTATCGTTGATGGGAGTGGCGGGCCGTGTCACCGCCGTTTCCACTGCCGCCCAGTTCAGCGGGTGGCGGGAATCCCTGTTTTCTGGCGCCTCTCGAATCATGCGAGCGGTGATCTTCAGCAGTTTTTCATTGGGAAGCCATGATGATTGGCATAAAAAGCATTGCGAGCTACGTTCCGGCCGCCGGCCTGGACAACTACGCACAAGGCGCCAAGTTCGGCAAGGACGAGGAGTTCATCCTCGGCAAGATCGGCTCGGCCTTCCTGCCGCGCAAAGCCGATGAGCAGGAAACCTCCGACCTGTGCGTCGAAGCGGTCAACGCGCTGTTCGCCGCCAACCCCGCGCTGTCGCGCGATGCCATCGACGCCCTGATCGTCGTTACCCAGAACGGTGACGCCGAAGGCCTGCCGCACACCGCCGCCATCGTCCAGGACAAGCTCGGCCTGCCGACCCACGTCGCCGCCTTCGACATCTCCCTCGGTTGCTCCGGCTACGTCTACGGCATCTACGCGCTGAAAGGCTTCATGGAAGCCGCCGGCCTGAAGAACGGCCTGCTGGTCACCGCCGACCCGTACTCGAAGATCGTCGATCCGGAAGACCGCAACACCACCATGCTGTTCGGCGATGCCGCCACCGCCACCTGGATGGGCGAAGACCCGGTCTGGGCCCTCGGCAAGTCGGCGTTCGGTACCGACGGTTCCGGCGCCGCGCACCTGAAGGTCAACGATGGCGTGTTCTTCATGAATGGCCGTCAGGTCTTCAACTTCGCCCTGCTCAAGGTGCCGGCGCACCTGCACGAGCTGCTCGAGCAGTCGCAGCTGTCCGCGGATGACATCGATGCCTTCTGCATCCATCAGGGCAGCGCGGCGATCGTCGACGCCGTGGCGCGGCGCTTCGAAGACAAGCCGGAGAAGTTTGTCAAGGACATGGTCGAGACCGGCAACACGGTGTCGTCGAGCATCCCGCTGCTGCTCGAGAAGCACGCCCTGGACAGCACCTGGAAGCGGGTCGCGGTCAGTGGCTTCGGGGTTGGCCTGTCGTGGGGTTCGGCGATTCTCCATCGCCCGTGACCTGACGCCTTTGCCGAGGTAATCTCGGGCGTTTCGCAGGCAAGGGAAGCTCAATCATGAGCGAGTTTTTCCAGCACAACGCCCGGATTCTCCAGGAACGCTGGCCGACGCTGTTCGAGCGCATCACGCGCGAGGACAGCGACAGCGTCAATGCGCTGCTCAGCGAGGGGCTGGGGTCGACCCTCAGCGTCGACGGCATCCAGTTGACCAGCCGCCATGATCGTCTCGCCGAGGCGCATTTCCAGGCTGCCAGCCTGCCCGACAGCCCTGTGCTGCATCTCTACGGTACCGGCCTGGGCGACCTGCAGGCGGTGCTGCTGCAGCGTCCCGACCTGCAGCGCCTGCAGGTGCACGTGCTCAATGGCGCGCTGTTCGCCCTGGTCCTGCACCTGCTCGACCAGAGCCCGTGGCTGGCCGATCCGCGTGTCGAGCTTGGTTATGCCGGTGACGATGGGGAAATCGCCCTGCCGTATTTCGCCTTGCCGGCGGAACTGGTCCTGGCCGACGACTTCAATGCGAAGATCCGCGACCGGCTGATCAGCGAAACCCACCTGACCTTCAACAACACCAGCTTCGACGTTGCCGATCCCCATCTGCTGGAGCTGCTGGAGCGCAGCCTGCCGTTGCTGAAAGCCGATCACGACGTGGCGCAACTGTTCGGCAGCCGGGCCGGGGAGGGCGCCTTCGTGATCGCCACCGGGCCGACCCTGCAGGGTCAGCTGGCGACGTTGAAGCGCATTCGCGAGCAGGCGCAGCGGCCGCTGTTCATCGCCGTCGACACCGCCTACAAGCCCCTGCTGGGCGCCGGCATCACGCCGGACATCGTGGTCAGCGTCGACCACAAGATCCGCCTGCACCACCTGCCGCCGGAGGCATCGGCGGATACCGCGCTGGTCTACATGCCGATGCTCGATGTCGACACCGTGGCAGGCTGGCGTGGCCCGCGCTACGCCGCCTACTCCGACAGCGCCCTGTACGATCCGGTGCGCGAAGCGATCCCCCGTGGCCACCTGTTCGTCGGTGGCAGCGTCATTCATCCGGCGGCGGACCTGGCGGTGAAGATGGGCATCGCCCGCATCACCCTGTTCGGTGCCGACTTCGCTTTCCCCGGCAACCGTACCCACACGGGCTGGGACGATGGCGTGCTCGGCCCGCAGGTATCGGCGGCACGGCACTGGGTGCTTGACGGGCATGGCCAGCGGGTGCGCACCCAACTGAATTTCCGTGGCTACCTGATCGAGCTGGAGCGCTTCATCGCCCGTCATCCGGCGGTCGAATTCTTCAATACCAGTCGTGCCGGCGCCTTGATCGCCGGTACCCGCTTCGATCCGGAGTTCTGCCCATGAGTGATTTCCACGAAGACGCCCGTCGTTGCGCCGGTCTGTTCCGCCTGGGGCGCGATGTCGAGGCGGCGGTGGCGATGGTCGCGTTGTTCGAGGCCGCGTCGGCTCTTCTCGCCCGGGCGCCCCAGGCCTTGCAGGCGCAGTTCGCCGAGCTGTTCGGCCAACTGCTCGCGGCGCAGCAGCGCCAGGACTGGATCGGCCTGGCCGACAGCCTGGAGTACGACATGGTGAAGCTGATCGCCCAGGCAGCTTCAGCCTGAAACTGTGATGGCCATCACACCGGGCTGACCGTTTGCGCTACTGGGCGTTCCCGGCAAGTGCCTGATTTACAAGGGGTGGCCGCGTGATGGCATTTTTTTTTGAAAAACCCCTAAAGCAATCCCCGAAGTCGGCGATAAACATTACGAAGGTTCTCTAGGCCACACCCGGCGGATGCCAGGGCCGGAAGCCGCAGTATCCATCCAACGAGGAATTCGTCATGGCATTAACCGTAAACACCAACACCACTTCGCTGGGCGTGCAGAAGAACCTGAACAAAGCTTCCGACGCGCTGAGCAACTCGATGACCCGTCTGTCGTCCGGCCTGCGTATCAACAGCGCCAAAGACGACGCCGCTGGCCAGCAGATCGCCAACAAGCTGCAGACCATGGTCACCGGTACCACCGTTGCCATCAAGAACGCCAACGACGGTAACTCGATCACCCAGACCGCTGAAGGCGCTCTGTCGGAAATCACCAACATCCTGCAGCGTATGCGTGAGCTGGCTCTGCAAGCACGTAACGACTCGAACGGCACCACTGAACGTGCGGCGCTGAACAAGGAATTCGCGGCCAAGTCCGACGAAATCACCCGTATCGCCACCTCCACCACCTACGGCACCAGCAAGCAACTGCTGAACGGTTCCGCTGGTACCATGGAGTTCCAGGTCGGTGCAATGACCGGTACCAGCCAGATCCTGAGCGTTTCGATGACCTCCAGCTTCGCGGCTACCGCCCTGGCTGTTGGTACCGGCGCCCTGGCCATTTCCGGTACTTCCGACTCCGCAGTGCACACCGCCGTTGACGGCGCCATCACCGCGATCGACGCTGCACTGCAGAAAGTTGACGACAAGAAATCGGAACTGGGTGCCATCCAGAACCGCTTCCAGTCCACCATCAACAACCTGCAGAGCATGAACGAGAACTCGGCTTCCGCTCTGGGCCGTGTTCAGGACACCGACTTCGCCGCAGAAACCGCTCAGCTGACCAAGCAGCAAACCCTGCAGCAAGCGTCCACCGCAGTTCTGGCCCAGGCCAACCAACTGCCATCCGCTGTACTGAAACTGCTTCAGTAATAGCTACGATGAAGAGCGAGGGGGTGCGCGAGCATTCCCTCGCTTTTTACTTTGGAGGTGATGGGCGATGGACATGAGCGTCAGGTTGAACGCGTCTTACCCGGCTTCGGCGGCAGCTGCGGCCCAGCAGGACAAAGCTGCTGAACAGGGTGCGTCCGAAAAGGTCTACAGCAAGCCAAGCCTTGCGGCTGTGGACAAAGACAAGAAAGAAACCGACACCGGCCAGCAGTTGCAGGAAGCGGTGAAGGGCCTTCAGGATTACGTCCAGTCGTTGCAGCGCAACCTGGAATTCTCGGTGGACGAATCCACCGGGACGACGGTCGTCAAGGTGATTGCCCGTGACAGCGGTGAGGTGATTCGGCAGATTCCGTCCGAAACCGCCCTGGAACTGGCAAAGAGCCTGCAGGACGTCAACAGCCTGCTTTTCGACGAGAAAGTCTGAAAGCGGTATGAAAATTGATGCATTTCCGTTTCGTGCGGCAATGGTCAAGCGTTTGGCGTGAGCCGAAAAGGAGAGAGTGATGGCAAGTCCAATTCTACCAGCCCTGGGCCTCGGCAGTGGTCTGGATACCACTGCAATCGTCAAGGCTCTGGTGGATGCCGAGAAAACGCCCAAGCAGAACCAGATCGACCGGCAGACCAAGGTCAATACCGCGTCGATTTCCGCCATCGGCAGCCTGAAAAGCGCGCTGGCGACCTACAAGACGGCGTTGGAAAAGCTCGGCAGCACCACCTCTCCACAGTTCATCGCCTATTCGGCGACTTCTTCCGACGAGAAGACCATCAAGGCCACCGCAGGCGCGACGGCCGTGAACGGCAGCTATTCGATCACCGTCGAAAACCTGGCGACGGCCTCGAAGGTGGCCAGCCAGCGTTTCACCGGCAGCACCGATCCGATCAGCCAGGGCACCCTGGTGGTGTCGCAGAACGGTACCGACTACAACGTCGAGATCGGCGCCGGCGCCACCCTGCAGTCGGTGCGTGACTCGATCAACAGCACGCTGACCACCAAGGGCATCACCGCCAACATCATCAACGATGGCAGCGGTTCGCGCCTGGTCCTGACCTCGACCACCACGGGTGCCGGTTCGGACATCTCCGTGGGAGGCATCAGCGAACTGACGATCGACGGCACGAACAAGATGGCCGGCACCGGTGCCGGCTTCATCTCCGGGCTGGCAGAGGATGCCAAGTTCACCGTCGACGGCATGTCGCTCACCAGCAAGTCCAACAAGGTCGACAACGCCGTCAGCGGCATGACCTTCGAACTGGTTGCCGAGAACGCCACCCCGACCACCGTCACCGTTGCCACCAACAATGACGGCCTGAAGAAGTCGGTGCAGAGCTTCGTCGACGCCTACAACGCCCTGGTCACCACCATCAACAGCTTCAGCCAGACGCCGAAGAACGCCGACGGCACCTTGGGCACCGCGCCTGCGCTGGCCGGCGATTCCATGGTGCGTGGCATGCTCTCGGCGCTGCGCAACGAACTGGTGGTGCCCAACGGCAACGGCAACGGTACCTTGAAGGTCCTGTCGCAGTTGGGTATCAACACCGTGCAGAGCACTGGCCTGCTGGAGCTGGACAGCACCAAGCTCACCGCAGCGCTGGATACCCAGAAGCTGGGTGGCGAGATCCAGAGCATGTTCTCCGGCGACGATGGCCTGGCCAATCGCATGACCAAGGCGCTGGAACCGTACACGGCCACCGACGGCCTGCTGGCGGATCGTTCGAAGATTCTCGAGAGCGCGAAGAAGAACCTCAGCATGCAGCAGTCGAGCTTGGATGCGCGGATCACCGCGATGACCGCTTCGCTGACCAAGAAATACAACACCATGGATACCCTGGTGGGTCAGCTGAATGCCCAGCGTGATAACATCACGTCCATCTTCAGTGCCATGGCCGCGCAGCAGAAAAACTCCTGATTCGCTCGCGTAACGCCAAAAGCCCGGCAGTGCCAACCCAGCATGTCGGGCTTTTTGCATTTTTCCTAAAGTTTTTTGACGCGGCGCCGATAGCCCGGTCATAGAGACAAACGTTTTGGTGAGGTACACGCAATGAATCCGATGTTGGCCCTTCGGCAGTATCAGAAAATCAGTGCACAGGCGCAGACGTCCGAAGCCAGCCCGCACCGCCTGGTGCAGATGCTGATGGAAGGCGGCCTGGACCGTATCGCCCAGGCCAAGGGCTCCCTCGAGCGCCGCGACATCGCCGGCAAGGGCATTGCCATCGGCAAGGCCATCGGCATCGTCGGTGGCCTGCGCGAGGGCCTGGACCGCGACAACATGACCGCGGAACTGGAGCGTCTGGACAATCTCTACCTGTACATGACCCGTCGTCTGACCGACGCCAACCTGAAGAACGACATCGCCGCACTCGATGAAGTGTCGGATCTGTTGACTACCGTCAAGGAAGGCTGGGACGCGGTCGCCCCACAATAACCAGTTGCGATGAGGGTATCGTGATGAGTGCTGTGCTCAAGCGAATCGAGGAAACCCGGGAGGCACTGGTCGGCGCACTGGCCAAGCGCGACTGGGAGGCGGTGGGTGAACTGGACCAGGCTTGCCGTGCCTGCATGGACGAAGTGATGAGCGCGGAAGTGGTCGACGAGGACGCCCTGCGGGACAATCTTCAGGATCTGCTCGGGGTCTACCGGCAGTTGATCGACGTGGCGACGGAAGAACGTCAGGCAATTGCCGACGAGATGTCAAAGATCAAGCAGGCGCAACAGGCGACAAAGGTATACCATCTGTACCGCTGAAGGTTGATCGAAAATCAATAACGCGCCATAAATTTGACTGTGAAAGGTTTTTTGACTTAACTAGTGGCTGTTTTCTAATTTCAGACGTCGGAACACTGACCGTTCAGTCGGAATGATGTCGAGCATGCCCTTCAGGGCCTCGAGTTGACTAGGGAAGTTGCTATTGCATGTGGCGTGAAACCAAAATTCTCCTGATCGATGACGATAGTGCTCGCCGCCGTGACCTGGCGGTGGTGTTGAATTTTCTTGGGGAAGAAAATCTGCCGTGCTCCAGCCATGACTGGGAGCAGGTGGTCGAGTCGTTGTCGTCCAGCCGTGAAGTCCTCTGTGTGCTTGTCGGGACCGTAAACGCCCCCGGCAGTGTTCTGGGCTTGCTTAGGACAGTGGCTGCCTGGGATGAGTTCCTTCCCGTTCTGCTCCTGGGCGAATTTTCTTCGCTGGAGCTGCCGGAAGAGCTGCGCCGCCGCGTGCTCTCCAACCTCGAAATGCCGCCGAGCTACAGCAATCTGCTGGATTCGCTGCACCGTGCCCAGGTCTACCGCGAGATGTACGATCAGGCGCGCGAGCGTGGCCGCCAGCGCGAACCGAACCTGTTCCGCAGCCTGGTCGGCACCAGCCGGGCGATCCAGCATGTGCGGCAGATGATGCAGCAGGTGGCCGATACCGACGCCAGCGTCCTGATCCTCGGCGAGTCCGGTACCGGCAAGGAAGTGGTCGCGCGCAACCTGCACTATCACTCCAAGCGCCGTGAAGCGCCGTTCGTGCCGGTCAACTGCGGGGCGATTCCCGCCGAGTTGCTGGAAAGCGAGCTGTTCGGTCACGAGAAGGGCGCCTTCACCGGCGCGATCACCAGCCGTGCCGGGCGTTTCGAACTGGCCAACGGTGGCACCTTGTTCCTCGACGAGATCGGCGACATGCCGCTGCCGATGCAGGTCAAGCTGCTGCGCGTGCTGCAGGAGCGCACTTTCGAGCGGGTTGGCAGCAACAAGACCCAGAGCATCGACGTGCGCATCATCGCCGCGACCCACAAGAACCTCGAAAGCATGATCGAGGTGGGCTCGTTCCGCGAAGACCTGTATTACCGCCTCAACGTCTTCCCCATCGAGATGGCCCCGCTGCGCGAGCGCGTCGAGGACATCCCGCTGCTGATGAACGAGCTGATCTCGCGCATGGAGCACGAGAAACGCGGCTCGATCCGTTTCAACTCGGCGGCGATCATGTCGTTGTGTCGCCACGGCTGGCCGGGCAACGTTCGCGAGTTGGCCAACCTGGTGGAGCGCATGGCGATCATGCACCCCTATGGGGTGATCGGCGTGGCCGAGCTGCCGAAGAAATTCCGCTACGTCGATGATGAAGACGAGCAACTGGTGGACAGCCTGCGCAACGACCTGGAAGAGCGGGTAGCGATCAACGGCCATGCCCCGAGCTTCCCGACCAATGCCATGCTGCCGCCAGAAGGCCTGGACCTGAAGGACTACCTCGGCAGCCTGGAGCAGGGCCTGATCCAGCAGGCGCTGGACGACGCCAACGGTATCGTCGCGCGCGCCGCGGAGCGCCTGCGGATCCGTCGTACCACCCTGGTGGAAAAGATGCGCAAGTACGGCATGAGCCGTCGCGATGGAGACGAACAGGCGGAGGATTGACGCCTGTTTGTCGCCTGTCCTTTTCGGCTGGTGTTCGTCACTTGGTTAAAGCCTTTCTTTTCGTGCGGTGAAGGCCCGTGCCTGCGGGCTTTGTTCGGCACTGTCCCGACCGCCTTCCATATGACGGAAAAGTTTCCGGCATGGCTATTGCTATATCGCTTCCAACATACCGTTTTATGACGGTAAGCCATGCGAGAGAGCACGATGCCCCACGCCGCCACTTCCTCCCCTGAGCCGCAACGCCTGGATGCTGCCGAGCAGCAGAGCCGCGTCGGCCTGGAACAGGCCTTCGCCCTGTTCGACCAGATGTCCACCCAGCTCAGCCAGTCCTACAACCTGCTCGAGGCGCGGGTTACCGAGCTCAAGGGTGAGCTGGCGGTGGTCAGCGCCCAGCGCATGGCCGAACTGGCGGAAAAGGAGCGTCTGGCCAACCGCCTGCAGAACCTGCTGGACCTGCTGCCTGGCGGCGTGATCGTCATCGATGGCCACGGCCTGGTGCGCGAAGCCAACCCGGCCGCCGGCGAGCTGCTCGGCGAGCCGCTGGTGGGGGAGTTGTGGCGCCAGGTGATCGCCCGCAGCTTCGCCCCGCGCGAGGACGACGGTCACGAAATCTCCCTGCGCGACGGCCGGCGCCTGTCCATTTCCACCCGTTCGCTGGATGCCGAGCCGGGCCAGCTGGTGCTGCTCAACGATCTGACTGAAACCCGTCACCTGCAGGACCAACTGGCCCGTCATGAGCGGCTGTCGACCCTGGGGCGCATGGTCGCCTCGCTGGCCCATCAGATTCGCACGCCGCTGTCCGCCGCCTTGCTCTACGCCAGCCACCTGGCCGAACAGGACCTGCCGCTGGACACCCGCCAGCGGTTCGCCGGCAATCTCAAGGAGCGCCTGCATGAGCTGGAGCATCAGGTGCGGGACATGCTGGTGTTCGCCCGTGGCGAGCTGCCGCTGACCGACCGTCTGACGCCCAAGGCCCTGTTCCAGGCCCTGCAGCAGGCGGCGCAGACCCAGGTCCAGGGCCATGACGTGCGCTGGCAGTGCGATAGCCACCTGGGTGAGCTGTTGTGCAACCGTGACACCCTGGTCGGTGCGCTGCTCAACCTGATCGAGAATGCCCTGCAGGCCAGCGATGCCCGTGCCCGCCTGAAGATCCACCTGTATCGTCGCGGCAACAACCTGCGCCTGTGCATCAGTGACGCGGGTGTGGGTATCGACGCGGAGCTGCTGCAGCGTCTCGGCGAGCCCTTCCTCACCACCAAGGCCACCGGTACCGGCCTGGGCCTGGCGGTGGTCAAGGCGGTTGCCCGTGCCCACCAGGGCGAGTTGCACCTGCGTTCGCGCAAGGGGCGTGGTACCTGCGCCATGGTCACGCTGCCGTTGATCGGGGCGGCGCCGGAGGTGTCGGCATGAGCGCGATCAAGGTCCTGCTGGTGGAGGACGACCGTTCGTTGCGCCAGGCCCTGGGTGACACCCTCGAACTGGGCGGTTTCACCTACCGTGCCGCCGGCTCGGCGGAAGAGGCCCTGGAGCTGGTGGCTGCCGAGTCCTTCAGCCTGGTGGTGAGCGACGTCAACATGCCGGGCATGGATGGTCATCAGTTGCTGGCGCGCCTGCGTTCGGTGCAACCGCAGTTGCCAGTGTTGCTGATGACCGCCCATGCCGCGGTGGAGCGCGCCGTGGACGCCATGCGCCAGGGGGCGGCGGACTACCTGGTCAAGCCGTTCGAGCCGCGCGCCTTGCTCGACCTGGTCGCCCGGCATGCCCTGGGCGCTGCCAGCGGCGCCGATGCCGACGGCCCGATCGCCTGCGAGCCGGCCAGTGCGCAATTGCTGGAGTTGGCCGCGCGGGTCGCGCGAAGCGACTCCACGGTGCTGATCTCCGGCGAGTCCGGGACCGGCAAGGAAGTCCTGGCGCGCTACATCCACCAGCGCTCGCCACGGGCCAGCCAGCCGTTCGTGGCGATCAACTGTGCGGCGATTCCCGACAACATGCTCGAAGCCACCTTGTTCGGCCATGAGAAAGGCTCGTTCACCGGTGCCATCGCGGCCCAGGCCGGCAAGTTCGAGCAGGCCGACGGCGGCACGCTGCTGCTGGACGAGATTTCCGAGATGCCCCTGGGGCTGCAGGCCAAGCTGCTGCGCGTGCTGCAGGAGCGGGAAGTGGAGCGGGTCGGCGGGCGCAAGCCGATCGCCCTGGATATCCGCGTGGTCGCCACCACCAACCGTGACCTGGCGGGGGAAGTGGCGGCGGGGCGCTTCCGCGAGGACCTGTTCTATCGCCTGTCGGTGTTTCCGCTGGCGTGGCGCCCGCTGAGAGAACGGAGCGCCGATATTCTGCCACTGGCCGAGCGTTTGTTATTGCGCCACGTCAATAAAATGAAGCACGCGGCGGTTAGGCTCTCCGAGGAAGCCAGGGCCTGCCTGCAAGGTTACCCATGGCCGGGCAACGTGCGGGAACTGGACAACGCCATCCAGCGTGCACTGATCCTGCAGCAGGGTGGGGTGATCGCTGCCGCAGACTTCTGCCTGGCAGGTGTGCTGCCGGTGCTGGCGCCGCAGCCGGTGCGGGCCGCGACACCGTCGCCAGTGCTTGAAGCACAGGAGTCGGGCGGGTTGGGTGACGACTTGCGCCGGCATGAATTCCAGATGATCATCGACACCCTTCGTGCCGAGCGCGGCCGCCGCAAGGAAGCCGCCGAGCGCCTGGGCATCAGTCCGCGGACCCTGCGCTACAAGCTGGCGCAGATGCGTGACGCGGGCATGGATGTCGAGGCGAGCCTCTACGCCACGGGGCTTTGAGGATGGGTGGTCATCGTTTTGCAAAATCGTCGGGCGTAGCTGGCACTCTTGTTGCTAAGTCCTGTTCATCCGCTGCGTGAGTGTCAAAAAAATGCGGGCCGTCGGAGAGAGAAGTTCATGAGCCAAGGTGTTGAATTCAATCGGTTGATGCTGGACATGCGCGCCATGCAGGCGGAAGCCATGTCGGCGCCGAAGGCCGTACAGGCGCCTGCCGAACTGGGGCAGAGCAGCTTCGCCGACATGCTGGGTCAGGCCATCAACAAGGTCAACGACACCCAGCAGGCCTCCACGCAGTTGGCCAACGCCTTTGAAATCGGCAAGAGCGGGGTCGACCTGACCGACGTGATGATCGCGTCGCAGAAGGCCAGCGTGTCGTTCCAGGCCCTGACCCAGGTGCGCAACAAGCTGGTCCAGTCGTATCAAGACATCATGCAGATGCCGGTTTAAGGCGGGATTTGATTCATGGCCGATGCAGTCGTCGATAACGTGCCCGCCAAGGGCAGCCCGCCAGCGCCCAAACCGCCGCTGTTCGGCATGTCGTTCCTGGAAAACATCTCGCAGATGCCCATGCTGCGACAGATCGGCCTGCTGGTCGGGCTCGCCGCCAGCGTCGCCATCGGCTTCGCCGTGGTCCTCTGGTCGCAGCAGCCGGACTACCGTCCGCTGTACGGCAGCCTCAGCGGCATGGACACCAAGCAGGTCATGGAAACCCTGGCCGCCGCCGATATTCCCTACAACGTCGAGCCCAATTCCGGTGCGCTGCTGGTCAAGGCCGAGGACGTCTCCCGTGCGCGCCTGAAGCTTGCCGCCGCCGGCGTGGCTCCAAGCGACGGCAACGTCGGCTTCGAGATCCTCGACAAGGAACAAGGCCTCGGCACCAGCCAGTTCATGGAAGCCACCCGCTACCGTCGCGGCCTGGAAGGTGAACTGGCGCGGACCATCTCCGCCCTGAGCAACGTCAAGGCCGCCCGCGTGCACCTGGCAATCCCGAAAAGCTCGGTATTCGTCCGCGACGAGCGCAAGCCGAGCGCCTCGGTCCTGGTCGAGCTGTACCCGGGCCGCTCCCTGGAAGCCGGCCAGGTCATGGCCATCGTCAACCTGGTCGCGACCAGCGTGCCGGAACTGGACAAGTCCCAGGTCACCGTGGTCGACCAGAAGGGCAACCTGCTCTCCAGCCAGCTGGAAAACACCGAGCTCACCGTCGCCGGCAAGCAGTTCGACTACAGTCGGCGCATGGAAAGCCTGATGACCCAGCGGGTGCACAACATCCTGCAGCCGGTGCTGGGCAACGACCGCTACAAGGCCGAAGTCTCCGCCGACGTCGATTTCAGCGCCGTCGAATCCACTGCCGAGCAGTTCAACCCGGACCAGCCGGCCCTGCGCAGCGAACAGTCGGTCAATGAACAGCGCTCCAGCAGCTCCGGTCCGCAAGGCGTTCCCGGTGCGCTGAGCAACCAGCCGCCAGGTCCCGCCTCGGCGCCGCAGACCACCGGTGGCGGTGCCGCTGGTGCGGCGGCGGCGATCCAGCCTGGCCAGCCGCTGCTCGACGCCAACGGCCAGCAGGTCATGGACCCGGCCACCGGCCAGCCGATGCTCGCGCCGTACCCGTCGGACAAGCGCCAGCAATCGACCAAGAACTTCGAGCTGGACCGTTCCATCAGCCATACCCGCCAGCAGCAGGGTCGCCTGACCCGCCTGTCGGTCGCGGTGGTGGTGGACGACCAGGTCAAGATCGACCCGGCCAACGGCAACAGCACCACCGTGCCCTGGAGTGCCGAGGACCTGGCGCGCTTCACCCGCCTGGTCCAGGACGCCGTGGGCTTCGACGCCAGCCGTGGCGACAGCGTCAGCGTGATCAACGTGCCGTTCGCCGCCGACCGTGGCGAGACCATCGCCGAGATTCCGTTCTACTCGCAGCCGTGGTTCTGGGACATCGTCAAGCAGGTGCTCGGCGTGCTGTTCATCCTCGTGCTGGTGTTCGGGGTCCTGCGTCCGGTGCTCAACAACATCACCGGCGGCGGCAAGCAGTCGAGCAACGACAGCGACATGGAGCTGGGCGGCATGATCGGTCTGGATGGCGAACTGGCCAACGACCGCGTGAGCCTGGGTGGTCCGCAAAGCATCCTCTTGCCTAGTCCGAGCGAGGGTTACGACGCCCAGCTCAACGCTATCAAGAGTCTGGTGGCAGAAGACCCGGGTCGCGTGGCCCAGGTCGTGAAAGAGTGGATCAACGCCGATGAGTGACAATCGAGCCATGACTTCCAAGCTCACCCGGGTCGACAAGGCAGCCATCCTGCTGCTGTCGCTGGGTGAGACCGACGCCGCGCAGGTACTGCGGCACATGGGGCCGAAAGAGGTCCAGCGGGTGGGCGTGGCCATGGCGCAGATGGGCAACGTCCATCGCGAGCAGGTCGAGCAGGTCATGAGCGAGTTCGTCGAGATCGTCGGCGACCAGACCAGCCTTGGCGTCGGTTCCGACGGCTACATCCGCAAGATGCTCACCCAGGCTCTCGGCGAGGACAAGGCCAACGGCCTGATCGACCGCATTCTCCTGGGCGGCAACACCAGCGGCCTGGACAGCCTGAAGTGGATGGAGCCGCGCGCCGTCGCCGACGTCATCCGCTACGAGCACCCGCAGATCCAGGCGATCGTCGTGGCCTACCTCGACCCCGACCAGGCCGGCGAGGTGCTGGGCAACTTCGACCACAAGGTGCGCCTGGACATCATCCTCCGCGTTTCCTCGCTGAACACCGTGCAACCGGCGGCGTTGAAAGAGCTGAACCAGATCCTCGAGAAGCAGTTCTCCGGCAACTCGAATGCCGCGCGTACCACCCTGGGCGGCATCAAGCGTGCCGCCGACATCATGAACTTCCTCGACAGTTCGGTCGAAGGCCAGCTCATGGACTCGATCCGCGAGATCGACGGCGACCTCTCCGAGCAGATCGAAGACCTCATGTTCGTCTTCAACAACCTGGCCGACGTCGACGACCGCGGCATCCAGGCGCTGCTGCGGGAAGTGTCCTCCGACGTACTGGTGGTGTCCCTCAAGGGCGCCGACGAGAAGGTCAAGGACAAGATCTTCAAGAACATGTCCAAGCGTGCTTCCGAGCTGCTGCGCGACGACCTCGAGGCCAAGGGCCCGGTCCGCGTCAGCGACGTGGAGACCGCGCAGAAGGAAATCCTCACCATCGCCCGCCGCATGGCCGAAGCCGGCGAGATCGTGCTGGGCGGCAAAGGTGCCGAAGAGATGATCTGATGCGTCGGCGCCGGTCCTGGACCGGCGCCGTCTGCCAGGCGGCCCGTCACGTGGCAACGCCTGGGCCGATCATCTGCAACCCATTTTGAGCGCATGGAATCATGTCGACCAACGAGCATTTGAGTGAACTGATTCGCGCCCGCGACCTCGAGGGGTTCGACCGCTGGGCGCTGCCCAGTTTCGACCCGGAACCCGAGCCCGAGCCGGAACCCGAGCCGGAGCCCGAGGAGACCGTCGAGGAGGTCCCGCTGGAGGAAGTCCAGCCGTTGACCCTCGAGGAACTCGAGAGCATTCGCCAGGAGGCCTACAACGAAGGCTTCGCCACCGGTGAGCGCGAGGGGTTCCACAGCACCCAGCTCAAGGTCCGCCAGGAAGCCGAGGTGGCCCTGAACGCCCGCCTGGAAAGCCTGGAGCAGTTGATGGGGCACCTGCTCGAACCCATCGCCGAGCAGGACGCGCAGATCGAGAAGCAACTGGTGCACCTGGTCAGTCATCTGGCCCGGGAAGTGATCGGGCGCGAGCTGAAGACCGACTCCAGCCAGATCACCCATGTCCTGCGCGAAGCCCTCAAGCTGCTGCCCATGGGCGCGGAGAACATTCGCATCCACATCAATCCCCAGGATTTCGCCCTGGCCAAGGCCCTGCGCGAGCGCCACGAGGAAAACTGGCGCCTGCTCGAGGACGACAGCCTGCAGCCCGGTGGCTGCTGGATCGAAACCGCCCACAGCCGCATCGACGCGACCATGGAAACCCGTATCGAGAAAGCCTTCAAGCAACTGTTCGACCAGTTGCACGACCAAGGCCTGCACCCGGCGGCGCCGGACCTGCACATCGATCTGCAGGACAAGCAGCAAGCGCCGGTCGAAGAAGCGGAAACCAGCGATGCGCCTTGATCGCACCAGTTTCGCCAGGCGTCTCGGCAGCTATGCCGAGGCTGTGAGCCTGCCCAGCCAGCCGGTGGTGGAAGGGCGCCTGCTGCGCATGGTCGGCCTGACCCTGGAGGCCGAAGGTCTGCGCGCGGCCATCGGCAGCCGCTGCAAGGTGATCAACGACGACAGCTATCACCCGGTGGAAGTCGAGGCCGAGGTCATGGGCTTTGCCGGTGGCAAGGTGTTCCTGATGCCGGTCGGCAGCGTCGCCGGCATTGCTCCGGGCGCGCGGGTGGTGCCGCTGGACGACAGTGGCCGCCTGCCCATGGGCATGAGCATGCTGGGTCGGGTGCTCGACGGCGCCGGGCGCGCGCTGGACGGCAAGGGCGGGATGAAGGCCGAGGACTGGGTGCCGATGGACGGTCCGACCATCAACCCGCTGAACCGCGATCCCATCAGCCAGCCGCTGGACGTCGGCATTCGCAGCATCAACGGCCTGCTCACCGTCGGCCGCGGCCAGCGCCTCGGCCTGTTCGCCGGTACTGGCGTGGGCAAGTCGGTGCTGCTGGGCATGATGACCCGCTTTACCGAGGCCGACATCATCGTGGTCGGGCTGATCGGCGAGCGGGGCCGCGAGGTGAAGGAGTTCATCGAGCACATCCTCGGCACCGAGGGCCTCAAGCGCTCGGTGGTGGTCGCTTCGCCAGCGGACGATGCACCGCTGATGCGCCTGCGTGCTGCCATGTACTGCACGCGGATCGCCGAATACTTTCGCGACAAGGGCAAGAACGTCCTGTTGCTGATGGACTCGCTGACCCGTTTCGCCCAGGCCCAGCGGGAAATCGCCCTGGCCATCGGCGAGCCGCCAGCGACCAAGGGTTATCCGCCCTCGGTGTTCGCCAAGCTGCCCAAGCTGGTGGAGCGCGCGGGCAATGGCGAGGCAGGCGGTGGTTCGATCACCGCGTTCTATACCGTGCTGTCCGAGGGTGACGACCAGCAGGATCCGATCGCCGACTCGGCGCGGGGCGTGCTCGACGGCCATATCGTGCTGTCGCGGCGCCTGGCCGAGGAAGGGCACTACCCGGCCATCGACATCGAGGCGTCCATCAGTCGGGTCATGCCGCAGGTGGTCACGCCGGAGCAGATGACCCAGGCCCAGCAGTTCAAGCAGTTGTGGTCGCGCCTGTCGCAGAGCCGCGACCTGATCAGCGTTGGGGCCTACGTCGCCGGTGGCGACAAGGAAACCGACCTGGCCATTGCTCTGCAGCCACGGCTCGTGGGTTTCCTGCGACAGGGGCTGAACGAGAACGTCAGCCAGGAGCAGAGCCGCGAGCAACTGGCGGGCGTCTTCGCGCCGCTTGCTCCGGGCTGATAGCGTATGGCCCAACCCAGTCGTGCCGCCCGCCTGGCCCCGGTGGTGGAGATGGCCGAGGACGCCGAGCGCAAGGCCGCACAGCGTCTCGGTCACTTCCAGCAGCAGGTCAACCTGGCTCAGGCCAAGCTCGCCGAACTCGACCAGTTTCGTGCCGACTACCAGCAGCAGTGGATGCAGCGCGGCAGCCAGGGGGTGTCCGGCAAGTGGCTGGTGGGTTTCCAGCGCTTTCTCGGCCAGCTCGATACCGCCGTGGCCCAGCAGCACCAGAGCCTGACCTGGCACCAGAACAACCTCAACAGCGCCCGCGGCACCTGGCAGCAGGCCTATGCCCGGGTCGAAGGGCTGCGCAAACTGGTCCAGCGCTACATCGAAGAGGCGCGCCTGCTCGAAGACAAGCGCGAGCAGAAGCTGCTCGACGAGCTGTCCCAGCGCCTGCCGCGCCACGATCATTTCTGAGCCAGGAGTAGCGCTCGGCGTACCTTGCCGGCCTGCTGGCCGACTGCTACACCTTTTAAGATCAACCTCCGCGATCTTCGAAGGAAGCGACAACATGGCCGTTGATACAGAAGTTTCTCAGGATGGGAAAAAGCTGACGATCCGGATCAAGGGTCGTTTCGACTTCGGCAAGCACCAGGAATTTCGCGACTCCTACGAGCGCACCGGCAGGCTCGATTCGGTGATCATCGACCTGAAGGACGCGACCTACATGGACAGCTCGGCGCTGGGCATGCTGCTGCTGTTGCGCGATCACGCCGGTGGCGACGAGGCGCAGATCAGCGTGATCAATACCAACTCCGATGTGCGCAAGATCCTGGCCATCTCCAACTTCGAAAAACTCTTCGAAATCAGTTGAGTACCGTCATGAGCGAGTCGCGAGCCCTCACCGTGCTGATCGTCGAGGATGGTGCGACGGACCGTCTGCTCCTGGCGACCATCGTGCGCAAACAGGGTCATCGGGTGCTCACCGCCGAGAACGGCAAGCTGGCCGTGGCGCTGTTCGCCGAGCAGCGTCCGCAGCTGGTCCTGCTGGACGCGGTGATGCCGGTGATGGACGGTTTCGAGGCGGCGCGGCGGATCAAGGTGCTGGCGGGTGAAGAGCTGGTGCCGATCATCTTTCTCACCTCGCACACCGAAGACGAAGCGCTGGTGCGCTGCCTGGAGGCCGGCGGCGACGACTTTCTCGCCAAGCCCTACAGCCCGGTGGTGCTGGCCGCCAAGATCCGCGCCATGGATCGCTTGCGTCGCCTGCAGGCCACGGTGCTGGAGCAGCGCAACGAGATCGCCCGTCACCACGATCACCTGCTCAACGAGCAGCGGGTGGCCAAGGCGGTCTTCGACCAGGTGGCCCACGGCGGCTGCCTGAGCGCACCGAACATCCGCTACCTGCAATCGCCGTATGCGCTGTTCAACGGCGATCTGCTGCTGGCCGCATTCACCCCGACCGGTGAAATGCATGTGCTGCTCGGGGATTTCACCGGTCATGGCCTGCCGGCCGCCGTGGGTGCCATGCCGCTGGCCGAGGTGTTCTACGGGATGACCGCCAAGGGCTATGGCCTGGCCGAGACCCTGCGCGAGATGAATGCCAAGCTCAAGCGCATCCTGCCGGTCGACATGTTCTGCTGCGCATTGCTGCTCAACCTGAGTTTCGAGCGGCGCCTTGTCGAGGTCTGGAATGGCGGCATGCCGGATGGCTACCTGCTGCCCGCTGCGGGTGGCGAGCCTTTGCCCCTGGTCTCCCGGCACCTGCCGCTGGGCGTGTTGCCGCCCAGTCGGTTCGACGAGCGTACCGACGTCCTGCCGCTGGCCCTGGGCGATCGCCTGTTCCTGCTGTCCGATGGCGTGGTCGATACCTGTGACGAGAGCGACCAGTTGTTCGGCGTCGAGCGTCTGCAGCAGGTGTTCGCCGACAACCGTACGCCAGACACCCTGTTCGAGGATGTGCTGGCGGCCCTGGAATGTTTTCGCGGGCGCTCGCGGGATGACGTGAGCATGCTGGAAGTGACGGTGGTGCCGCCGGAGCACCTGGCGCCACCGCCGCTGGTGTATTCCGACAGCGGCCAGTCGAGCCCGCTGGACTGGTCGGCCTCGTTCGAGTTTCGCGCGCGCACCCTCAAGCGCTTCAATCCCTTGCCCTGGCTGATGCAGGTGTTGCAGGAGGTGCATGGCCTGCGGGCGCAGAGCGGCGCCCTGTACAGCGTGCTCAACGAGCTGTACGCCAATGCCCTGGAGCACGGTGTGCTGGGCCTGGATTCGGCGCTCAAGCGCGATGCCCACGGTTTTGCCGCCTATTATGAGGAACGTGACCGGCGTCTGCGGGCGCTGGACAGCGGCCATATCCGTCTTCACCTGCAGGTGGAACCTTGCGGGGGAGGGGGGCGTCTGATCATCGAGGTCGAGGACAGCGGTAGCGGTTTCGATGTGAGCAAGGTGCAGGCACCGCCGCCCGTCGAGCAGCGCCTGTGTGGACGTGGCCTGAACCTGGTACGCCGCCTGAGCCGGCATGCCGAATGGACTGACGGTGGACGCCGGGCGCGCGTGGAGTTTGCCTGGGGCGCTCTGGCATAATCCGCCTTGATCAAGGAGTGAGCACGTGTCCGATATTCATGTTGACCGCAAGGTGTTGAGAGACCTCCAGGAGGTCATGGAAGGTGGCTACCTGAACCTGCTGGAAACCTTCCTCGAGGATTCCGAGAACCGCCTGCGCCAGTTGTACAAGGCGCGCAGCGCCGAGGAACTGGGGCTGGCGGCGCACAGCTTCAAGGGCAGCAGCAGCAACATGGGCGCAATCGGCCTGGCCGAGCTGTGCCGGCAACTGGAGGAGCGGGTCAAGCAGCAGTCGCTGTTCGGCATCGAGGACCTCATCAACCAGATCGACCGCGAGTTCAGTGCGGTACGCCAGCTCTACCGGGCCGAGCGCGAACGCGTTCTGGTCGGTTGATTGGCTCCTGGGTCGCGCCGGGCGGGCAAGCTGGCGCGACTTTTGCGTAGGCTTCGCTATTCGTGATGACGAGCTTCTGTAGCGGAGACCTTTTTCATGCCCGTCGCATCAAACCCATTGCTGCAATCCAGCGTCGCTGCCAAGAGCGCCCGGAGCCAGGCCAGCAGCCTGGACAAGGCCCAGCAGAGCCTCAACGACAAGGGTTCGGACTTCTCCCAGGTGTATGCGCAGCATTCCCGCGACAAGACCGACAACAAGGTCGACGCGCCGGCACGAGACCGTGACGGAGTCGACAAATCGGCGGCAAATAACGGCAAGGCCGACGGCTCCGAGCCTGGCAAGGTTGCCGATGGTGGCAATAAATTGCCTGACGAGCGCGAGGTCCGGGCGAAGAGTGACGACCAGGGCGATGACAGCAGCGATGGCAGCAGCGTTGCCAATGCCGATGGCCAGTCCCTGGATGCCAGCCTGGTGGCGGGCCAACTGACCGACGCCGCGCAGGGCGGGCAACTGTTGCAGGCCCAGGCCGAGACCGTGGCGCCGGTGCTCCAGGCGGCCAGCCAGCAGGCGGCAGCGATCGCGCCGCCTGCCGCCGAGGAAGAAGCCTTCGACCCCGACGGCGATGCACTGGCCGACCTGCCGGTGCTGCGCCTGGCCCTGGAGCAGAATGCCCAGGCCCAGGGCACCACCTCGACCCACGCCAAAACCTCCACCCCGGAAAACGCGCAGGGCCAGCAGCCGGCTGTCAATACACTGGCGCAGATGCTCGAGCCGGCTGACGCCGACGGCGGACAGACCGAGGGCGGCGACAAGGCCTTCGCCAGCCTGATCGACGACGGTCTCAAGGACACCAAGAGCGCCAGCAGCGACACCCGTGTCGACGACTTCGCCAACCGTCTCGCCAGCCTGACCCAGGCCGTCACCGCCAAGACCGCCAATGCGGTGGCGCCCGCGCCGCTGCACCAGCCGCTGCCGATGAACCAGAGCGGCTGGAGCGAAGGCCTGGTCAACCGGGTCATGTACCTGTCGAGCCAGAACCTCAAGTCCGCCGACATCCAGCTGGAGCCGAGGGAATTGGGCCGCCTCGACATCCGCGTGAACATGAGCGCCGACGCCACGCAGATCACCTTCGCCAGTGGCCATGCCGGCGTGCGCGATACCCTCGAGAGCCAGGTGCCGCGCCTGCGTGAGCTGTTCAGCCAGCAGGGCCTGGCCCAGCCGGACGTGAACGTCGCCGACCACTCGCGCCAGCAGCACAACGGCAGCCAGGATGACACGCCGAAGATGAGCGGCGTCGCCGGTCGGCGCAATGCCGAGGGCACGGAAAGCGAGGTTGCCGCGGCCACTGCCACGGCGGCGCTGGAGCAGCAGACCGTGATTGGCAACAGCACCGTCGACTACGTGGTCTGACCGCTTTCCGAAGTGGTCCGGCGGGCCGCTTCGGAGCAATCTGGCATAACACTTGCTCGCCCACACGCCATAGTGGAACAAATCTCTGTGAGTGACGGATTATTGGCATGGCGAAGAGCGAAGCAGTCAAAGACCCCGCGGTAAAAGGCAAACTCAAGCTGATCCTGCTGTTGGTGCTGGCGCTGCTCCTGGCGATCGGCCTGTCCGTGGGGGCGACCTGGTTTTTCCTGCACAAGTCCGAGAGCAAGGCGGAGCCGGCACCGGCGGCTGCCGCGAGCAACGTCAAGCAGCCGGCCATCTACGAGTCGATGTCGCCGGCCTTCGTGGTCAACTTCAACCAGAACGGTCGCCAGCGCTACATGCAGGTGAGCATCACCATGCAGGCCCGCGACCAGGCCGCGCTGGAGGCCCTGAAGGTGCACATGCCGGTGATTCGCAACAACCTGGTGATGCTCTTCTCCGGCCAGTCGTTCGACTCGCTGGCGACGCCGGTCGGCCAGGAAATGCTGCGTCAGAAGGCCACCGCCAGTGTCCAGGAAGTGGCGCAGAAGGAAGTCGGCAAGCTGGTCGTCGACCAGTTGCTGTTCACCAATTTCGTATTGCAGTAGGAGCCGAAGATGGCCGTGCAGGACCTGCTGTCCCAGGATGAGATCGATGCCCTCTTGCACGGCGTCGACGATGGCCTGGTGCAAACCGAAGCCAGTAGCGATCCCGGCAGCGTCAAGAGCTATGACCTGACCAGCCAGGACCGGATCGTCCGCGGTCGCATGCCGACCCTGGAAATGATCAACGAGCGTTTCGCCCGCTACACCCGCGTCAGCATGTTCAACCTGCTGCGGCGCTCCGCCGACGTGGCGGTGGGCGGCGTGCAGGTGATGAAGTTCGGCGAGTACGTGCACTCGCTGTACGTGCCGACCAGCCTCAACCTGGTGAAGATCAAGCCGCTGCGCGGCACCTCGCTGTTCATTCTCGACGCCAAGCTGGTGTTCAAGCTGGTGGACAACTTCTTCGGTGGCGACGGCCGTCACGCCAAGATCGAGGGGCGTGAGTTCACCCCGACCGAGCTGCGCGTGGTGCGCATGGTCCTCGACCAGTGCTTCGTCGACCTCAAGGAAGCCTGGCAGGCGATCATGCCGGTCAACTTCGAGTACATAAACTCCGAGGTCAACCCGGCCATGGCCAACATCGTCGGCCCCAGCGAGGCGGTGGTGGTCTCGACTTTCCACATCGAGCTCGACGGCGGCGGCGGCGACCTGCACGTGACCATGCCGTACTCGATGATCGAGCCGGTGCGGGAAATGCTCGATGCCGGTTTCCAGTCCGACCTGGACGACCAGGACGAGCGCTGGGTCAAGGCCCTGCGCGAAGACGTGCTGGACGTCAGCGTGCCGCTCAGCGCCACCGTGGCCCGTCGCCAGCTGAAGCTGCGCGACATCCTGCACATGCAGCCGGGCGACGTGATCCCCGTGGAACTGCCGGAAGACCTGATCGTGCGCGCCAACGGCGTGCCGGCGTTCAAGGCCAGGCTGGGCTCGCACAAGGGCACCCTGTCCCTGCAGATCCAGTCGCCGGTCGAGCGCCGCTAACCCTTTTAACCGAATTGATTGCCCGTCGAGGACAACATGGCGAACGAAAACGACATCACTTCCCTGGAAGAGCAGGCCCTGGCCGATGAGTGGGCGGCAGCCCTGAGCGAAACCGGCGACGGTGGCCAGGCCGACATCGATGCGCTGATGGCTGGTGGCAACGGTGCTTCCTCGGGTGGCGCCAACCGTCTGCCCATGGAAGAGTTCGGCAGCTCGCCGCGGCCGAACGACCAGGTCAGCCTGGACGGGCCGAACCTGGACGTGATCCTGGACATCCCGGTGAACATCTCCATGGAAGTGGGCAGCACCGAGATCAGCATCCGCAACCTGCTGCAGCTCAACCAGGGCTCGGTGATCGAACTCGACCGCCTGGCCGGCGAGCCGCTGGACGTGCTGGTCAACGGCACGCTGATCGCCCATGGCGAGGTGGTGGTGGTCAACGAGAAGTTCGGCATCCGCCTGACCGACGTGATCAGCCCGAGCGAACGTATCAAGAAGCTGCGCTGAGTGAAGTGCTTACTTTCCCTGCTGACGGCCGCGGCCAGCCTGTGCTGGCTGCCCCTGGCCCTGTCCGCGCAGGTCACGGCCACGCCGGCCGCCGTGGTGGCCGCGCCGGCCACCTCCGGTAGCGTCGCCGGGCAGCTGACCCAGCTGGTGCTGGGCCTGCTGTTGGTGCTGGGGCTGATCTTCTTTCTCGCCTGGCTGCTGCGCCGGGTGCAGAATGCCGCGCCCAATGCCAACCAGGTGATCCAGGTGGTCGGCAGCCGCCAGGTCGGTCCCCGCGACCGCCTGCTGCTGGTGCAGGTGGGCGACGAGCAGGTCCTCATCGGCCATACCCCGGGCAGCCTGACCACCCTGCATGTCATGACCCAGCCCGTCGCGGCGCCGGCCACCACCCGCCCGGCCACGCCGGAATTCGCCCAGCGCCTGATGGAGCTGCTGGGCAAGGACCAGAAGGACAAGCCGTGATGGCCGCATTGCGAACACTGTTGACGCTGCTGTTGCTGCTCGCGGCGCCGCTGGCGCTGGCGGCCGACCCGCTGTCGATCCCGGCGATCACCCTGTCCAACGGGGCGAACGGCCAGCAGGAGTACTCGGTCAGCCTGCAGATCCTGCTGATCATGACCGCGCTGAGCTTCATCCCGGCGTTCGTCATCCTGATGACCAGCTTCACCCGGATCATCATCGTCTTCTCGATCCTGCGCCAGGCCCTCGGCCTGCAACAGACCCCGTCGAACCAGATCCTCATCGGCCTGGCCCTGTTCCTGACCATGTTCATCATGGCGCCGGTGTTCGACCGGGTGAACAAGGACGCCCTGCAGCCCTACCTGTCCGAGACCCTCACTGCGCCGCAGGCACTGGACAAGGCCCAGGTGCCGCTGAAGGACTTCATGCTGGCGCAGACCCGGCAGAGCGATCTCGACCTGTTCATGCGCCTGTCCAAGCGTACCGACATCGCCAGTCCCGACCAGGTGCCGCTGACCATCCTGGTCCCGGCCTTCGTCACCTCGGAGCTGAAGACTGCGTTCCAGATCGGCTTCATGATCTTCATCCCGTTCCTGATCATCGACCTGGTGGTCGCCAGCGTGCTGATGGCGATGGGCATGATGATGCTGTCGCCGCTGATCATTTCCCTGCCGTTCAAGATCATGCTGTTCGTCCTGGTGGACGGCTGGGCCCTGATCATCGGCACGCTCGCCGGCAGTTTCGGCGGCGTCTAGCCCCGGGAGAAAAGCATGACTCCAGAAGTCGCAGTCGACCTGTTCCGCGATGCCCTGTGGCTGACCACCCTGATGGTCGCCGTGCTGGTGATCCCGAGCCTGCTGGTGGGCTTGCTGGTGGCGATGTTCCAGGCCGCCACGCAGATCAACGAACAGACCCTGAGCTTCCTGCCGCGCCTGCTGGTGATGCTGGTCACCCTGATCGTCGCCGGGCCGTGGCTGGTGCAGAAGTTCATGGAGTACATCCTGTCGTTGTACGGCAGCATCCCGCAGTTGATCGGCTGAGCGCCGCATGCTCGAACTGACCGATACGCAGATCGCCACCTGGGTGGCGAGCTTCATGCTGCCGCTGTTCCGCGTGGCGGCGGTGCTGATGACCATGCCGGTGTTCGGCACCTCGCTGGTGCCGCAGCGCATCCGCCTGTACTTCGCCGTGGCCGTCACCGTGGTCATTGCCCCCGGGCTGCCGCCGATGCCGCCGATCGAGGCGCTGGACCTCAGCGCGTTCCTGCTGGTGGGCGAGCAGATCATCATCGGCGCGCTGTTCGGCCTGTCCCTGCAGTTGCTGTTCCAGGCCTTCGTCATCGCCGGGCAGATCGTCGCGATCCAGATGGGCCTGGCCTTCGCCTCCATGGTCGACCCGGCCAACGGCGTCAACACCACGGTGATCAGCCAGTTCCTGACCATGCTGGTGACCCTGCTGTTCCTGGCGATGAACGGCCACCTGGTGGTGTTCGAGGTGCTGACCGAGAGCTTCACCACCCTGCCGGTGGGCAGCGGGCTGATGGTCAACCATTTCTGGGAACTGGCCGGGCGCCTCGGCTGGGTGCTGGGCGCCGCGCTGCTGCTGGTGCTGCCGGCGATCACCGCGCTGCTGGTGATCAACATCGCCTTCGGCGTGATGACCCGCGCCGCGCCGCAGTTGAACATCTTCTCCATCGGTTTTCCCATGACCCTGGTGCTGGGCATGGTGATCTTCTGGATCGGCATGGCCGACATTCTTTCCCACTACCAGTCGTTGGCGTCCGAGGCGCTGCAATGGCTGCGTGAACTGGCACGGGCGCGCTGAGCATGGCAGAGAGCGAAAGCGGTCAGGACAAGACGGAAGACCCCACCGAGAAGCGCAAGAACGACGCCCGCGAGAAGGGCGAGATCGCCCGTTCCAAAGAGCTCAACACGGTGGCGGTGATGCTCGCCGGGGCCCTGGGGTTGCTGAGTTTCGGCGGCTTCCTGGCCGGCGCGCTGATGGAGATCATGCGCAGCAACTTCAGCCTGTCGCGGGAAGTGCTGATGGACGAGCGCTACATGGGCATCTTCCTGCTGGCGTCGGGCAAGCTGGCCATTCTCGCGACCCAGCCGGTGCTGCTGGTGCTGCTGCTGGCGGCGCTGATCGGTCCGATCGCGCTGGGTGGCTGGCTGTTCGCTGCCGGTACCATGGCCCCGAAATTCAGCCGCATGAACCCGCTGGCGGGGATCAAGCGGATGTTCTCCATGCACTCGCTGGCCGAGCTGCTCAAGGCCCTGGCCAAGTTCTTCGTGATCCTGCTGGTGGCCCTGGCGGTGCTCTCCGCGGACCGTGACGACCTGCTGGCGATCGCCAACGAGCCGCTGGACCAGGCGATCATCCACAGCGTCCAGGTGGTGGCCTGGAGTGCCTTGTGGATGGCCTGCGGGCTGCTGATCATCGCGGCGGTTGACGTACCCATCCAGCTTTACCAGGCCAAGCAGAAGCTGATGATGACCAAGCAGGAGGTGCGCGACGAGTACAAGGACACCGAGGGTAAGCCGGAGGTCAAGCAGCGCATCCGCCAGGTCCAGCGCGAGATCTCGCAGCGGCGGATGATGGCCGCGGTGCCCGAGGCCGACGTGATCATCACCAACCCGACCCACTATGCGGTGGCCTTGAAATACGACCCGGAGAAGGGCTCGGCGCCGCTGCTGCTGGCCAAGGGCACCGACTTCATTGCCCTGAAGATTCGCGAGATCGCCGTGCAGCACAATATCCAGCTGCTGGAGTCGCCGGCGCTGGCGCGTTCGATCTACTACTCCACGGAGCTGGAGGAGGAGATTCCCGCGGGCCTGTACCTGGCGGTGGCGCAGGTGCTGGCCTATGTCTACCAGGTCCGCCAGCACCAGGCGGGCAAGGGCAAGGCGCCGGAGCCGCTCAAGGACCTGCCGATTCCGCCGGACCTGCAGCGCGATTCCTGATTGTCTGGTTGTTCTCCCGGCCCCGATCCTTCATTTGAAAAAGTTGGAAAGCTTCTTGCAAAGAGCAGCGCCAAGCGCCTCCGTGGCGTCAAAAGTTTGCTTGAAGAGGAAGACCGGTGGATCGCTCTCAGTTAATCAACAGCGCGCGCAGCAACCTCAGTAGCCTCGGCCGGGGCAATATCGGGGTGCCGGTGCTGTTGCTGGTGATGCTGGCAATGATGATGTTGCCCATCCCGCCGTTCCTCCTCGACGTGTTCTTCACCTTCAACATCGCCCTGTCCATCGTGGTCCTGCTGGTCTGCGTGTACGCCCTGCGGCCACTGGACTTCGCCGCCTTCCCGACCATCCTGCTGGTGGCCACGCTGTTGCGCCTGGCCCTGAACGTCGCCTCGACGCGGGTGGTGCTGCTCCACGGTCACGACGGCCACGGCGCCGCGGGCAAGGTGATCCAGGCCTTCGGTGACGTGGTCATCGGCGGCAACTACGTGGTCGGTATCGTCGTCTTCGCCATCCTCATGATCATCAACTTCGTCGTGGTCACCAAGGGTGCGGGACGGATCTCCGAGGTCAGCGCGCGCTTCACCCTGGATGCCATGCCCGGCAAGCAGATGGCCATCGACGCCGACCTCAACGCCGGCCTGATCAACCAGGACCAGGCCAAGGCCCGCCGTGCCGAGGTAGCCCAGGAGGCCGAGTTCTACGGCTCCATGGACGGTGCCAGCAAGTTCGTCCGTGGCGACGCCATCGCCGGCCTGCTGATCCTCTTCATCAACCTGATCGGCGGCATGGCCATCGGCATGGCCCAGCACGGCATGAGCTTCGGCGACGCCGGCCGGGTCTACGCCCTGCTGACCATCGGTGACGGTTTGGTGGCGCAACTGCCGTCGCTGCTGCTGTCCACCGCGGCGGCGATCATGGTCACCCGGGCGTCCGGCTCGGAAGACATGGGCAAGCAGATCAACCGGCAGATGTTCGATTCGCCGAAGGCGCTGGCGGTGTCCGCGGCGCTGATGATCGTCATGGGCCTGGTTCCGGGCATGCCGCACATCGCCTTCCTCAGCCTCGGCCTGCTGGCCGCGGGTGGTGCCTACCTGGTGTGGAAGAAGCAGAACCAGGTCAAGGTCAAGGCCGCCCAGGAAGTCCAGCGCCAGCAGGACCTGCTGCCATCGCCACAGCGCGCCGCCGAGACCAAGGAACTGGGCTGGGACGACGTCACCCCGATCGACATGATCGGCCTGGAAGTGGGTTACCGCCTGATTCCGCTGGTGGACCGCAACCAGGGCGGGCAATTGCTGGCGCGGATCAAGGGGGTGCGCAAGAAGCTCTCCCAGGACCTCGGCTTCCTCATGCCCACCGTGCACATCCGCGACAACCTCGACCTGGCGCCGAGTACCTACCGCCTGACCCTGATGGGGGTGATCCTGGCCGAGGCGGAAATCTTCCCCGAGCGGGAAATGGCGATCAACCCGGGCCAGGTGTTCGGCACCCTCAACGGCATCGCCGCGCGCGACCCGGCCTTCGGCCTGGAAGCGGTGTGGATCGACGTCGGCCAGCGCAGCCAGGCACAGTCCCTCGGCTACACCGTGGTCGACGCCAGCACCGTGGTCGCCACCCACCTCAACCAGATTCTCTACAAGCACTGCCACGAGCTGATCGGCCACGAGGAAGTGCAGCAGTTGCTGGCGGTCCTGGCCAAGGGCTCGCCGAAGCTGGCCGAGGAAATCGTGCCGGGCGTGCTGTCGCTGTCCGGCCTTTTGAAAGTACTCCAGGCCCTGTTGGCGGAACAGGTTCCCGTCAGGGATATCCGTAGCATCGCCGAGGCGATCGCGAACAACGCCAGCAAGAGTCAAGATACCGCCGCACTGGTGGCCGCGGTCCGCGTCGGATTGTGTCGCGCTATCGTGCAAAGCATTGTCGGCACTGAGTCCGAGCTGCCTGTGATCACCCTTGAGCCAAGGTTGGAACAGATCTTGCTCAATAGTCTGCAAAGGGCCGGGCAAGGTCAGGAAGATGGTGTTCTTCTTGAGCCGAGCATGGCTGAAAAGCTTCAGCGTTCGTTGATCGAGGCTGCCCAGCGTCAGGAGATGCAAGGTCGGCCGGCCATCCTGCTCGTCGCAGGACCGATCCGGCAGATGCTGTCGCGCTTCGGCCGCCTGGCTGTACCGAATTTGCATGTTTTGGCGTATCAGGAAATACCTGACAACAAGCAAGTCACCATCGTTGCCACAGTGGGCCCCAACGGCTGAGGTAGTGGGTTATGCAAGTTAAGCGTTTTTTCGCCGCCGATATGCGTCAAGCCATGAAGCTGGTTCGCGATGAGCTGGGGGCCGACGCCGCCATCATCGGCAACCGACGGATTGCTGGCGGTGTCGAGCTGACGGCTGCGCTGGACTACAAGCTGTCCGCTCTCGCCCCGCGGGTGCCCAACGTCGAGCTGGAAGACGAGCTGCGCAAGACCGAGTCGCGCATCGCCACCGCCCAGGCCGAACTGAGCAGCCGCAACGAAACCGATACCGGCAATCGCCAGCTGTTCGCCGGCCTGCCGCTGACCGCCTCCGAGCCGCTGGTCGAGGGCCGTCTCGAAGAGCTGGCGCCGGCCCCCGCACCGGCGCCGGCGGCCCCGGCCATCGACCCGCGGCTGTTCGACTCGATGCGCTCGGAGCTGTCCGGCCTGCGCGAGCTGCTGGAAGTCCAGCTCGGCTCCCTGGCCTGGAGCCAGCTGCAGGGCGCCAAACCGCACCAGGCCAACCTGTGGCGGCGCCTGCAGCGCATCGGCCTGTCCGGTCCGCTGTCCCGCGACCTGCTCGACCTGACCCAGGACATCGTCGACCCGCGCCACGGCTGGCGCATGCTGCTGGCGCACCTGGCGCGGATGATCCACGTGCCGGAGGTCGAGCCGATCGAGGAGGGCGGGGTGATCGCCATGGTCGGCCCGGCCGGCATGGGCAAGACCACCACCCTGGCCAAGCTGGCCGCGCGCTACGTGCTCAAGTACGGCGCGCAGAACCTGGCCCTGGTGAGCATGGACAGTTTCCGCATCGGTGCCCAGGAGCAGTTGAAGACCCTCGGGCGCATCCTCAACGTCTCGGTGACCCATGTCGACCCGGGCCAGTCCCTGGCCCAGGCGCTGGAGCCGCTGCTGCGCAAGCGCGTGGTGCTGATCGATACCGCCGGCCTGCAGGCCAGCGACCCGGCCCTGCGCATGCAGCTGGAGACCCTGGCCGGCCGTGGCATCCAGGCGAAGAACTACCTGGTCCTGGCCACCACCAGCCAGAAGCAGGTGCTGACCGCTGCCTACCACAGCTACAAGCGCTGTGGCCTGGCCGGCTGCATCCTGACCAAACTCGATGAAACCGCCAGCCTGGGCGAAGTCCTGAGCCTGGCCATCAGTCACGAATTGCCGGTGGCCTATCTCACCGATGGCCCGCGCATTCCTGACGACCTGCACCTGCCGCGCCGGCACCAGCTGGTGAGCCGCGCGGTCAGCGTGCAGATGCAGGACGAGCCGAGCGAGGAGGCCATGGCCGACATGTTCGCCGACCTGTACCACAGTGACGGCAAGCGTGTCGGCTGAGGTGGATATGTATCAGTTGCAAAGTACCTGCATCACAGGGTCCGCGTGGCAGTTCGCGGTTGTAGCCGGCGCGGCCCGTCATGTGGCCTCGGTCTAAGCAAGACAAGGTAAAGAACAAATATGGGTAGCATGCATCCCGTACAGGTGATCGCCGTGACCGGCGGCAAAGGTGGCGTTGGCAAGACCAACGTGTCGGTGAACCTCTCGCTGGCCCTGGCCGAGCTCGGCCGTCGCGTCATGCTGCTGGACGCCGACCTCGGCCTGGCCAATGTCGACGTCCTGCTCGGGCTCACCCCCAAACGCACCCTGGCCGACGTCATCGAAGGTCGCTGCGAGCTGCGCGACGTCCTGCTCCAGGGCCCTGGCGGCGTGCGCATCGTCCCGGCGGCCTCGGGCACCCAGAGCATGGTGCACCTGGCCCCGGCGCAGCACGCCGGCTTGATCCAGGCCTTCAGCGAGATCGGCGACAACCTCGACGTGCTGGTGATCGATACCGCCGCGGGTATCGGTGACTCGGTGGTCAGTTTCGTCCGTGCCGCCCAGGAGGTGCTGCTGGTGGTCTGCGACGAGCCGACCTCGATCACCGACGCCTACGCCCTGATCAAGCTGCTCAACCGCGACTACGGCATGAGCCGTTTCCGCGTCCTCGCCAACATGGCGCAGAGCCCCCAGGAAGGTCGCAACCTGTTCGCCAAGTTGACCAAGGTCACGGATCGCTTCCTCGATGTCGCCCTACAATACGTCGGGGCAGTTCCCTACGACGAGTGTGTGCGCAAGGCAGTGCAGAAGCAGCGAGCGGTCTATGAAGCCTTTCCGCGTTCCAAGTGCGCGCTGGCCTTCAAGGCGATCGCCCAGAAGGTCGATAGCTGGCCGCTGCCGGCCAACCCGCGTGGACACCTGGAGTTCTTCGTCGAGCGTCTGGTGCAACCTACCAGTGCGGGACCTGTGCTATGAGCGCGAGCGGCTATCGAATGTACAGCAAGGCCTCCCGTGACGCCCAGTACGAACTGATCGAGCGTTATGCCCCGCTGGTCAAGCGCATCGCCTACCACCTGCTGGCGCGGTTGCCGGCCAGCGTGCAGGTGGAGGACCTGATCCAGGCCGGGATGATCGGCCTGCTCGAAGTCTCCAACAAGTACGACTCGAGCAAGGGCGCCAGTTTCGAGACCTACGCCGGCATCCGCATCCGCGGTGCCATGCTCGATGAAGTGCGCAAGGGCGACTGGGCGCCGCGCTCGGTACACCGCAATACCCGCATGGTCAGCGACGCGATTCGTGCAATTGAAGCAAAAACCGGCCGTGACGCTAAAGATCACGAGGTTGCTGCCGAACTTCAATTGAGTCTCGATGATTACTACGGGATTTTGAACGATACCTTGGGCAGTCGCCTGTTCAGCTTCGACGACCTGTTGCAGGACGGCGAGCATGAAGGCCTGCACGAGGATGGCGCCAGTGCCCAGCTCGAGCCATCGCGCGATCTGGAGGACGAACGTTTTCAGGCAGCCCTGGCCGATGCCATCGCCAACCTGCCGGAACGCGAGCGTCTGGTCCTGGCGCTGTACTACGACGAAGAGCTGAACCTCAAGGAAATCGGTGAGGTCCTGGGGGTCAGCGAGTCGCGCGTCAGCCAGTTGCATAGCCAGTGCGCGGCCCGTCTGCGCAGTCGGTTGGGGGAATGGCGGGCGCGTTGAACGCAGGTTCGATGCAGTCGTGACAACGTGGTAGCCGGAATTGATTGAACGCGCGTTCAGCGCTGAGCGCGTTAAAGACTGCTTGGAGGTCTAATTGAACAAAGAAATGAAAATCCTCATCGTTGACGACTTTTCGACGATGCGGCGGATCATCAAGAACCTGTTGCGTGACCTGGGCTTCACCAACACGCACGAGGCCGACGACGGCACTACCGCGCTGCCCATGCTGGAAACCGGCAACTTCGACTTCCTGGTCACCGACTGGAACATGCCGGGCATGACCGGCATCGACCTGCTGCGCAAGGTGCGCGCGGAAGAGCGCCTCAAACACCTGCCAGTCCTGATGGTGACTGCCGAAGCCAAGCGCGAGCAGATCATCGAAGCGGCCCAGGCCGGCGTCAACGGCTATGTGGTCAAGCCTTTCACCGCCCAGGTGCTGAAAGAGAAAATCGACAAGATCTTCGAACGCGTCAACGGCTGAGGCGTGCAACGGGGGCGCTATGGACCATAAAGAATCATCTTTGGGCGACTTCGAGTCGACCCTGAAGAAACATGCCCAGGAGCTGGTCGAGAGCCTCGAACGAGGCCAGTTCGGCGACGCGGTGCAACTGATCCATCAGCTGAACCAGACCCGTGACCGCGGCCTGTACCAGGAAGTCGGCAAGCTCACGCGCGAGCTGCACAGTGCGATCGTCAGTTTCCAGATCGACACCAACGGCCCGCAGGCCGAGGAAATGTCCCAGATCACCGACGCCACCGAGCGCCTGGCCTATGTGGTCAAGCTCACCGAGGCGGCGGCCAATCGCACCATGGACCTGGTCGAGCAGGGCACGCCGGTGCTCCACGATCTGGGCGACGAAGCCCGCGCGCTGCATGTCGACTGGCAGCGCTTCATGCGCAAGGAAGTGGCGGCGTCGGAGTTTCGCGAACTGGTCCAGCGCGTCGACAGGTTTCTGGCGCGCAGTGCCGAGGATAGCCACAAGGTGGGCGGTTACCTCAACGACATCCTGCTGGCTCAGGACTATCAGGACCTGACCGGCCAGGTGATCAAGCGGGTGACCTCGCTGGTCACCGAAGTCGAAAAGAATCTGCTCAAGCTCGTGTTGATGGCCAGTCAGGTCGACCGCTTCGCCGGTATCGAGCATGACCGCCAGCAGATGCGCGACGAGAGCGACCATAGTAAACATCCGACTCGGGGTGAAGGACCACAGATTCATGCCGATAAACGTGAAGATGTCGTGTCCGGTCAGGACGATGTCGATGATCTGCTGTCCAGCCTGGGTTTTTAGGGAGCACGTTTGATGAGCTTCGGCGCCGATGAAGAAATCCTGCAGGATTTCCTGGTAGAGGCCGGCGAAATTCTTGAGCAACTGTCCGAACAACTGGTCGAGCTGGAAAGCCGTCCGGACGATTCCGACCTGCTCAATGCGATCTTTCGCGGTTTTCACACTGTAAAAGGGGGCGCCGGCTTCCTCCAGCTCAATGAGCTGGTGGAGTGCTGCCATATCGCCGAGAACGTCTTCGACATCCTGCGCAAGGGAGAGCGCCGGGTCGATGCCGAACTGATGGACGTGGTCCTGGAAGCCCTGGACACGGTCAACAGCATGTTCGGCCAGGTTCGCGAGCGTACCGACATCACCCCGGCCACCCCGGAACTGCTCGGCGCCCTTGCGCGCCTGGCCGAACCCGCCGGCGCCGAACCGGCTGCCGTCGCGGCAGCACCGGCGCCCGTCGCCGTGGCCGCCGAGCCGGAGCCGGAGCCGGAGCCGGTGGCCGCTGCCTCCGGCGACATCACCGACAGCGAGTTCGAGCAGTTGCTCGACTCCCTGAGCGCCGTGCACGACGCCGCGGAAGCGGAAAGTGCCGAAGCCGCCGGGGACGAGATCACCGACGCCGAGTTCGAGTCCCTGCTCGACCAGTTGCATGGCAAGGGCAAGTTCGCCACCGACAGCCTGCCGGGCACCACTGCCTCGGCACCGGTGGTCGAGGCGGGGGCCGAGCCCAGCGACGAAATCACCGATGCCGAGTTCGAGGCCTTGCTGGACCAGCTGCACGGCAAGGGCTCCTTCGCCGTGGACGCGCTGCCTGGCGCCGCGGCCGCTGCACCGGCTGCCGTGGCCAGCGAAGCGCCAGCCGCTGCTGGCGACCTGATCACCGAACATGAATTCGAAGCGCTGCTGGACCAGTTGCACGGCAAGGGCAAGTTCGCTGCCGATGCCGTCGCTGCCACCGCAGCACCTGCTGCCGCGACCGCTGCCGCACCGGCCGCTGCCGTCGCCAAACCGGCGGCCCGGCCGGCCCCGGCTGCCGCGGCCAAGCCAGCCGCAGCTGCCCCGGCACGCCAGGCCGCCGCGCCAGCGCCGGCCGGCGACAAGCATCCGCCAGCCAGCGAAGCGGAAACCACGGTGCGCGTCGATACCGCACGCCTGGACGAGATCATGAACATGGTCGGCGAACTGGTGCTGGTGCGTAACCGCCTGGTCCGCCTCGGCCTGAACAGCGGCGACGAGGCCATGTCCAAGGCCGTGTCCAACCTCGACGTGGTCACCGCCGACCTGCAGACCGCGGTCATGAAGACCCGCATGCAGCCGATCAAGAAGGTCTTCGGACGCTTCCCGCGCCTGGTTCGCGACCTGGCGCGCCAACTGAAGAAAGAGATCAACCTGGAACTGGTCGGCGAAGAGACCGACCTCGACAAGAACCTCGTCGAGGCCCTGGCCGACCCGCTGGTCCACCTGGTGCGCAACGCCGTCGACCACGGCGTGGAAACCCCGGAAGAGCGCGAGGCGGCGGGCAAGTCCCGCGGCGGCAAGGTGATCCTGGCGGCGGAACAGGAGGGCGACCACATCCTCCTGTCCATCTCCGACGACGGCAAGGGCATGGACCCGGCGGTCCTGCGCGCCAAGGCCGTGGAAAAGGGCCTGATGGACAAGGACGCGGCCGACCGCCTGAGCGAATCGGACTGCTACAACCTGATCTTCGCCCCGGGCTTCTCGACCAAGACCGAGATCTCCGACGTATCCGGCCGTGGCGTCGGCATGGACGTGGTGAAGACCAAGATTTCCCAGCTCAATGGCTCGATCAACATCTACTCGGCCAAGGGCCAGGGTTCGAAGATCGTCATCAAGGTGCCGCTGACCCTGGCGATCATGCCGACCCTGATGGTGATGCTGGGCAACCAGGCGTTCGCCTTCCCGCTGGTCAACGTCAACGAGATCTTCCACCTCGACCTGTCGCGGACCAACGTGGTCGACGGCCAGGAAGTGGTGATCGTGCGCGACAAGGCGCTGCCATTGTTCTACCTCAAGCGCTGGCTGGTCAGTTCCGCCGCTCATGAAGAGCAGCATGAAGGCCACGTGGTGATCCTTTCCGTCGGTACCCAGCGCATCGGCTTCGTCGTCGACCAGCTGGTGGGCCAGGAGGAAGTGGTCATCAAGCCGCTGGGCAAGATGCTCCAGGGCACCCCGGGCATGTCGGGCGCCACCATCACCGGTGACGGGCGCATTGCGCTGATCCTCGACGTGCCGAGCATGCTCAAGCGTTACGCCGCACGGCGAATCTGATCCCGGGTGGCGCGGCCTCGCGGCCGCGCGCCCTAATGGAGTGTTTATGTCAGTCAAGGTCCTGGTGGTGGATGATTCCGGTTTCTTCCGCCGCCGTGTCTCGGAAATTCTCTCGGCGGACCCGACCATCCAGGTCGTCGGTACGGCGACCAATGGCAAGGAAGCGATCGACCAGGCACTGGCGCTCAAGCCCGACGTCATCACCATGGACTACGAGATGCCGACCATGGACGGCATCACCGCGGTCCGTCACATCATGCAGCGCTGCCCGACCCCGGTGCTGATGTTCTCCTCGCTGACCCACGAAGGCGCCCGGGTCACCCTCGATGCCCTGGATGCCGGCGCGGTGGACTACCTGCCGAAGAACTTCGAGGACATCTCGCGCAACCCGGACAAGGTCAAGCAGATGCTGTGCGAGAAGGTCCACACCATCTCCCGCAGCAACCGGCGCTTCAGCAGCTACTCCAGTTCGTTGCCGGCGGTGAGCACCACCTCGTCCAGCACGCTGTCGTCGCTCGGCTCGACCCGTGCGCCGTCCGCGCTGCCGACGCGCAGTGCGGCGCCAGCACCTGCGCCAGCGGCCAGCCACTCGCCGGCGCCCAAGCGCAAGGCCTACAAACTGCTCGCCATCGGTACCTCCACCGGTGGCCCGGTCGCCCTGCAGCGGGTCCTGACCCAACTGCCGGCCGGCTTCCCGGCACCCATCGTGCTGATCCAGCACATGCCTGCGGCCTTCACCAAGGCCTTCGCCGAACGCCTCGACAAGCTGTGCAAGATCAACGTCAAGGAAGCCGAGGACGGCGACATGCTGCGTCCCGGCCTGGCCCTGCTGGCCCCGGGCGGCAAGCAGATGATGGTCGACGCCCGCGGCATGGTGAAGATCCTGCCCGGCGACGAGCGCCTCAACTACAAGCCGTGCGTGGACATCACCTTCGGTTCGGCGGCCAAGTCCTTCGGTGACAAGGTGCTGGCGGTGGTGCTGACCGGCATGGGCGCCGACGGCCGCGAAGGCGCGCGCCTGCTCAAGCAGGGCGGCAGCCAGGTCTGGGCCCAGGACGAGGCGAGCTGCGTGATCTACGGCATGCCCATGGCGATCGTCAAGGCCAACCTCGCGGACGCCGTCTACGGCCTCGACGATATCGGTCGTCACCTGGTCGAGGCGTGCGTCTGATGGATGTCCTCAGCCTTCTCGGCATCATTCTCGCCTTCGTCGCAATCGTTGGCGGCAACCTCCTCGAAGGGGGGCATGTCGGTGCGCTGCTCAACGGCCCGGCGGCCCTGATCGTGCTCGGCGGCACCCTCGCCGCGGCGCTGCTGCAGTCGCCGCTGAGCGCGTTCAAGCGCGCCCTGCAGATCTTCGGCTGGATCCTCTTCCCGCCACGGGTCGACCTCGCCGGCGGCATCGATCGGGTGGTCAACTGGAGCCTCACCGCGCGCAAGGAAGGCTTGCTGGGCCTGGAAGGCGTGGCTGACGCCGAGCCCGACCCCTATGCCCGCAAGGGCCTGCAACTGCTGGTGGACGGTGCCGAGCCGGAAGCCATCCGCAGCATTCTCGAAGTGGACTTCCTGACCCAGGAAGCCCGCGACATCCAGGCGGCCAAGGTCTTCGAGAGCATGGGCGGCTATGCGCCGACCATCGGCATCATCGGTGCGGTCATGGGCCTGATCCACGTCATGGGCAACCTGGCCGACCCTTCCCAGCTGGGCAACGGCATCGCCGTGGCTTTCGTCGCCACCATCTACGGCGTGGCCAGTGCCAACCTGATCCTGCTGCCGGTGGCCAACAAGCTGAAGGCCCAGGTGATGCGCCAGTCGCGCTATCGGGAAATGCTCCTGGAAGGCCTGCTGTCGATCGCCGAAGGCGAGAACCCACGGTCCATCGAACTGAAGCTGCAGGGCTTCATGGAGTAAGCATGGCCCGTCGTCGCAAGGTCGAGGAACACGAGAATCACGAACGCTGGCTGGTGTCCTACGCGGACTTCATCACTCTGCTGTTCGCCTTCTTCGTGGTGATGTACTCGATTTCCTCGATCAACGAGGGCAAGTACAAGATCATGTCGCAGGCGCTGATCGGCGTGTTCAGCGAGTCGGAGCGCAGCACCCGGCCGATTCCCATCGGCGAGGAACGCCCGCTCAGCACGCGCCCGGCGCAGCCGATCGTCAAGGACAGCGAGCAGACCGACGCCGGCCTCGCCCAGTCCAGCGCCGATCCGCTGAAGACCATCACCGATCAGGTGATGGAAGCCTTCGGCGACCTGATCAAGAGTGACCAGATGACCGTGCGCGGCAACGAGCTGTGGATCGAGATCGAGCTGAACTCCTCGCTGCTGTTCGGCAGTGGCGACGCGATGCCCAGCGATGTCGCGTTCAACCTGATCGAGAAGGTGGCGAACATCATCAAGCCGTTCGCCAACCCGGTCCACGTCGAAGGTTTCACCGACGACCAGCCGATCCGTACCGCGCAGTACCCGACCAACTGGGAGCTGTCTTCGGCGCGGGCGGCGAGCATCGTCCGCCTGCTGGCCATGGAAGGGGTCAATCCGGCGCGCATGGCCTCGGTCGGCTACGGCGAGTTCCAGCCGATCGCCAGCAACGCCACGGCAGCCGGGCGCGCGCAGAACCGCCGCGTGGTGCTGGTGATCTCGCGCAACCTGGAGGTGCGCCGCAGCCTGACCGGCACCGGCACCGCCAATGCGCAGCCGGATGCGGCACTCAAGCGGGCTGGCACACAAACTGCACCGCCTGCGGTAACACCGACGGCCGGGAGCAATCCCGTCAAAACTCCGTCGTCGTCGACCTTTTAATCGATCCCGGCTGGCAACCGTCTGACCGGGAGGAAGCAGCGCATGAGAGTCTGGGCAGTAGCCAATCAAAAAGGTGGCGTAGGCAAGACCACCACGTCCATCGCCCTGGCAGGCCTGCTGGCCGACGCCGGCAAGCGCGTGGTCGTCGTCGACCTCGATCCGCACGGGTCGATGACCAGCTATTTCGGGCACAACCCCGACACCCTGGAACACAGCAGCTTCGACCTGTTCCAGCACAAGGGCACGGTCCCCGACGGGCTGCCCGGGCAATTGCTGCTGCCCACCAGCAACGAGAAGATCTCGCTGCTGCCGTCCAGTACCGCGCTGGCGGTGCTGGAGCGTCAGTCGCCGGGACAGAACGGCCTTGGCCTGGTGATCGCCAAGAGTCTGGCGCAGCTCTGGCAGGACTTCGACTACGCCCTGATCGACAGCCCGCCGCTGCTCGGCGTGCTGATGGTCAACGCCCTGGCCGCCAGCCAGCAGCTGGTGATCCCGGTGCAGACCGAATACCTCGCGGTCAAGGGCCTGGAGCGCATGGTCAGCACCCTGGCCATGGTCAACCGCTCGCGCCGCCAGGCGCTGCCGTACCATATCGTGCCGACCCTGTTCGACCGCCGCACCCAGGCTTCCATGGGCACCCTCAAGGTGCTGCGCGACAGCTACCCGGACAACATCTGGCACGGCTACATCCCGGTCGACACGCGCCTGCGCGATGCCAGCCGGGCCGGGGTCACGCCGTCGCAATACGATGCCAAGAGCCGTGGCGTGACCGCCTACCGTGCGCTGCTCAAGCACCTGCTGCAACAGAAAGCCGTGGCGCAGGTGGCCTGATGAATCGTCCGCAGCAACTGGCAACCAAGCCACAGATGGCCCTGCAGTCCTATCTCGACGGACTGTTGCAGGAGGCCACCGAAGAAATCGTCGTGGAGCCGGTGGTTGCGCCGGCTCCCGTTGGCGCGCCGGTGGTGGTGGCCGAAGCCGCGCCCGGCAGCGAGGTCCTGGATGAATTCCAGGCAGCCGTGCTCGAGGAGCAGGCCCGCGATGCCCGCCGCGAGACCCTGGCGGCACGCCAGGCGCCGGTGATCTTCGCCGAGCCGGCCGCGGTGCGCATGCCGGTGACGGCGCCGGCACTGAAGGTGGCACCTGCCGTCGAGCCAGTGCTGGAAAAGCCGACCGAACCCGTGCCGACGGTGGTCGAGGCGCCACCGCGGGTCGAACCGCTGGTGGAAGTGCACCTGCCGGCACCGCCGCAACCGCCGAAGACCGTGGACGGCCGCCCGGAGTGGGCCTCCGAGCCATTCGAATGCCTGCTGTTCGACGTCGCCGGGCTGACCCTGGCGGTGCCGCTGGTGTGCCTGGGCTCGATCTACACCCTGGCCGGCCAGGAGCTGACGCCGCTGTTCGGCCAGCCGGAATGGTTCCTCGGCATCCTGCCGTGCCAGGCAGGCAACCTGAAGGTGCTGGATACCGCGCGCTGGGTGATGCCCGAGCGCTATCGCGATGATTTCCGCGACGGTCTGCAGTACGTGATTTCGGTGCAGGGCTACGAGTGGGGGCTGGCGGTGCACCAGGTCAGCCGTTCGTTGCGCCTGGACCCGAGCGAGATCAAGTGGCGTTCCCAGCGTGGCCAGCGGCCGTGGCTGGCCGGCACGGTGATCGAACACATGTGCGCCTTGCTGGATGTCGCCGAACTGGCCGAGCTGATCGCCAGCGGTGCCGTCAAGAAGATGCAGCTGGGCAACAAATGACCGGTCGCGCCTGGTGGCGCGACCGCACTGAGCACTCCGCCGACGGCGGTTTTTGAGGGTTAGGGCAATGAAAAAGACGTCTGGACAAGGTTCCGAAGATCCGATCCTGCAGTGGGTTACCTTCCGCCTGGACAACGAGTCCTACGGCATCAACGTGATGCAGGTCCAGGAAGTGCTGCGCTACACCGAGATCGCCCCGGTACCGGGTGCGCCGAGCTACGTGCTGGGCATCATCAACCTGCGCGGCAACGTGGTCACCGTGATCGACACCCGCCAGCGCTTCGGCCTGGTGCCGAGCGATGTCACCGACAACACCCGCATCGTCATCATCGAGGCGGACAAGCAGGTGGTGGGCATCCTGGTCGACAGCGTGGCCGAAGTGGTCTACCTGCGGCAGTCCGAGGTGGAAACCGCGCCGAACGTCGGTAACGAGGAATCGGCCAAGTTCATCCAGGGCGTGTGCAACAAGAACGGCGAACTGCTGATCCTGGTCGAGCTGGACAAGATGATGACCGAGGAAGAGTGGTCCGAGCTGGAGAACATCTGAGTTGATCCTGGAGGTAGCGGTTGTCTTCCTGGCCTTGCTGTGGGCACTGAGTGCCTGGTTGTTCGTCGGCTACAGCAAGCGACAGCGTGAACTGGCCACGCAACAGGCCCAGGGCGATGCGCTGCGTGACCAGCGCATCAAGGACCTGAACAAGCGCCTGGACGATTACCAGAACCTGTCGGTGTCCATGGGCGATGCCTTGCACGAATTGCGTGCCACGGTATCGCCACTGCCGGAAAAATTGTTGCAACTGGAACAGCGCGACCCCAACAGCCTGTCGTTTGCTCAGGCGGCGCGGCTGGTGGGGATGGGCGCCAGCGTCGACGAGCTGACCCAGACCTGCGGCCTGACCCAGGCCGAGGCGGAGTTGATGAGCAAGTTGCACAAGAGCTGAGCTGCCAGGGGCTCGATATCGATCCCGTGGCCGTTCACGCTGCACTGTCGCGCCATTTCTCCAGCAGGATTGCGACGAACTTCTCGGCGGCGGGGGAGAGCGATGCGCCGCGCCGGTACACCAGGCCCAGGGTGCGGGTGACTTCCGGTTCGGCGAGGGGGATGCTGACCAGGGTCGGGTGATCGGCTTCCGGCATCGCCAGGCTGGGCATGGCCGATACCCCCAGGCCCGCCTCGACCATCCCCAGCGAAGTGGAGAGGTGCTGCACTTCATAGAACCATTTCGGCCTGACGCTGAGCCCGGCCAGAGCATGGTCGAGCAGCATGCGGTTGCCGCTCAGGCGACCGACGCCGATCAAGCGATAGGGCGCCAGTTCCGACCAGGTCACGGCCTTGCGGCTGGCCAGTTCATGGTCGCGACGGCAGGCCAGGACGAATTTCTCCTCCACCAGCGGCACGAATTCGATGTCGGCGTGCTGCCCACTCATCATGTTGATGCCGAAGTCGGCCTCGCCGCGCAGCACGGCTTCCAGCCCATCGTTGGCACTGAGGTCGAGCAGGCGGATGCGGATCTTCGGGTACTGCTCGTTGTACAGGCCAATCACCGAGGGCAGGAAATAGAAGGCCGCCGTGGGAATGCACGCGAGGGTCACCTGGCCGCTCTGGCGCTCGGCCAGTTCGCGGATGCTCAGGATCGAGTCTTCGAAGTCGTCCAGCAGGCGCCGGGCCTTGGGCAGGAAATCGCGGCCGACGCTGGTCAGGCCGACACGACGGGTGGTGCGTTCCAGCAGGGGGGTGCCGAGGCCTTCTTCGAGCTTCTTGATCCGCCGGCTCAGGGCGGGCTGGGACAGGTGCAAGGCTTCGGCAGCCTCGTGGAAACTCCCGAGTTCGGCGATTTTGACGAAAGATCTCAGGTCTTGAAGCTCATATTCCATGGAAGAGCGCCTTGGGCTGTGTGCTGCCTATTAATGTTTGAAACGCAATAATGTGGACGATCTTTGCATTGGATTGATTGATACAACGCTGTCACTCTTGTTTGCACGACATCAATTATGCCGATTGATAAACGAGAGTCAGTAGTCATGCAACGAATTCCCTGTGTGCTCATGCGCGGCGGTACCTCCAAGGGTCCGATTTTCCATGCCTGGGATTTACCGTCGAACGTGGTCGAGCGTGACGAAGTCCTGCTCAACATCATGGGGTCGGGTCACGAGTTGGAAATCGACGGGATTGGCGGTGGCAGTCCGCAGACCAGCAAGGTAGCGATCGTCAGCCCGTCGCTGCATGCCGATGCCGATGTCGATTACCTGTTCGTCCAGGTGATGGTGGCGCAGCGTCGCGTGGATACCGCGCCAAACTGCGGCAACATGCTCTGCGCAGTCGGCCCGTTCGCCATCGAGCAGGGGCTGGTCAAGGGCCAGGACGGCCAGACCCTGGTGCGCATCCGCAACCTCAACACCAACACCTTCGTCAATTCCCGGGTGGAAACTCCGGGTGGCATCGTCCGCTATGAAGGCCGCACTGCCATCGACGGCGTGCCGGGCACGGCGGCGCCGATCCATCTGACGTTCCTCGATGCGGTCGGCAGCAAGACCGGCAAGCTGTTCCCCACCGGTCAGGCCCGCGACCTGATCGATGGCGTGTCGGTGACCTGCATCGACATGGCCATGCCGATGATGATCGTCGACGCCCGCCAACTGGGTGTCCGCGGTTCGGAAACCCCGGCGCAGCTGGATGCCGACGACGGGCTGCTCGAGCGCCTGGAAGCGCTGCGGCTCAAGGCGGGACGGGCGATGGGGCTGGGTGATGTCAGCCAGATGGTGATTCCCAAACCGGTACTGATCTCGCCACCGCGCTACGACGGCACCTTGCAGGTGCGTTATTTCATGCCGCACAACTGCCACCGGGCGCTGGCGATCACCGGTGCCATCGGCCTGGCGACCGCTTGCGTCAGCCCGGGCACGGTGGCCATGGACCTGCTGGGCGCCGCTGCAGCCGAGCTGACCCAGGTGCGCCTGGAGCATCCGGGGGGCGCTATCGATATCGCTCTGTCCCGCAGCGGCGCGGATGACCAGACCCTGCAGGCCTCGGTGGTACGCACCGCCCGTCGGCTGTTCTCCGGATTCGTCTATGCACCAACCCCGCGACGGCTCGCTGGCTGATACTGCAAGCACCGTCACCACAGCACATCCGCACAAATTCAAGAATTGGGTGATGCCTCATGAAACTCGCTAGATCCTTGTACTTCCAGATCCTCTGTGCCGTCCTGCTCGGTGTGGTGGTCGGCCACTTCTGGGCGCAGCAGGCCATCGCCCTGAAGCCCCTGGGCGATGCCTTCATCAAGCTGATCAAGATGATGATTGCCCCGGTGGTGTTCTGCACCATCGTCACCGGCATCGCCGGCATGACCGACAAACGCTCGCTGGGGCGCCTGATGAGCAAGACCCTGCTGCTTTTCCTGGTGCTGACAGTGATCAGCCTGGGCATCGGCCTGGCAGCGGTACACCTGTTCAAGCCCGGCGTGGGCATGAACATCGACCCTTCAAGCCTCAGCATGGCGGGGCTCAGCCAGTACACCGAGTCGGCGGCGAAGCTTGGCTTGGTCGATTTCTTCATGCACATCATCCCCGACACCTTCGTCGGCGCCTTCGTCAGGGGCGAGGTGTTGCCGGTGCTGTTCATTGCGGTGCTGTGCGGGTTCGCGCTGTCCGCCATGGGTGAGCGCGGCCGACCGCTCCTCGAGGTGCTGGAAGCGCTTTCACAGATGGTGTTCAGGATCTTCGGCTACCTGATGCGCTTCGCCCCGGTCGGTGCTTTCGGTGCGCTGGCCTTCACCGTCGGGCAGTACGGGATCAGCTCGCTGGGGGCGCTGGCCAAGCTGGTAATGACCCTGTACATCGCCTGCGCCTTCTTCGTCCTGGTGGTTCTGGGGGGGCTGTGCCGCCTGAACGGCTTCAGCCTGTGGAAACTGCTGCGCTATTTCCGCGAGGAGTTCCTCGTGGTGCTCGGCACCTCGTCCACCGAGCCGGTGTTGCCACGGATGATCGAGAAGCTCGAAGGCCTTGGCTGCAAGAAGGGCGTGGTAGGGCTGGTGCTCCCCACTGGCTACTCCTTCAACCTCGATGGCACGGCGATCTACCTGTCGCTGGCGGCCATCTTCATCGCCCAGGCCTGCAATATCGACCTGAGCCTCGGCCAGACCCTGACCATGCTGGCGATCATGCTGCTGTCGTCCAAGGGCGCAGCGGGCGTGACCGGCAGCGGCTTCGTTGCCCTGGCCTCGACCCTGGCGGTCATCCACGACATCCCGCTCGCCGGCCTGGCCTTGCTGATCGGTGTCGACCGCTTCATGTCGGAAGCGCGGGCCTTGACCAGCCTGGCCAGCAATGCCGTGGCGACGGTGGTCATGTCGTTGTCGGAAAAGGCCTGCGATCGCGATGTCCTGCTGCGCGCCCTCGACCAGGGCAAGTGCCAGCCGGTAGCCGAACCTGAAGAGGCGTCCGCCTCCTGGCACGCCGGGCAGGCCCAGCGTCACCCCTGATCCATCCCGCCTTCAGTCATACAACCTGAGCCTTCGTCCGGTGCCACGGCACCGGCTGTGGAGCACGGCTGTCCCCAATAAAAACAAGAGTGAATCCTATGCTCGCATTGCTGGGTCTGATCATGGTGGTGACCTTCACCTATCTGATCATGAGTAAACGCCTGTCGCCGATCGTCGCCCTGACGGTCGTTCCCATCGTCTTCGCCCTGATCGGCGGGTTCGCCCCGGAGCTGGGCAAGATGATGCTCGATGGCCTGAAGATGGTCGCGCCATCCGCAGCCCTGCTGCTCTTTGCCATCCTGTTCTTCGGCCTGATGATCGATGCCGGCCTGTTCGACCCGCTGATCCGCAAGATCCTCAGGCGGGTCAACGGCGACCCGGTGAAGATCGCCATCGGCACGGCCTTGCTCTCCCTGCTGGTGGCCCTGGATGGCGACGGTACCACCACCTACATGATCACCTGCGCGGCGATGTTGCCACTGTACAAGCGCATTGGCATGAACCCGATGGTCCTGGCGACCGTGGCGATGCTCTCGCTGAGCATCATGAGCGGCCTGAGCCCGTGGGGCGGACCGGCGACCCGGGCGATCGCCGCGTTGGGCCTGGATGCCAGCGAGTACTTCATCCCGATCCTGCCAACCATGGCCGGCGGGGCCGCCTGGGTGGTGTTCAGCGCTTTCCTGCTGGGGCGGGCCGAGCGCAAGCGCATCGGCAACATCAAGCTCGAATCCGGTGGCGGCAATTGCTACATCAAGGCCATCCTCGAAGACACCCCGCACAAGCGTCCGCGCCTGGCCTATGTCAACCTGGTGCTGGTCATCGTGGTGATGGTGGCGCTGGTCATGGGGGTGATGCATGCGGCCATCCTGTTCATGATCGGTTTCGTCGCCGCGCTGATGATCAACTACCCGCAACTGGATCTGCAGAAGGAGCGGATCCTTGCCCACTCCGGCAATGCCATGACCGTGGTCCTGCTGGTGTTCGCCGCCGGGATCTTCGCCGGGATCTTCTCCGGCACCAAGATGGTCGATGCTCTGGCGCAGACCCTGGTCGCCTGGATTCCCGAAGCCTGGGGCCACTGGTTCCCGCTGGTGGTGGCGCTGACCAGCATGCCGCTGACCTTCGTGTTGTCCAACGATGCCTATTACTTCGGTGTGGTGCCGATCCTTGCCAACGCCGCTGCAGCCTATGGCATCGATCCCGTGGAAATTGCCCGGGCCTCGGTGCTGGGGCAGCCGGTACACCTGATGAGCCCGTTGGTGGCCTCGACCCTGCTGCTGGTGGGGATGGTCGACCGCGATATCGGCGACTTCCAGAAAGCCACGGTGAAGTGGGCGGTGCTGACATCGCTGGTGATCACCGCCCTGGCATTGCTGACCGGTGCCATCTCGCTCTTCGTCTGACCCCAACAACAATAAAAGAGTCTTGCATCATGACCCCAACCTTCAGTCGTGGGATCGCCTGCGCCCTGTGTCTTGGCTACTTGTCCAGTGCCGGTGCGGCGGGCTTCATCGAGGACGGCACGTTGAAACTGCAACTGCGCAACGTCTACTTCAACGAAAACTTCCGTGACGAGCAGGGGCTGAGCGCCCGTGCCGCGGCCACTGCGAAAAGCGAGCGGGTCGAGTGGGCCCAGGGTTTCCTGCTCGATTATCAGTCGGGCTTTACCCTCGGCACCCTGGGCTTCGGCATGGACGCCCTGGGCCTGCTGGGGGCCAGGCTCGACTCCGGCAAAGGGCGCAGCGGTACCGGACTGCTGCCGGTGCACGACGACGGACGGGCGGCGGACGCGTTCGCCAGCGCGGGGATGACGCTCAAGGCGCGGCTCGGTAAAACCGTGGTCAAGCACGGCACCTTGCTGCCGAAGAACCCGTTGCTGGTGTACAACGACGCCCGCTTGCTGCCTCAGACCTACCAAGGCTCGGAACTGGTGAGCAAGGACGTCGCCGGCCTGACCCTGAGCGCCGGTCATCTCGAGCGTTTCAAGCAACGCGACTCGTCCGACAGCGTCGGCCTGTTTCTCGATGGCTACAGCGGCGGGGCGTCGGCGGACTTCAACTACGCCGGTGCCGAGTACGTCATCGGCAAACCGCTTCGGCTCAGTTACTTCCATGGCGAATTGCACAACTTCTATCGCCAGGATTTCGCCGGCCTGCAGCACGACCTGCCGTTGGCAGGCGGTGTGCTGAGCAGTGACCTGCGTTATTTCAAAAGCCATGACAGCGGTGCTGCCTACGGCGGCCGGATCGACAATGACATGCTCAGCGGGCAGCTCGCCTACAGCCATTCCGGGCACACCGTCGGTGCCGGCTACCAGGTGCTCGATGGCCAGGCCGGACTGCCCTACATCAGCGGCGCGACCGTGTATTCCTTCAGCAACGTCGGCATCGGCAAGTTCATCGAGGAAGAGGAAAAGACCTGGATGCTCAGCTATGCCTACAACTTCGCCGCCGCCGGCATTCCCGGCCTGACGTTCATGACCCGCTACCTCGACGGTGACAATGGCCGCTCCGGTGCCGCCAGCCGCAGCGAGTGGGAGCGCGATCTGGAACTGGCCTACGTGCTGCAATCGGGCCCGCTCAAAGGGCTGGGCATCAAGGCGCGCAACTATGTTTATCGCGCGGATTTTGCCCGTGGCAGGGATAGCAATCGGCTCTACCTGACCTACGACATCGTGCTCTGGTAGTCCGGCGTGATCGGCTGGCGGCGGGTATCGACGGCCTTCATTTCGGCCCGGGCAACCGCTTCAGGTCCGGCGTGATATCCCGCTCTCCCGGCGGTTCGTCATGGAACCCCGCCGGCATCTTGCCCTTCAGTTGCCAGGCAAAGGCGATGATCTCGGCGATGGTCAGGTACAGCGCTTCGGGAATACTGTCGCCCAGTTCCATGCGCGCCAGCAGGCGCACCAGTTCGGCGTTCTCGTAGATCGGCACTTCATGCTCGCGGGCGATGGCGAGGATGGCTTCGGCCAGTTCGTCATCGCCCTTGGCCGTGAGGGTCGGGGCCTGGGCGCCGTCGTAGCTGAGGGCGATGGCCTGGCGCGGCGGTGTCTTGCGGGTCATGCGTTCTCGTCCACCCAGCGTTGTTCCAGATGCGTGCGCGACCCTTGCGGCGGGACGCCTTGATGGCAATGCAGTTCGCCGACATTCACCCCGCGGGCCACCAGCCGTGCGCGCAGGTCGCCCAGTTCGCGCTCGATCAATACCGCGGTTTCCGGGCGTTCCGCCCACAGTTGGCTGGACAGGCTGCCCTGGCTGATCTGTGCCTGGACCTGCAGCGGCCCCAGCGGATGCAGGTCGAACGCCAGGTCGATGCGCCAGAGCATCTCCAGCGGATCGCGGCGCGGGCGTTCCGGGTCGGCCTGCTGCTCCGGGGTTTCCTCGCGCTGCACCTTGACCTGCAACGGCATGAACTCCGGCCCGGTGCGCAGGGGAATCTCGGTTTGCCAGGTGGTCTGCAGGTTGCCGTCCGGGGTCTTGCCGGTCTGCTCCAGGCTGGCCAACTGATGGCTCTGTACCCGCGAGATGGCCGCTGCGGCGAGGCGTAGCAGGTGTTGCAGGTCGTCCTCGCCCTCGGCGCTCTGCAACAGGCGCGTCGGCAACGGGAAGCCCCCTGGCGGCGTGCGCGGCGCCACCTGGCCGAGGGCGCCGAGGGCGCTGCGCAGCATGCCCGGCAGCGCTTGCGCGACGGCCGCGTTGTTCTGGGTGAACAGCACGCCCCCCGGTACGTTCGGCAGCAACTGGGCGATCAGGCGCACCACCTGGGCCTTGATATCCGGCACCACCTGGGCACTGGCGCCGTTGAACAGCTTGGCCTCGAGGAAGGCGCCACTGTTGCCCAGGGCCTGGGCCAGCTGGCGGGCATCACCGAGCTGGCGGATATCCGGCAGGCTGGCCAGCAGCTTGTCGACGCTGGCGCGCACGTCCGCCGGCTGGCCGTCGTCGGCGGCGATGCGCTGCATGGCCGCCAGCAGGCCTTGCAGCGAAGCCTGGCGGTTCTGCTGGGCGCTGAGGTTCTGGGCGATGGCCATCTGGTCCTGGCGCCCGCTCAGCGGCACGAAGTTCAGTTGCTGGTCGCCCATCACCCGGGCGCTGAGCAAACTGCCCAGGGGCAGTGGGCGCGGCGAGTCGATGGCCAGGGTGGCACCGGCCTGCGCGGTATTGAGCAGGCTGACCAGCGAGCGATACAGCGGCGGCAGGCCGGCACCTTGTTGCTGCAGTTGGGTGGTCAGCACCTTGCCCTGCACCAGGGTGCCCAGCGGCAGCTCGCGGGTATCGAGGCGGGTGAGGGCGGCGACATTGCTGGCGATGGCCTGTTGCAGGGTAATGGCAAGCTGGCTGGAATTGGGCTGGCTGACCGTGACCAGGGTGCCCTGGGCCAGCGGCTGGCTGGCGCTGGCTGCGACCATGGTCTCCCGGCCATTCTGCTGAAGCAGCTTGATCAAAAGTTGGATGTCCTGGCCGACCTGGCGCAGCGAGACTACCTCACCCTTGGCCGTTTCTCCCGGTTTCAGCAGGTCCGGCTGCTCCTGCAGCAGTTGCACCAGCTCGCCGGTCATCGCCGAGCCCCGCGCCTGTTGCGCGGCGGCGGCAAACTGTGGGCCGAGGCTGTTTATTTCGCCTGTCATGGCTGTTGCGACCTGTTCAAATAGCCCTCTTTACAGTAGGACATGGCATGTATAATGCCGGCCGATTTCTTCCAGACCGGTCGGCCAGGTTTTCGTTGTCACTATAACGGCCAGGCCCGAACCGACTTGAGACAGTCCCGAACCAATAAGGCGAATCTGTGACTCCTCATCTCCAAGCCGTGGGCCTGGCCTGCGAGCGCGACTGGCGAATGCTCTTCGAACACCTGGAACTGCGGGTCTGCCCCGGGGACATGCTGCAGATCAGCGGTCCCAACGGCAGCGGCAAGACCAGCCTGCTGCGCCTGCTCGCCGGCCTGATGCAGCCGACCGATGGCGAGATCCTGCTCGACGGCAAGCCGCTCAAGGCGCAGGGCAGCGCCCTGGCCCGCAGCCTGGTGTGGATCGGCCACGCCGCCGGGATCAAGGACCTGCTCACCCCCGAGGAAAATCTCACCTGGCTCTGCGCCCTGCACCGTCCGGCGACCCGCGAGGCTATCTGGCAGGCGCTGGACGCGGTCGGCCTGCGCGGTTTCGAGGACGTCGCCTGCCACACCCTGTCCGCCGGCCAGCAGCGCCGCGTGGCCCTGGCCCGGCTGTACCTGGACAGCCCGCCGCTGTGGATCCTCGACGAACCCTTCACCGCCCTCGACAAGCAGGGCGTGGCCCAGCTCGAAGCGCACCTGGCGCAGCACTGCGAGCAGGGCGGCATGGTGGTGCTGACCACCCACCACACGCTGGAGCGCACACCCTCCGGTTACCGCGACATCAACCTGGGGCAGTGGGCGGCATGAGCGTATTCGTCCTGTTGTTGCGTCGCGAGGCGCGCCTGTTGTGCCGACGTCCGGCGGAGCTGGCCAATCCACTGGTGTTCTTCGCCATCGTCATCGCATTGTTTCCACTTGCGGTCGGTCCTGAGACACAATTGTTGCAAATTTTGTCTCCAGGATTAGTCTGGGTAGCCGCACTATTGTCTGTCCTGCTCTCGCTGGACGGGCTGTTCCGCAGTGATTTCGAGGACGGATCCCTCGAGCAGTGGGTCCTTTCGCCGCACCCCTTGGCGCTTCTGGTGCTGGCAAAGGTACTGGCACACTGGATGTTTTCCGGGCTGGCACTGGTATTGTTGTCGCCGCTGCTGGCGCTGATGCTCGGGTTGCCAGTGGAATGCCTGCCGGTTCTGCTGGCATCGCTCTTGCTCGGTACCCCGGTACTGAGCCTGTTGGGCGCCGTGGGTGCGGCCCTGACGGTCGGTCTGAAACGTGGTGGCCTGCTGTTGGCGCTGCTGATTTTGCCGCTATACATCCCTGTATTGATCCTGGGCAGTGGCGCGCTACAAGCAGCAGTGCAAGCTATGCCGGCAACCGGATACCTGCTCTGGCTCGGCAGCCTGGCCGCCCTGGCAGTCACCCTTGCACCTTTTGCAATAGCCGCCGGCCTGAAGATCAGCGTCGGCGAATAACGAGGTCTGGGCCACGCCCAGCAAAGACCCTGGATGTACCGTGATGAAAAGCAGCGCAATAAGCTGGACATGGTTTCACAAGCTCGGTTCCCCCAAATGGTTCTACGCCATCAGCGGCCGCCTGCTGCCCTGGCTGGCGCTGGCCGCGCTCCTGCTGATCGGCACCGGCGTGGTCTGGGGCCTGGCCTTCGCCCCGCAGGACTACCAGCAAGGCAACAGCTTCCGGATCATCTACATCCATGTGCCGGCGGCGATGCTGGCGCAGTCCTGCTACGTCATGCTGGCGGTGTGCGGGGTGGTGGGGCTGGTGTGGAAGATGAAGATCGCCGACGTCGCCCTGCAGAGCGCCGCACCCATCGGCGCCTGGATGACCGCCGTGGCGCTGGTCACCGGGGCCATCTGGGGCAAGCCGACCTGGGGCAGCTGGTGGGTCTGGGATGCCCGCCTGACGTCCATGCTCATCCTGCTGTTCCTGTACTTCGGGCTGATCGCCCTCGGCCACGCCATCAGCAACCGTGACAGCGCGGCGAAGGCCTGCGCGGTGCTGGCCATCGTCGGGGTGATCAACATCCCGATCATCAAGTACTCGGTGGAATGGTGGAACACCCTGCACCAGGGCTCGACCTTCACCCTCACGGAAAAACCGGCGATGCCCGCGGAAATGTGGCTGCCACTGCTGCTCACGGTGCTCGGTTTCTACTGCTTCTTCGGTGCCGTGCTGCTGATGCGCATGCGCCTCGAGGTGCTCAAGCGCGAAGCCCGCGCCAGCTGGGTCCGGGAAGAAGTGCTGAACAGCCTGGGAGGTGCACGATGAGCTTCGCTTCCTTCGGCGAGTTCCTCGCCATGGGCCATCACGGCCTGTATGTGTGGTCGGCCTACGGCATCTGCCTGGCGGTGCTGGCCATCAACGTCGCCGCGCCGCTGCTGGCGCGCCGGCGTTACCTGCAAGCTGAGGCGCGCCGTCTGCGCCGGGAGAACGCCAAGTGAATCCGCAACGCAAGAAGCGCCTGTTCATCATCCTCGGCCTGCTCGCCGGTCTCGGTGTCGCCGTGGGCCTGGCCCTCAGCGCGCTGCAGGAAAACATCAACCTGTTCTACACGCCGACCCAGATCGCCAACGGCGAAGCGCCGCTGGACACGCGCATCCGCGCCGGCGGCATGGTGGAGAAGGGCTCGGTGCAGCGCTCCAGCGACTCCCTCGACGTGCGTTTCGTGGTCACCGACTTCAACAAGTCCGTGCCGATCACCTACCGCGGCATCCTTCCCGACCTGTTCCGCGAGGGCCAGGGCATCGTCGCCCTCGGCAAGCTGAATGCCGAAGGCGTGGTGGTGGCCGATGAAGTGCTGGCCAAGCACGACGAGAAGTACATGCCGCCGGAGGTCACCAAGGCCCTCAAGGAAAGCGGGCAGACGGCCTCGGGAGTACCCGCGCAATGAACGCTTCGCTGATCATTCCCGAACTCGGCCAGCTGTCGATGATCCTGGCCATCTGCTTCGCCTGCGTGCAGGCCAGCGTGCCGTTGCTCGGCGCCTGGCGCGGCGACAGCCTGTGGATGAGCCTGGCGCGGCCGGCGGCCTGGGGGCAGTTCGCCTTCCTGGCCTTCGCCTTCGCCTGCCTGACCCATGCCTTCATGACCGACAACTTCTCGGTCGCCTATGTCGCCAGCAACTCCAACAGCGCCTTGCCCTGGTACTACAAGTTCAGTGCGGTGTGGGGCGCCCACGAAGGCTCGCTGCTGCTCTGGGCTCTGATCCTCGGTGGTTGGACCTTCGCCGTGTCGATCTTCTCCCGGCAACTGCCGCAGGTCATGCTGGCCCGGGTGCTGGCGGTGATGGGCATGATCAGCGTCGGCTTCCTGTCGTTCCTGATCATCACCTCCAACCCGTTCCAGCGCCTGCTGCCGCAGGTGCCGGGTGACGGCCGCGACCTCAACCCGCTGCTGCAGGACATCGGCCTGATCGTCCACCCGCCGATGCTCTACATGGGCTACGTCGGTTTCTCCGTGGCCTTCGCCTTCGCCATCGCGGCGCTGCTCGGTGGCCGTCTCGACGCGGCCTGGGCGCGCTGGTCGCGGCCGTGGACCATCGTCGCCTGGGCGTTCCTCGGCATCGGCATCACCCTCGGTTCCTGGTGGGCCTACTACGAACTGGGCTGGGGCGGCTGGTGGTTCTGGGACCCGGTGGAAAACGCCTCGTTCATGCCCTGGCTGGTGGGCACCGCGCTGATCCACTCGCTGGCGGTCACCGAGAAGCGCGGGGTGTTCAAGAGCTGGACCGTGCTGCTGGCCATCGCCGCGTTCTCCCTGAGCCTGCTCGGCACCTTCCTGGTCCGCTCCGGCGTGCTCACCTCGGTGCACGCCTTCGCTTCCGACCCCGAGCGCGGCATCTTCATCCTGTTCTTCCTGCTGGTGGTGGTGGGCGGTTCGCTGACCCTGTTCGCCCTGCGCGCGCCGGTGGTCAAGAGCCAGGTCGGCTTCGCCCTGTGGTCCCGCGAGACCCTGCTGCTGGGCAACAACCTGGTGCTGGTGGTCGCCGCCTCGATGATCCTCCTCGGCACCCTCTATCCGCTGGTGCTGGATGCCCTGACCGGCGCCAAGCTGTCGGTCGGCCCGCCGTACTTCGATGCCTTGTTCATCCCGCTGATGGCATTGCTGATGGTGGTCCTGGCGGTGGGCGTGATCGTGCGCTGGAAGGACACCCCGGGCCGCTGGCTGCTGAACATGCTGACCCCGGTGCTGGTGGGCAGCGCGCTGCTGGCGCCGGTCTGCGGCCTGCTGGTCGACGACTTCGACTGGCCGGTGCTGACCACCTTCGCCCTGGCCGCGTGGATCGTCCTCGGCGGCGTGCGCGACATCCTCGACAAGACCCGCCACAAGGGCTTGCTCAAGGGGCTGCGCGGGCTCAACCGCAGCTACTGGGGCATGCACCTGGCGCACCTGGGGCTGGCGGTCTGCGCCCTCGGCGTGGTGCTGTCGAGCAACAACAGCGCCGAGCGCGACCTGCGCATGGCCCCGGGCGAGTCGGTGGAACTGGCCGGCTACCACTTCGTCTTCGAGGGTGCCCGGCACTTCGAGGGTCCCAACTTCACCTCCGACAAGGGCACCGTGCGGGTCCTGCGGGAGGGCCGCGAAATCAGCGTGCTGCACCCGGAGAAACGCCTGTACACCGTGCAGCAGTCGATGATGACCGAGGCCGGGATCGACGCCGGTTTCACCCGTGACCTCTATGTCGCCCTCGGCGAGCCGCTGGAGAACGGCGCCTGGGCGGTGCGGGTGCACGTCAAGCCGTTCGTCCGCTGGATCTGGCTGGGCGGCCTGCTGACCGGCCTCGGCGGTTTCCTCGCGGCGCTGGATCGGCGCTATCGAATCAAGGTCAAGACCAAGGTGCGTGACGTCCTGGGTCTGGAAGGAGCGACTGCATGAAGCGTTGGATCATGGTGCTGCCACTGGCGGTGTTCCTGCTGGTGGCGGTGTTTCTCTACCGCGGGCTGTACCTGGACCCGGCCGAGCTGCCCTCGGCGATGATCGGCAAGCCGTTCCCGGCCTTCGCCCTGCCCAGCGTGCAGGGCGACCGCCAGCTGACCGAAGCCGATCTCAAGGGCAAGCCGGCACTGGTCAACGTCTGGGCGACCTGGTGCGTGTCGTGCAAGGTCGAGCACCCGGTGCTGAACAAGCTGGCCCAGCAGGGCGTGGTGATCTACGGGGTCAACTACAAGGACGTCAATGCCGATGCCCTGAAGTGGCTGGCCGAGTTCCACAACCCCTACCAGATGGACATCCGTGACGAGCAGGGCAGCCTCGGCCTGGACCTGGGCGTCTACGGCGCGCCGGAAACCTTCTTCATCGATGCCAAGGGCATCATCCGCGACAAGTACGTCGGCGTGATCGACGAGACCGTCTGGCGCGAGAAGCTGGCGCCGGTCTACCAGGCCCTGGTCGACGAGGCCAGGCCATGAAGCGCTGGCTCGCAGCGGCCGTGCTTGGCTTGAGCCTGTGCGGCGTGGCCCGCGCGGCCATCGACACCTACCAGTTCGCCGACGAGGCCGAACGCGAGCGCTACCGCGAACTGACCAAGGAACTGCGCTGCCCCAAGTGCCAGAACCAGGACATCGCCGACTCCAATGCGCCGATCGCCGCCGACCTGCGCCGGGAAATCTTCCGCATGCTCGGCGAAGGCCAGAGCAACCAGCAGATCGTCGACTTCATGGTCGATCGCTACGGCGATTTCGTCCGTTACAAGCCGGCCCTGACCGCGAGAACCTGGCTGCTCTGGTTCGGCCCCGCGGCGCTGCTGCTGGGCGGTATCGGCGTCATGGCGGTGATCGTGCGCAAGCGCCGCGCACCGGCAAGCAACGGCTCGGCCGACCTTTCCCCCGAGGAGCGCGAGCGCCTCGCCAAACTGCTGGACAAAGAACAGACCCATGACTGATTTCTGGCTCGCTTCAGGCCTGCTGCTGCTGGTAGCCCTGAGCTTTCTGCTGATTCCGGTGTTGCGTGGCCGTCGTGCGCAGCAGGAAGAAGACCGTACCGCCCTCAACGTCGCCCTGTACCAGGAGCGTGTCGCCGAACTGCAGGCCCAGGGCGAGGCGGGCGTGCTCGACGCCGATGCGCTGGCTCGTGGCAAGGACGAAGCGGCCCGCGAACTGCTGGCCGATACGGATAACGCCGAGCCGTCGCGCAGCGCGCGGCTGGGCAAGGCGCTGCCGATCCTCGCCGCCTTCCTCGTGCCGGCGATGGCGGCGGGGCTGTACCTGCACTTCGGCGCCAGCGACAAGGTCGCCCTGACCCAGGAGTTCGCCCAGGCACCGCAGTCGCTGGACGAGATGACCTCGCGCCTGGAGCGTGCCGTCGCTGCCCAGCCGGACAACGCCGAGGGCCTGTACTTCCTCGGTCGTGCCTACATGGCCCAGGAGCGTCCGGCGGACGCGGCGAAGGCCTTCGAGCGCGCGGCGGCGGTTGCCGGGCGTGCGCCGGAACTGCTCGGGCAATGGGCCCAGGCCCTGTATTTCGCCAACGACAAGCAGTGGTCCCAGCACGTCCAGGCCCTCACCGACGAGGCGCTGAAGGCCGATCCGAAGGAAGTCACCAGCCTCGGCCTGCTGGGTATCGCTGCCTTCGAAGGCGAGCGCTACCAGGACGCCATCGACTACTGGAACCGCCTGCTGGCGCAACTGCCGGAAGGCGACAGCTCGCGCGAGGCGCTGCTCGGTGGCATCGGCAAGGCCAGGGAAAAACTCGCGGCGGGCGAGGGCAAGGCTGGCGCGCCGCAGGCCACTGCCGGGGCGAAGCTGACCGTGCGGGTCGAACTGGCCGCTGCCCTGAAGGACAAGGTCAAGCCGGACGACACGGTGTTCATCTTCGCCCGTGCCAGCTCCGGGCCGCCCATGCCGCTGGCGGCCAAGCGGGTCACCGTGGCGCAGTTGCCGGTCGAGGTCGAATTGAGCGACAGCGACGCGATGATGCCGAACATGAAACTGTCGAGCTTCCCTGAAGTCCAACTGATGGCCCGCATCTCGCGCGCCGGCCAGCCCACCAAGGGCGAATGGGTCGGCAGCGGTGCGCCCCTGGCGAGCAGCACGGCGGCGCCACAGCACCTGACCATCGATCGACCGGACCTATAAGAGAGCTCCCATGAACAGCACCGTACGCCTGACCCTGATTTCACTGGCCCTGGGTCTGAGCGCATGTACGGTGCATCAGCCGCAGCCGGATCGCCAGCCGCTGCCACCGATCGAGACCGCCCCGCGTCCGGGCCCGGTGATCAAGCCGGGCCCGAGCGTTCCCAAACCCAGCGTCACCCCGACGCCGAAACCCATGCCGCGCACCTCGGCCAGCTTCGCCCCGCCACCGGGCGGTGCCAGCCACTGGGATCCGAAGCTCGGCGTCTACGTGCTCGAAGGCAAGACCAACACCTTCTACCGCCAGCGCACCTACTACCGCTGGAACAACGGCTGGAGCTGGTCGACCAACCCCGAGGGGCCGTGGCAGGACACCGACGCCAGCGGCGTTCCAGGCGGTCTGGGCCGAGCCTTCAGCCAGTAATGCCGGCATAATGCATGCTTGCCTGACGACTGGGAGCATGAGATGACGAAGACGGTACTGGTGCTGGTGGAAACGGTCGATGACTACCTGCCCCTGCTGGAAGACCATGGTTTCCGCCTGATCCACGCCAAGACCCCGGCCCTGCGCGCCGAGGCCATTGCCCGGCATGCCGGCGAGATCGACGTGGTGCTGACCCGCGGGCCGCTGGGGCTGACTGCCGAAGAAATCGCCGCGTTGCCGGCGCTGCGGCTGATCTGCGTGATCGGCGCCGGCTACGAGCAGGTCGACCTGGCGGCGGCTGCAGCGCGGGGCATCGTCGTCACCAACGGTGCCGGGGCCAATGCCTCGGCCGTGGCCGATCACACCATGGCCCTGCTGTTCGCCGTGGTCCGCGATATCCCCCGGGCCGATGCCACCACGCGCCTGGGCCAGTGGAACCGGGTGATCAGCCCGTCGCTGGCAGGCAAGCGCCTGGGCATCCTCGGCCTCGGCGCGGTGGGGATGGCCATCGCCAAGCGCGGCGCGCTGGGTTTCGACATGCAGGTGCGCTATCACAACCGCTCGCGGCGCGACGATGTGCCGTACCACTACTGCGAGAGCGTGCTGGAGCTGGCGCGGACGTCGGATTTCCTCATCGTCGCCACCCCGGGAGGGAGCGGCACCCAGGCGCTGGTAGGCCGCGAGGTGCTGGATGCGCTGGGGCCGCAGGGCTTCCTGGTGAACATCGCCCGGGCCAGCGTGGTGTCCACCGCCGAGATGGTCGCCGCACTGCGCGAAGGGCGAATTGCCGGGGCAGGGCTGGACGTGTTCGATGACGAGCCGTCGGTGCCGGATGAGCTGAAGCAGCTGGGCAACGTGGTGCTGACCCCGCACGTGGCGGCGCAGACCCCCGAAGCGGCGCGGGACATGGTGGCGCTGGTGCTGAAGAACCTGCAGGCGTTCTTCGGCGGAGAGCCTGTGTTGACGCCTGTCAGGGGCTAATACACATCCATATGGGACATGGCTCTGGAGTCTGTGGGATTTTGGCTACACTCTCCAGCCACCGACCGGCAAGGAGCTACCCCCGCATGTCCAGCCACGACCATCACGGCACCTGCCTCTGCGGCGCCATCCAGTTCAGCGTCACCCTCGACGACAACAGCCTCGGCGCCTGCCATTGCAGCATGTGCCAGAAATGGAACGGCGGGCCGCTGCTCACCGCCCACAGCCGCCAGGCCCCGCAGTTCAGCGGTGCGCAGCCGACGGTGTTCGACTCTTCGGCCTGGGCCGAGCGGGGTTTCTGCGGGAAATGCGGCAGCCATCTGTTCTACCGCCTCAAGAGCGGCAACTTCTTCGCCATCCCGGTGGGCGTGCTGGACGGCGAGCACGCCTGGGACTTCAACCTGCAGGTCTACATCGACGAGAAGCCGGCGTACTACTGCTTCTCCAATCCGACGCAGAACATGACCGGCGCCGAGGTGGTGGCGCAGTTCAGCCAGTAGCCAGCAGGGTTTCGCGGTAGCACCAGTGCCAGGGCTCGAACTGGTAGCCCAAGGCGTTGCCGCGCGGGTAGGACAGGTGGAAGCCGAAGCGCTCGGCATTCAGTTTCAGCCAGGCGAAGGCCGCGCTGTGCTCGAACTCGGTTTCCAGCGAGTTGATGTCCACTGCCCGGCCCGTGTGGTGCTCGCTGAAACCGGGCGGGGCGCTGGCCTGCAGGATCTGCTCCAGGGTCTGCTGCTTGCCCAGCTTGTAGCGAATGATCTGCGCCTGGTAGTCGATGCTGCGAAACGCCGAGACCAGCCACAGCTCCACATGGTCCCGCGCTGCCGCGGCGCGCAGTTGGCGCCAGGCCGCCGCGGCCTCCGGCTCCAGTTCGAAGCGACGGCCGTCCTCGTCGATCTCGGCGATGGCCAGCACCCGGGCCTCGGGGTACTCGACGAAGCCACGGGCAATCAGCAGGTCCTCGCCGATCCCCAGTTCCTGGCACAGCGCTCTGCTTTTCTCGTTCATTGTTGTGTCCTTTTGAGGCGCGTTCGGGTGATGCTAGCTGATCATCATGGCTTTGCTTCGATGCGTTGCCGGCCATGCATCGAGTTTGCCCGCCCAGTTGTTGCAAATTACTGATATTCCTGAGAAAAGGCTGCGACACACGTCACAGCTCGGCAAAGAGGTCACCATGAGCGATGAACTGCAGATCACCGACGTCCAGCTGGGCGACGGCAAGGAAGTGGTCAAGGGTGCGCTGATCACCACCCACTACACCGGAACGCTGGCCGACGGCAGCGTGTTCGATTCCTCGCACCAGCGCGGCAAGCCGTTCCAGTGCGTGATCGGCACCGGGCGGGTGATCAAGGGCTGGGATATCGGCCTGATGGGCATGAAGGTCGGCGGCAAGCGCACGCTGTTCGTGCCGGCGCACCTGGGCTATGGCGAGCGCAAGATGGGCTCGATCCCACCGGGTTCGGACCTGCATTTCGAGATCGAAGTGCTGGAAGTGCTGACCCGCGACGATTGAGTGCGGCGTCTTAATTCCGTAACACCGACTGGTTAAAGTCACTCGCAGCTTACGGATGAGCACCCCACGGATAGAACCAATCGGGCCTGCTGCACTCTCAAGGACGCCCGTATCCACGGAAGGAACGACAGACAGGGATGCCCCGCGGCTTCGGCCGCGGGGCAGCACTGCACGGGTTGACCGTATGTCTTCGTCCTCAAGGGTTCATCATGAAGTTGCCCGTGACCTTTCCCCTGCGCCGTCCGGCGCTGCTCTTCAGCACGCTCGCCATTGGCGCCGCGCTGCTCGGATTCACCACCTTCGACAGTTTCGCCAGGCCGGTCGATGGCACCCAGACCCTGGTCTTCCTGCGCCATGCGGAGAAACCCGGCGAGGGCCTCGGCCAGTTGAACTGCCAGGGGCTGAACCGCGCCCTCGACCTCGCCACCCTGCTGCCGGAGAAGTTCGGCAAGGCCGACTACGTGTTTGCCGCCGACCCGACCCGCGAAGTGGAGGAGGGCGCCGATGACCACAGCTACAGCTACCTGCGCCCGCTGATGACCATCAGCCCCAGCGCGATCAAGCTCGGTCTGCCGGTGAACATCGATTACGGCGCGAACGACACCAGTGCCCTGGCCCGGGAACTGACCCGCAACAAGTACCGCAATGCCACGGTGTATACCGCCTGGTCCCACGGCTATCTGCCGGAACTGATCAACGCCGTGGCCGGCGAGGCCCTGGGCGAGGAGCGGGTGATCACCAAGGACTGGGAGAACAGCGACTTCGATTCGCTCTACGTGCTGACCCTGACCTGGCGCGATGGCAAGGCGACCCTGTTGAGCCGCAATGTGAAGCAGGGCCTGGATGGCGGGGAGTCGAGCTGTCCGAAAGCCGGGGTCTGAGGTTTTTTCTTCGGTTCGTCGGGGGAGATGTCGATTTGCGTCTGGGAAGGTGTCTTATGCGCTGTTTTGGACATTTCCTACATGCGAGCAGGACGCGGACTGCATACTGAAATTCAAGCCGACGATTTGATTGCCAATCCTTTGTGGTTGGTGCTGATCGATGTCCGTATTCCCTCTTCTCCAGGTCCCCGTGGTGTGCATGTGCCGCCACTTCGCTGCGTCGCCACGGCGCCGTGCCTTGCTCAAACCGATCACTGTTCAGCACGGGGCGATGGCATGAAATTCCCCCTGCTCGTGATCACCTGCCTGGCCGGTGCCCTGTACCTTGCCGTGCGCCACCTTTTCTGTGCCGACCTCCTCGAGTCCCTCGGTGTTCCCGCGGCGTTGGCGCTGCTGGCCCTGGGCGGTGCGGGGGGCGTGCTCGGCTGCCAGCTGGTCAATGCCCGGCGGGCACTCCATGGCAAGGCGTCATGGTCGTTGCTGACCGGCTTCCTGGTGTTCGTGGCCTTCATGTCGTTGATGCTGGTATTCGCCATGCTTGGGTTCCTGGCGTGCGTGAGCAGTGCGGGGGAGCGCTGACATCGCGCTGCGCAAAAAAATCGAGGCGCTAGTGCCCAGGGGAGGTGACCCGGTCGCCGGGGCGGCGGGTCCTGGGCACGGTTCGAGCGCGCCTCGCAAAATGCGGTTGCCGGTGTTGGATTTCCGGCAACTCACCGTGGAATCGGTCTAGCGGCCGAACTGCGCCGGCCAGCCAATGATGCGCTTGCTCCGGGGCGTCGCGTAGGTGCGGCTCTTGGACGTCGACAGCCCCAGGTGCACCAGCGATTCGGCCATCTTCACCGCGGCGCTGACGCCGTCCACCACCGGCACGCCGGTACGCTGGCGAATCTTCTCGTCGAGGCCGGCCATGCCGCCGCAGCCGAGGCAGATCACCTCCGCCTTGTCCTCGCGCACCGCCAGTTCGGCCTGCTGGACGATGGCTTCCAGGGCGCGCTCCGGCTGTTCTTCCAGTTCCAGCACGGCCATGCCGCTGGCCCGCACCGAGGCACAGCGATCAAACAGGCCGGACAGCTTCAGGCGGTCCTCGATCAGCGGCACGGTGCGGTCGAGGGTGGTCACCACCGAGTAGGCGTGGCCCAGGTACATGGCGGTGCTGGCGGCGGCGTCGGTGATGTCCACCACCGGCACGTTCAGCAGTTCCTGCAGGCCCTCGCGGCCATGCTCGCCATAGCCGGCCTGGATCACCGCGTCATAGGGGCCCTCATAGGCCATGACCCGGTCCATCACCGCGATGGCGGCCAGGTAGCTTTCGAAATTGCCTTCCACCGAGTCGGCGCCGAAGTACGGGGTAAGGCCGATGATCTCGGTGCCCGGCGCGGCGACCGCCTGGGCTTCGCGGGCGATGGACTGGGTGATGGCCTCGGTGGTGTTGACGTTGACGATCAGGATGCGCATGCGGGGTTCTCGCTGAGGCAGTGATGGCCCGGCAGTCCCGGGCCGAAGAAAGGACAGTTCAGTGGCTGACGCTGTCGACGGCGATGGATTCGCCGCTGACGTCGGCGTAGTGCCGGTTGCGCGGCGCCATCAGCAGGTAGAGCAGGCCGGCGATGCCCGCGCCGATCATCCAGGAGAACGGCGCGAGGGTTTCGAAGTTGGGCACCAGGGCCAGGACGATGGCCAGCAGCGCGGCGGGAACGAAGGCGACGATCGCCCGCGGGTTGACGCCGCGGCGATAGTGGTAGGCGCCTTGCGGGTCTTCGCTGTACAGCTCGGGCACGTTGACCCGGCCTTTGCGCACCAGCCAGTAGTCCACCATGATCACCCCGTACAGCGGCCCGAGCAGGGCGCCGAGGCCGGAAAGGAAGTACATGATCACCAGCGGGCTGTTGTAGAGGTTCCACGGCAGGATCAGCACGGCCAGGGCGGCGCTGATCATGCCGGCGCGGCGGAAGTTGAGGAGCCGCGGCGCCAGGTTGCTGAGGACGAAGGCCGGGGCGACGAAGTTGGCCATGATGTTCACTGCCACGGTGACGATCAGGAACGCCAGGCAGCCGAGCACGAGGAAGAAGGTGTTGGGGATGCTGGCGATGATCTGGGTCGGGCTGTCGATGATCTGGCCGTTGATCTTGAACTGCGCGCCGCACAGCAGCACGGAGATCGCGGCGAAGGCCAGGATGTTCACCGGCAGGCCCCAGAAGTTGCCGGCGCGGATGGTCTTGCGGCACGGCGAGGAGCGGGCGAAGTCGCAGAAGTTCAGCACCAGGGTGCCGTAGATCGCCAGCCACAGCGCGCCGCCGGCGAAGATGTTGTGCCACATGGCGGCGCCGCTCAGCGGCTCGCGTACCGACCAGGCGATGCTGAAGCCGGCCTGGGTGTACATCCACCCGGCCAGGCAGGTCACGGTGAGCAGGATCACCGGGCCGGCGAAGGCCTCGTAGCGGCGGACCATCTCCATGCCGTAGGCGAGGATCACCAGTTGCACCAGCCAGATCGCCACGAAGCACACCCAGCCGAGGCTGGACAGGCCGAGGATGGCGTCCTGGTCATAGGCGGCGAGCCCCGGGGCGACGGCGGTGAGCAACACGCGCAGGACCACCGAGGCCAGGTAGGTCTGGATGCCGAACCAGGCGATGGCGATCACCGCGCGGATCAGTGCCGGGATCTGCGCGCCGTGGATGCCGAAGGCGATCCGGCTCATCACCGGGAAGGGCACGCCCGTCTTCTGTCCCATGTAGCCGGACAGGTTCATGAAGAAGTACACCAGCGCGGCGCCGATCCCCAGCGACAGGAGGATCTGCCAGCCACCCAGGCCCATGGCGTAGAGGCCCATGGCGAAGGAGTAGTTGGCGATGTTGTGCACATCGTTGGTCCATAGGGCGAAGATGCTGTAGCGCCCCCAGCGCCGGCCCTCGGCCTTGGTCGGCGCGAGGTCGTGGTTGTGCAGTCTGGGGCTGAGGGTGACGGGGTGCGGCGGCGTCGACGGTTCGGGGATAGACGAGGAAAAGTCCAGTTCTGTCTTGTTGTAGAGACTCATGCTCATTCCGGCGTGCTCCTGATACTCGTGGCGCGATGAGGCCTGGTCGATGAACCACGAGAACCAAATGGTTAGGGGCATTCCGCTACCCGGCGACGGCAGGTGGGCGGATCTGAAGTGTGCTCTGGATTCTTTTGAGTTGTATACAAAGCACGAGAGCACTAAAGCCAGATCCATGCCACGGAAAGTCCGTGCGCTTAGCCCGTATCTTGTTGAACTTGCTTGGAATTTTTGTAAGTTACTGAAATGAGAAATATATAAGCTGACCAAATAAACAGGTTTTATTTTTTTCGTTAGTTTTAATCTGATTAGTTGGTCAGGTTATTAGCGCGGGTGGATGTAACGATGTGGGGCATTGATTGTGGTGATTGCACACAAAAAATGCGCTTTAGGTTACATATTTGTATGCACTTTTTGTTTGTAGGGGCTTTGGATTGGACACACCTGTATCTGCAGCAGGCCGATGTCAATCCATCGGCGGCAACCGCCGCTTCACCGGGGTCTTCTTGACGATCGCGGTACTGGTCTCGGCCTGGCTGTTGAGCTTGTCCAGCAGGGTGTCCAGCTGTTCCATCGAGCGCACGTGCAGGCGCGCGATGAAGCAGTCGTCGCCGGTGACCTTGTCGCATTCGGTGAACTCGGGAATGGCGATGATCTGCCGTTCCACTTCGTGCAACTGCCCCGGCAGCGGGCGGATCCGCACGATGGCCTGCAACTGGTAGCCGAAGCTGCGCGGGTCCACTTCCACGGTGTAGCCCCTGAGCACCCCGCGCTCCTCCAGGCGACGCAGGCGCTCGCTGACGCTGGGGGCGGACAAGCCGCTGAGGCTGGCCAGCGCTTTCAGCGAGCGCCGCGAATCCTCCATCAGGGCATTGAGCAGCAGTTGGTCGATGGCATCGGTCATGGTAACGGGCCTCGTCAGGCTAATGAGGAAAATGGCCTTGATAATGAAGGCAAAGCTTGGCTCCCGCCTTGTTTATCCACTGGAATGGCCGGGAGCGCCGTTGTCATACTCTGTCACATCTACTGGGAGGTGCGTGATGGACAATTCGCTGCGTCGCGGTTCGCTGGAAATGATCGGCGCCATGCTGATCTCCGGGACCATTGGCTGGTTCGTGCTGGTGTCCGGGCAACCGGTGCTGGACGTGGTGTTCTGGCGCTGCGTGTTCGGCGCCGTGACACTGCTGCTGATCTGCGCGGCCATGGGCTTCCTGCGCCCGGGGCTGCTGAGCCGTGCCACCTTCCTGCTGGCGGTGCTCAGCGGCGTGGCCATCGTCGGCAACTGGGTACTGCTGTTCGCCTCCTATTCGCGGGCGTCCATCGCCATCGGCACGGCGGTGTACAACGTCCAGCCGTTCATGCTGGTGGGCCTGGCGGCGCTGTTCCTCGGCGAGAAGATCACCGTGCCCAAGCTGTTCTGGCTGGCGGTGTCCTTCGCCGGGATGCTGGCCATCGTCAGTGCCCACGGTACTCAGGGCGAGCGTGGAGAGGACTATCTGCTGGGGATCGCCCTGGCCCTTGGCGCAGCGTTTCTCTACGCGGTGGCGGCGCTGATCATCAAGCGCCTGAGCGGCACGCCGCCGCACCTGATCGCGCTGGTCCAGGTCAGCACCGGGGTACTGCTGCTGGCGCCATTCGCCAATATCGGCGGCTTGCCCACGGTAGCGGCTGAACTGGGCAGCCTGGTCACCCTGGGCATCGTGCATACCGGGGTGATGTACGTGCTGCTCTACGGCGCCATCCAGAAACTGCCGACGGCGTTGACCGGGGCGCTGTCGTTCATCTATCCGATTGCGGCGATCGCGGTGGACTGGATCGCCTTCGGGCATCGCCTGGAAGCCCTGCAATGGCTGGGCGTTGCGGCGATCCTGCTGGCGGCCGCGGGCATGCAACGCGGCTGGTGGTTCAAATCCGCTGCCCGTGCGGGCGCTGCAAAGGCGTAGAATGCGCCGCTTTAGCTCGCCGAAAACCTGTCATGACCGCTGCCATCGATACCCTGCATCACCACCTGCTCACCGCCCTGAACCCGCCGCCGGCTGAAACCCGGCGGCTGTTCCACGGCCGCGGCCGCTGCTGGCCGGGGCTGGAGCAGATCACCGTGGACTGGCTGCAGGGCGTGTTGCTGGTGGCACTGTTCCGCGAGCCGCCGGAAGGACAGCTGGCGGCGCTGGAAGCGATGTTGCGCGGGCTGGCGGGAGCCGACATGGCCGTGCTGATCCAGCACCGCTACCTGCCGGACAGCCCCGGCTACTGGCTGCTGGGCGAGCCGTGCGCGCACAAGGTGATCGACGAGGACGGCCTGCGCTACCAGCTGGACCTCGGCATGAAGCAGAACAACGGCCTGTTCCTCGACATGCGCTATGGCCGCCGCTGGGTGCGCGAGCAGGCGGCGGGCAAGCGGGTGCTCAACCTGTTCGCCTACACCTGTGGCTTCTCGGTGGCGGCGATTGCCGGCGGGGCCGAGCAGGTGGTCAACCTGGACATGTCCCGGGCCGCCCTGGCGCGGGGCCGCGACAACCACCGGCTCAATGGCCATGACCTGGGCCGGGTCGGTTTCCTTGGCCATGAGCTGTTCAAATCCTGGGGCAAGGTGCGCAAGTTCGGCCCCTACGACCTGATCATCATCGACCCGCCGAGCTTCCAGAAGGGCAGTTTTGCCCTGACCCAGGATTACGCGAAGATCCTCCGGCGTTTGCCGGAGCTGTTGAATGAGGGCGGCACGGTGCTGGCCTGCGTCAACGATCCGGGGATCGGCGCGCAGTTCCTGATCGAGGGCATGGCGGAGCAGGCGCCGGGGCTGGCCTTCGTCGAGCGCCTGGAGAATCCGCCGGAGTTTCCCGAGGTGGTGGAGGGCGGGGGGCTCAAGGCGCTGGTCTTCCGCTAGTCACATGGTTTGTTGATTCAGCGCGGTCCGCGCTCAACAAGATGAAGGTGTCAGGCGCTGGTACCCCCCACCCTCTGCGGCACCGGATTGACCTGGGCAAAGCTCACCTCGTCGGTCTGGTCCACCAGCTTCTTCAGGCGCTCGTTGAACGCCCGGTTCACTGCATACTGCCCGCCCGAAGTGGTCCTGAACTGCGCGGTCAGGGTCATGCCGTTGAGGTTCATGCTGTCCACCCCGAACACCTGCAGCGGGCCCTGCAGGTTGTGCCTCAGGATCGGGTCCTCGCTGATCGACTGCCCCGCCTCGCGAATCAGCTGCAGCGCGGCGTCCACATCCGACTCATAGCTGAACTGCACCGAGAAGAACGCATAGGCGAACTGCCGTGACTGGTTGGTGACCGCCTTGATCTGGCCGAACGGCACCGAGTGCACGAAGCCCTTGCCGTCGCGCAGGCGCAGGGTGCGGATGGTCAGGCTCTCGACCGTGCCGGCGTGCCCGGAGTCGAGCACCACCCAGTCGCCGATGGCGATGGTGTCCTCGATCAGGATGAACAGCCCGGTGATGACGTCCTGCACCAGTTGCTGCGAACCGAAGCCGATGGCCAGGCCGACCACCCCGGCACCGGCCAGGAACGGCGCGACGTTGATCCCCAGGTTGGCCATGGTGGTGATGGTGCAGATCACCACCAGCACCACCTTGGTGGCGTTGCGCAGCATCGGCAGGATGGTCCGCGTGCGGGTGCTCGGCTGGCGCGTGTTGCGTCGTCCGGGCGTCGGCTTCAGGGCTTCCTGGATGGCGGTATCGATCACCACCCAGAGCAGCCAGGTCACCAGCAGGATCAGGCCGATGCTGCTGAGGGAGTCGCTGATCGCCCGGCCGAAGCTGTTGCGCAGGGCGAAGTCGAGCACCGAGAAGCCCCAGATGCGCCCGAGCAGTTCGATGAAGGCCACCGCCATGGCGATGCGCAGCAGGGCGTGGACCAGGCTGTAGAGCAGTTCCTTGTACGGTCGCAGGCGCTGCTCCGGGCTGCGCGGCGGGTTGAGCAAATGCTGCAGGGTGATGCTGAGGAACACCCCGCCGATCAGCAGGATGGTGGTCAGCAGCGCCTTCTGCAGGGCCTGCTGGCTTTCCTCGCCGGCGCCGATCAGGTTGATCGCCGAGACCAGGATCATTATCAGGATCGGCAGGTACCAGATCGCCGAGAAGATCCGCAGGGTCTCCTGCACCGCGCGGTGCTGCAGGCGGTCCTTGAGGCTGCGGTTGCGGATCAGGTGCGCCACCGGCCGGCGCGAGCGCAGCACCACCACGGCGAAGGCCAGGGTCGCCAGCAGGCCGGTGACCACGGCGATGCTGCTGGTCAGGTTGCCGCCCAGTTGCCGGGCGATCTGCGGGCTGGTCAGGGCGTCGCTCCAGGCGGCGAGAAAACCGATGAGGAACAGCGGCCGGGGCGCGGCCGCGCGAATGATGCGTACCGCCGTGCGCTTGTGGCCGACGTCGAACAGGGTGATCAGGCAGAGGATGATCGTGGTGGAGAAGATCCCGCTGCTGGTGGCGTAGGCCAGGCTCATGCCCAGGGCACGGCCGACCGAGGGATCGAGCTGGCGGCTGACGAACAGCGCGGCGGGCAGGCTGGCGATGGCCGGCAGGGTGTAGGGCAGCAGGTAGCCGAGGAGTTTCTGCGGCCGCGGGCGGTTGCGCAGTGGCCGGGTGTGCTGGCTGGCGCGGGCGGCGAGACGGCCGAGGTAGCAGAGCAGGGCGAAGCTGGCGGCCCAGGTGGTGCTGAGGATGAGGAAGTCGCCGCTCATGGCCAGCAGGTCGCCGGCATCGTGGCGGGCGACCAGTTGGTTGGCCTCGCTGGCCGCGCGGTCGGTGCGCAGGCGCCAGGTGTCGAGCAGGTGCTGGTCGATGTCGAGTTCGTCGGAGACGCTGTCCAGGCCGCTGGCGAGGGTGCCGAGCAGGCCGCCCTGGACCACGGGTTCGGCTTCGGCGGATTTTTCTTCGGTGATGGCGGCCAGTGGACCGGCCAGGGCCTGCAGGCTCAGCAGGGTGCAGAACAGGAGAGTGAGCAGGGGGCGGATCACGGGATACTCCTTTGGCCGTGGGGTGACGGAAAGGGTAGACAATGATCGGTACGGGATTACTGAGATGGGATTCGGGTTTTTGGGACCGCTTTGCGGTCCTTCGCGAGCAAGCTCGCTCCCACAGGGTGGTCATCGTGGGAGCGAGCTTGTCGGGGCGCCGAACCGTCGCGAAGGGCCGCAAAGCGGCCCCAGATGCCAGTGCTTATTTGCCGGTATAGATCTGGTCGAAGATGCCGCCGTCATTGAAGTGGGTCTTCTGCACGCTGCGCCAGTCGCCGAAGGTCTTCTCCACCGAGAGGAAGTCCACTTTCGGGAAGCGGTCGGTGTACTTCGCCAGCACCGCCGGATCACGTGGGCGCAGGTAGTTGGCCGCGGCGATTTCCTGGGCCTCCGGCGACCACAGGTACTTCAGGTATTCCTCGGCGGTGGCACGGCTGCCTTTCTTGTCGACCACCTTGTCGACCACGCTCACCGGTGGCTCGGCTTCGGCGGAGACGCTCGGGTAGATCACTTCGAACTGGTCGCGACCGAACTCGCGGGCGATCATCTCGGCCTCGTTCTCGAAGGTCACCAGCACGTCGCCGATCTGGTTGGTCATGAAGGTGGTGGTGGCGGCACGGCCACCGGTGTCCAGCACCGGCGCCTGCTTGAACAGCTTGCCGACGAAGTCCCTGGCCTTGCTTTCGTCACCGCCGGTCTTGAGCACGTAGCCCCAGGCCGAGAGGTAGGTGTAGCGGCCGTTACCCGAGGTCTTGGGGTTCGGCACGATGACCTGGACGCCATCCTTGAGCAGGTCCGGCCAGTCCTTCAGGGCCTTCGGGTTGCCCTTGCGCACGATGAACACGGTGGCCGAGGTGAACGGCGCGCTGTTGTTCGGCAGGCGGGTCACCCAGTTGTCGGGGACCAGCTTGCCGTTGTCGGCCAGGGCGTTGATGTCGGTGGCCATGTTCATGGTGATGACATCGGCCGGCAGGCCGTCGATCACCGCACGGGCCTGCTTGCTCGAACCGCCGAAGGACATCTGCACGGTGATCTTCTCTTTGTGCTCGGCTTCCCAGTGCTTCTGGAAGGCAACGTTGTAGTCCTTGTAGAAGTCGCGCATCACGTCATAGGAGACGTTCAGCAGCGGGGCGGGCGCGGCCTGGGCGAGACCGCCCGCGACCAGGCTCGCGGCGAGGAGCGAGGCACCGAAGAGTTTTTTCACTGTGCATTCCTTGTTGGTATTGGTTGAGGGCATTGTGCCAGCGACTATAGCCAATCGCCGCTTAGGCACAAAAAGATTAAAAAGTGCTGTGCTTATTCCAGCTTCCTGAACAGCGCATTGCCGCAGCGCGAGCAGAAGGCGGCGCCGTGTTCGTGGTTGCCCTTGTGGCAGACCGGGCAATCGTGGCGCAGTTGCTCGCCGCGCATGGCGTTGGCCAGCTCGGCGGTAAAGATACCGGTGGGCACGGCGATGATCGAGTAACCGATGATCATCACCAGCGAGGAGATCACCTGGCCCAGCGGGGTCTTGGGCACGATATCGCCGAAGCCGACGGTGGTCAGGGTGACGATGGCCCAGTAGATGCCCTTGGGGATGCTGGTGAAGCCATGCTCGGGGCCTTCGATCACGTACATCAGGGTGCCGAACACGGTGACCAGGGTGGACACGCTGACCAGGAACACGATGATCTTCTGCTTGCTGCCGCGCAGGGCGTCGAGCAGGTAGTGGGCCTGCTTGAGGTACGGGCTGAGCTTGAGCACGCGGAAGATCCGCAGCATGCGGATGACGCGGATGATCAGCAGGTACTGGGCGTCGCTGTAGTACAGGGCGATGATCCCCGGGACGATGGCCAGCAGGTCGACCAGGCCGTAGAAGCTGAAGGCGTAGCGCAGGGGCTTGGGCGAGCAGTACAGGCGCAGCAGGTACTCGACCAGGAAGATCGCGGTGAAGCCCCACTCGATGGCCGCGAGCAGGCCGGCGTAGCTCTGGTGGACCTCGTCGATGCTGTCGAGGACCACGGTGACCAGGCTGGCGAGGATGATCAGCAGCAGGATGGTGTCGAAGCGCCGGCCGGCGACGGTGTCGGTTTGAAAGACGATGACATAGAGCCGTTCGCGCAGGCTCTGCGGGTTTTCCATGGGGGGTGTGGTTCCAGGCGGGTAGTGTTGCGAAGCCTAGGGGGGGATCCGGCAGTTGTGCAAGTTTCGCGGGCCTCATCGCCGGCAAGCCAGCTCCCACAGGTTCGGTGCATGCCGATCCTTGTGGGAGCCGGCTTGCCGGCGATGAGGTCAGATGAAGCGACCCTGAATCCCTGTTCCTTTCACATCCCCCAACCGCACCAACCAGCAGGCGACGATGAACGGCGCCGTCAGCCCCGGTATCGGCAGCAGGTTGAACAACGGCTGCACGGCGATCGCCAGGACGATCGCCAGCAACGGCTTCCACGGCTGCGCACGGGTGCCGCTGAAGGCCAGGGCGGCGAGGGCGGCATTGAAGCCATACAAGCCCATGTAGGCCGCCGTCGCCTCGCCGCCGAGCAGCGCGACACTGCCGCCGATGGCCGCGCCAACGAAGGCCCAGGCCGCCGCATAGCGATCCGCCAACAGCAAGCCCAGGGCAATCAGCATCCCCGCCAGCGGTTGATCGAGCAGGAAGATCTGCCCCAGTCCTCGCGCCAGCGCATCCAGCGCACTGGCCGGTACCGGCGTGTTGGCCGTCGCCGCCGGTTCGGCGATCAACAGCAGCGCCCAGCCCGCCAGGACGAAGGGCAGGGTATAGGCCGGCAACAGCACCGAGCCGCCACGCTTGAGCCATTGGTGCACGAGCATGCTGCTCAGCCCGGCGGCGGCGATGATCAGCGGCAGCAGTAGCGGCGACCATGGCAGCAGGTAGCTGAACAGCACGCCGATCAGCACGCCGTTGTAGCTGTACAGCCCGGCCTGGCGGTCGGCGCGGTTGTAGCCGCGACGCTGGGCGGTCAGCAGGCCGGCGAGGGCGCCGAGCAGTGCGCCGCCGATCAGCTGCGGCGCGGTGAGAAGGATGGCCAGCAGGCAGCACAGGCCGCACAGCGGGTTGCGCTGCAGCAGCACCTGACTGAAGCCGTTGAGCAAGGCTGTCGCCCAGTCGGGGCATGGGTTTACGAAGTTCTTGGTGTACATGGCAGTAGGTCTGAAGTGGAGTGGGGCGCCTCTTTGGGCGAATGTTTTCCCACGGTCTGGGGTACAGCGTTTTCGGGTTCTGGATCACGGAGCACGCAGGCCGCCACGGCTTCACGCGGATGAAGCGATGACCGCCAGCCTGCCCCGCGAAAGGGTCAAAGCAGGGTTTCGATACGCAGCGAATTAGTCGATCCCGGCTGGCCAAAAGGCACACCGGCGGTAATCAGCAGCGTGTCGCC